>Ga0172382_10006211_pt1 | contig 17463 bp, 13 predicted proteins | sample Leawel138RmetaG_FD_122245 | JGI IMG/M metagenome (GOLD analysis project Ga0172382, IMG submission 122245) | Leachate microbial communities from a municipal landfill in Southern Ontario, Canada - Leachate well 138R metaG | ecosystem: Engineered > Solid waste > Landfill > Unclassified | place...
CTGGCGCGCTGCGCGGTTCACCGACTCCTGGGCGTGCCCTCGAGATACGCAGCGTTGCAAGCCGGCGCAAGAGGCGAAGGACGATCAAGCTCTGCCCCCGGCTCCGGCTCCGGCCCGGCTCTGGCCTCCCTCCCGGCTCTGGCTCCGGCTCCGGCTCCGGCGCCAGCGGCAGCGCCTGGGCGGATGGTTTCCCGGTGTTGGCGGGAAATGACGTCGCGTGTGGTGAATCGGTCCCGATCCGCTGTTCTGCGCCGGCTTTCCCGTTCGACGCTGGAAGCAAGCACGGCATCGATTCCGCACCGGATGAACTCCGCGCCGGCATCAATCGGGCCGGGCGCCGGCTACCTCGATGTGTGCGGCCTTCCGGCCGGATTCACTGCCTGGCCGCGCGAGAGGGTTCCCGCCTCTCCCCTTGTTTCACGTGAAACAGCGCCAATCCGGCGGCACGATGACTCACTCCCTTCCGTCCAGTATCCACTCCGCCGCTCGCTCGGCAATCATCAGCGTCGGCGAGTTGGTATTCCCGGACGTGATGGTCGGCATCACGGATGCGTCCGCGATACGCAATCCTTCGATTCCGATGACTCGAAGCTTCCCGTCGACCACCGCCTGGGGATCCGTCCGGGCACCCATGCGACAGGTACCCACCGGGTGGAAAATGGTGGTTCCGATCTGTGCGGCGGCTTCCGCGAGCTGGTCGTCGGTCTGGAAGTCCGGGCCCGGCAGATACTCCGCCGGCGAATACTTCGCAAGGCCGTTTCCGCCCACGATCCGCCGGGTGAGCCGGATCGCCCGGGCGGCGACGATCCGGTCCCGCTCGGTCGCCAGATAGTTGGGCGCGATCCGGGGCGCCTCGCAGACATCGGCGGAGACGATGTGCACGCTCCCCCGGCTTTCGGGACGGAGATTGCACACCGAGGCGGTGAAGGCGGGGAAGCGATGCAGGGGATCACCGAACTTGTCCAGCGACAGGGGCTGGACGTGATACTCGAGATCCGGGGTTTCGACATCCTCGGAGGAATAGGCGAATGCACCGAGCTGGCTGGGCGACATGGTCATCGGCCCACGCTTGGCCCCGAAATACTGCAGTCCCATCCAGGCACGGCCCCAGATCGAGCCCGCCGTCTGGTTCAGGGTGCTCACACCCGTCACCTTGTAAATCGTGCGCAACTGCAGATGATCCTGCAGGTTCTCGCCCACACCCGGTCGATCGGCCCGTACTTCGATCCCGAGCTCCCGCAGGCGTTCTGCCGCTCCGATACCCGAGCGCTCGAGTATCTGGACGCTGCCGATCGAGCCCGATGAAAGAATCACTTCCCGCCGGGCGCGCGCCTGCGTCAGCGGCCCAAGCCCGGCCGCGCTCAATGCCTGTCTCGGCGTACAGGCCTGAAACTCCACGCCCGCCACCCGACCGGGCGATGCCTCGTCGAACACCAGCCGCGCCACATTGGCCTGGCTCGCAACCTTCAGGTTGGGCCGACCCAGGATCGGGCGCAGGAAGGCGCTGGCAGCATTCCATCGAACGCCCCGGCGCTGATTGACCTCGAAATAGCCGCAACCGAAATTGTCGCCCCGATTGAAGTCCTCGGTCGGGGGGATACCGGCCTGTGCCGCCGCTTCCTGGAAGGCCTCGAGGATCGGCCAGCGCAGGCGCATCCGCTCGACCCGCCATTCGCCGCCGTGGCCATGCAGCGGATCGCTGCCGCCGCCATCGAGCCGGTGATAGTCCTCGTGCTGCTTGAAATACGGCAGGACGCTGGACCAGTCCCAGCCAGGCACTTGCCGGGCCCAGCGATCATAGTCGGCCGCCTGGCCCCGCATGTAGATCATGCCGTTGATGGACGAACAGCCGCCCCAGACCCGACCCCGCGGATACCTGATCGACCGCCCGCCAAGGCCGGGCTCGGCGATCGTGTCGTACAGCCAGTCGGTCCGGGGATTACCGATGCAATAGAGATAACCGACGGGGATATGGATCCAGCGATAGTCGTCCGGCCCGCCCGATTCGATGAGCAGCACGGAGTTGGCCGGATCGGCCGACAGACGATTCGCGAGCAGGCAGCCGGCCGTTCCAGCGCCCACGACGATGTAGTCGAATGTCTCCATCTCTCCCCGACCCTGTTATAAGTGATTACTTGCTATTCTGGTTTGCTGCATCAACACGGCATCTTTATTCCGAATGCCGCTGGCTGTCCCGACTCGCGGCCGACTACAAGGGCTCAGATGCCCGCGAGGCAGACGTACTTGAGCTCGAGGTACTCGTCCAGTCCGTAGCGCGAGCCTTCCCGACCGATACCCGACTGCTTCACGCCGCCGAACGGGGATACCTCGTTCGACAGGATGCCGCTGTTCACGCAGACCATGCCGGACTCGATCGCCTCGGCCACGCGGAAGATCCGCCCGACGTCCCGCGAATAGAAATAGGATGCCAGGCCGAACTCCGTCGAATTGGCCATCTCGATCCCCTCTTCCTCGGTGCGGAAGCGGAACAGCGGCGCTACCGGGCCAAAGGTCTCTTCGCGGGCAACCCGCATGTCCTGGGTGACATCGACCAGGATCGTCGGCTCGAAGAACAGCGGGCCACGCGAATGCGGCTTGCCACCGAGCGCCACCCGTGCACCCTTGTCGACGGCATCGGCGACATGCTCGCGAACCTTGTCGATGGCGGCCGGCTCGATGAGTGGGCCGATGGCGACGCCTTCCTCGGTGCCCGCCCCCACCTTCAGTTCCCGGACCTTCTCGGCCAGGCGGCGAGCGAACTCATCATAGACGCCGTCCTGGACATAGATGCGGTTGGCGCAGACGCAGGTCTGGCCCGCGTTGCGATACTTCGAGGCGATCGCGCCTTCGACGGCGGCGTCGAGATCGGCATCGTCGAATACCAGGAAGGGCGCGTTGCCACCGAGTTCGAGCGAAAGCTTCTTGATGGTGTCGGCCGACTGCCGCAGGAGGATCCGGCCGACCTCGGTCGAGCCTGTGAACGACACCTTGCGCACCAGTGTGCTGGTGCAAAGCTCCAGCCCGATGGCGGCGGCATCCATGCCGACGACGGTATTGAAGACCCCAGCCGGAATGCCCGCCTCTTCGGCGAGCACCGCCAGCGCCAGCGCCGACAGCGGCGTGGCCTCGGCGGGCTTGCAGACCACGGTGCAGCCCGCCGCCAGTGCGGGTCCCACCTTGCGGGTGATCATCGCGATCGGGAAGTTCCACGGCGTGATCGCGCCACACACGCCGATCGGCTGCTTCATGGCGAACAGGCGCCGGTCGTTCGATGTCGTTGGAATGATGTCACCGTAGGCGCGTTTGCCTTCTTCGGCGAACCATTCGATGAACGAGGCTCCGTAGGCGACCTCGCCGCGGGACTCCGCCAGCGGCTTGCCCTGCTCGGCGGTCATGAGCTGCGCGAGATCCTCGGCATTGGCGAGGATCAGATCGTTCCAGCGCTGCAGGATGGCGGCACGCTCCTTCGCGGTGCGCGCTCGCCAGGCCGGCAACGCGCGATGGGCCGCCTCGATGGCACGGACCGTTTCGGCGCGACCCATGTCGGCGACCTCGGCGATGCGCTCGCCACTCGCCGGATCATCGACGCCGAAGCGGGCGCCGGAGTCGGCATCGACGAAGCGCCCGTCGATGTAGCCCTGCTGGCGCAACAGCGCCTTGTTCCTCAGTTCGACCGCCATGTCCTTGCCTCTTCCGTATCGTTGATCATGCACTGAATATCGCGTGCCCGGCTTATCCTTCGATAATAGGGCAGCGGACGGGCTGCCGCCGGCCAATGCCACGATGTCGACCCGGAGGCCACATGACGAACGCCGCATCGATCGATTCCGCAAGCCGCGACATCCTGCGCTGCGACGGCGCCCGGCTCTGGGACAGCCTCATGGCGCTCGCCCGCATCGGCGCCACGCCGGCGGGCGGCGTCAGGCGGCTTGCGCTCACCGAACTCGACGGCGAAGCACGCCGTATCGTCATCGACTGGTTGCGCGACTGCGGCTGCAGCATCCGCATCGACCCCATCGGCAATATCCACGCCACCCGGCCAGGCACCGAGGACCTCGCCCCGATCGGAATCGGCAGCCATCTCGACACCCAGCCCAATGGCGGACGCTTCGACGGCGCCTACGGCGTGATGGCCGGACTCGAAGTCCTCCGTTGCCTCGATGATCACGACATCCGCACCCGCCATCCGGTCAACGTCACCATCTGGACCAACGAGGAAGGCAGCCGCTTCACGCCGGTGATGATGGGCTCCGGCGTCTATGCCGGCGCCTTCACTCTCGAGCATTGCCTCGCGCAGCACGATCGCGACGGTCGCAGCGTCGGCGATGCGCTCGTCGCGATCGGCTTCGACGGCCGGGATACCGCGCCGGCACTGGCAGCGTACTTCGAGCCCCATATCGAGCAGGGGCCCATCCTCGAGGCCGAGGGAATCACCATCGGCACCGTCGAGACCGCCCTCGGCCAGCGCTGGTTCGATGTCCTCATCACCGGCCAGGATGCCCATGCCGGGCCCACGCCCCTGGCGATGCGCCGCGATGCGCTGCTGGCCGCCGCACATCTCATCGCGGCGGTACGCCGCATCGCCGAAGAGCATCCCGACGAAGCCCGCGGCACGGTCGGCCAGCTCGATGTCACGCCCAACTCCCGCAACGTCATCCCGGGCCGGGTGGCGCTCACCGTCGACCTGCGCAATGCCCGCGACGAAACGCTGTCGCGAATGGTCGAGGCACTGCGCGCCGAATGCGCCGCGATCGCCGCCCGGGAGCAGCTCGGGATCGAACTCGAGGAAGTCGTGTACTTCCCGCCCTGCCGCTTCGATCCTGCGCTGGTCGGGATGGTCGAGCAGGCGGCGCGCCGGCTCGGCCACTCGCACCGACGCATTGCGAGCGGGGCCGGCCATGACGCCGTCTACGTCGCGCGCCGCCATCCGGCGGCGATGATCTTCGTCCCCTGCGAAGGTGGCATCAGCCACAACGAGATCGAGAACGCCGAGCCCGAACACCTGGCCGCCGGCACCGACGTACTGCTCGAGGCCGTGCTCGCCTTCGATCGGGGCGCCGTCTGATGGCCGACTCGACAGGCCCTCAAGCGGTACCGACGCACGCGATGCCGGGTCGCAAGCCGATCGCGATATCGATGGGCGATCCCTGCGGCATCGGTCCCGAGATCGTCGTGCGGGCGCTCGCGTCGCCCGCGCTTCGCGTCGACTGCATCGTCTACGGCGATCCGGGCCTGCTGCAGGCCACCGCGGCATGGCTCCAGCTGCCGATGCCGCCGCGCATCGAGGCGGTGACCCGACTGCATCCCCTGCCGACCGTGGGACGACCCGACCCGGTCGCCGGCGATGCCGCCTACCGATACATCGTCGCGGCCGCGGAAAGCGCCCGCAGCGGCGCGGCGCGCGCCCTCGTGACCGCGCCGATCTCGAAGGCGGCGCTGCAGTCGGCGGGACACGCATGGCCCGGGCACACCGAGCTGCTCGCCGAGCTCGCCGGCGGCGCCGACGTGCGCATGATGCTGGCCAACCAGGAGCTGCGCGTCGTGCTCGTCACCGTCCATCTCGCCCTTCGCGATGCGATCGACGCGATCGACGCGCAGGGCATCCACGACACCATCGCGATCGCCGACGCCGGCCTGCGCCGCGCCGGCATCGCGAAGCCGCGCATCGCGGTCGCCGGCCTCAACCCGCACGCGGGCGAAGGCGGGCTCTTCGGACGCGAGGAGATCGACTGCATCGCCCCCGCCATCGCCGCCGCCCGCGCCGACGGGATCGACGCCAGTGGCCCCTGGCCGCCCGATACGGTGTTCATGCAGGCGCGCGGCTTCCAGCGCTTCGATGCGGTGATCGCGATGTACCACGACCAGGGCCTGATCCCGGTCAAGTACCTCGGCATCGACGACGGCGTGAACGTCACGCTGGGACTGCCCTTCGTGCGCACCAGCCCCGACCACGGCACCGCCTACGACATCGCCGGCACGGGGCAAGCCGACCCCGCCAGCCTGCTCGCCGCGATCCACCTCGCCGACCGGCTCGCGCCCGACCCCGCGCAAGCCGACGCGCCAGCTCCCTGATGCGGGCAGGCGACGGATGATCGCCCCGCCCGACTGAGCGTTCCCGCCCCGCCGCGCGACGCCCGCCGCGGCGGGATCTCGCCGCGGGCACGCCGACGCCGCGACAGTGCTATCGTCCGGACGATGCGCTGGGACATTCCCGTCATCGCCTTCGGCAACTTCGTCATCGGCACCGGCGTGATGATCGCCGGCGGCATGTTGCCGCCCCTGGCCAGCGGCCTCGGAGTCACCATCCCGGTCGCGGCTCAGCTGATCACCGCGATGGCCTTCGCGATGGCGATCGGGGCGCCGCTGCTGGGTGCGCTCACGGCGCGCTTCGACCGGCGCCTGCTGCTCACCGTCGCCCTCCTGGTCTACGCAATCGGGCACGGCGCCTGTGCGCTTGCGCCGAACTATGAATCGCTGCTCGGCCTGCGGGTCCTGCTCGCGGTCAGCCCGGCGCTGTTCACCCCGCAGGCGAGCGCGGCGCTCGCGCTCATCGTGCCGCCCGAAAAGCGCGGCCGCGCCGTCTCGCTCGCCTTGCTCGGCTGGGCGGTCGCCTCGGTGCTCGGCATGCCGATCGGTGCCTACGTCGGAGCGGTGTTCGGCTGGCGCGCCGGCTTCGCCCTCGTGGGCGTACTCGCGCTGCTGGGCGCGATCGGCGTCCATCGGGTCCTGCCCTCCGGACTGAAGGTGTCGATGTCGGGACGTTCGATGTGGGGCGAACTGCTGCGCTGGCCCTCCCTGCAGCTCGCCATCGCGGTCACCGCGATCCAGGGTGCCGCCCAGTTCACCACCTTCACCTTCTTCGTGCCGGCGCTGCAGGCCTTCCTCGATGCCGGACCGACGCTCGTCAGTGGCCTGCTGTTCCTGTTCGGTGCGATGGGCTTCACCGGCGCGCTGCTCAGCGCCCGCTTCATGGACAGCGTCGGCCCGATCCGGGTTGCCCACGCCAGCTTCGCGGTGGTCGGCCTGGGCATGCTGCTCTGGCCCCTGGGCAACGGCTCGCTCGCGTGGGCGACGGCCGCCATGGCCATCTGGGGCTTCGGTTCGTTCGCGACCAACAACGCGCAGCAGGCGCGGCTCATCGCCGCATCGCCGACACTCGCACCGGTGACGATCGCACTGAACTCTTCGGGCATGTACCTCGGGCAGGCGATCGGCATCCCTGTCGGCGCTCTGCTATTGTCCGTCCCACCGGCGGCGGCCGACTACGCCAGGCTGTCGCTCTACGGCCTGCCGATCCTGGCGCTCGCATTCATCGTCTCGCTGCGCGCCCAGCAGCTCGGCAGGCGACGCGCCGCATCGAGACAGATGTCCTAGGAATCGACCCTCATGCGTCACTTCCCTGGAGACGACCATGCCACGGTCGCCTCGAATCCCGTCCCCTTCGCGACTCGATCATGGATGGGATACCGGAACCTGCTCACGCTGGTCGTGGTCTATTCCGCGCTGATGAGCGTCATCGCCCTGTATCTTTCCCATGACACCTTCGTCTGGCTCTACTCGGAAGCCGGGCCCTTCGAACTGCTCAGCCTCGGCTTCTGGCTGCTGCTCGCCGCCCTGTGCTTCTCGCTGCCGAGCCTGCCGCGCAGGCCCTGGCAACAGGGCATCGTCGCCATGGTGGCGGCGGCGCGCGAAGCCGACCTGCACAAGGCGTTCACCGAAGGCAGCGTCCTGAAGTTCACCTACTACTTCGACTCGTCGACGCCGTTGCTCGAGAGGCTGCTGGTCGCCCTGGTGACCTTCCCCCTCGTGGCGCTGGTGCTCTATGTCCTGGTGGGGGGCGCCCGCTTCATCCACCGATCGAATGCCCTGCGCTTCGAATGGGGCCAGACGGTGTTGCTGGCGATGATCCTGCTCGTCGCCAGCAAGATGCTCGACCGCTCCGGAGCGGTCCTCGCCGACTGGTTCGGCCTGGGCTTCCCCTTGCTGCTGCAGCGCTTCGTCGCGGCCTTCGAGGAAGGCACCGAAATGCTGCTGCCGATACTGTTCATGGCGGCATTGCTGCAGTACCAGTACCAGCACCTGACGGGCGTGACGGGCGCCGCGGGCGCCAGCGGCCGCGGGCCTGGGGTTCGCTAGGGCGCCTGATCCGCGGCCAGCCGTATTCCGGTGAACTGCCAGCGCGCCCAGGCCGGAAAGAAGTTGCGATAGCTGCGCCGGACATGGCCGGGCGGCGTCGCGCAGGAGCCGCCGCGCAGGACGTACTGGTTCACCATGAACTTGCCGTTGTATTCGCCGATCGCATCGTCGGAAGCGCGAAAACCCGGATAGGCACCATAGCTGCTCGAGGTCCAGTTCCAGACGCCGCCATAGAGCCCTTCGTCGGCCAGCGGCATGCGCGGATGCCGGCCGTCCGCATGGGCGAACTGGCCAGCCGGCACCGCGCCCGCAGCCGCATGCTCCCATTCGAATTCGGTGGGCAGCCGGGCACCGGCGAAGCGCGCGTAGGCATCGGCCTCGTAGTACGAGACATGGCAGACCGGTGCATCGGGATCCAGCGGCACTTCGCCATGCAGGGTGTATTCGCGCCAGGCGCCGTCGACCCGCCGCCAGCAGCCCGGCGCGCGCCAGCCGTTGGCAAGGACGTGGGCATGGCCCTCCGAGAGCCACCAGCGCGGCTGCTCGTAGCCGCCCGCCTCGATGAACGCGAGGTATTCCCGATTGCTCACCGGCCGATCGGCGATCGTGAACGGCGCGAGCCAGACCCGATGGCGGGGAAACTCGTTGTCGAAGCCGAAGCCACGCCCGTCGTGACCGATGTCCACCGGACCGCCATCGAACCCGAGCCAGCGCAAGGCGCGCGTGGGCGGATTCGGCGGCGGCGATCCCTCGAGCGCGGGCGCCAGCGGATTGAGCGACCACAGGTGCTTGAGGTCGGTCAGCATCAGCTCCTGGTGCTGCTCCTCATGATTGAGCCCGAGCGCGAGCACCTCGGCCCAGCGCTGCGCATCGGCGCCCTGCCAGGCGACGGACCCGCCGGCCAGGCGATCCATCGCCTCGTCGACATGGCGCCGATAGGCAAGCACCGTCTCGAGCGACGGGCGCGAGATGAGGCCGCGCGAGGGGCGCGGGAACTGCTCGCCGATCGCGTTGTAGTAGGAGTTGAAGAGATACCGGTAGCGCGCATCGAACGGCCGATAGCCGGGGTCGGCGACACCGAGGACGAAGGTCTCCCAGAACCAGGTGGTATGGGCGAGATGCCACTTCTGCGGACTGGCGTCGGGCATCGACTGCAGGGCGCAGTCCTCGGCGCTCAGCCCGGCAACCAGGCCTTGCGAAGCGGCGCGCACCGAACGAAAGCGCGGCAGGAACTCGGGATCCGGAATCATCCTGCACGAGTATGCATCTTCCGCTCCCGCGAACAAAGCTGCGGTGCACACACCGCTTGCGCCCGCGCGCGCCAAAACGGAAAGGGCCGGCGCAGCAGCCGGCCCTTCCTTCCTCGTGCACCCGGACGCGGAGCCGATCAGGCGGCGATCCGCTCCTGGAGCCGCAGCTTGACCCGGCGAAGCTCCTCCGGCAGGCCTTGGCGCAGCTTCTCGAAGTGCTCGGTGTGCAGCTCGAGCTCCTTCTGCCAGGCTGCCTTGTCGATCGAGGTGATCCGCTCGTAGAGCTCGGCCGGGAAATCGAGCCCGGTCCAGTCGAGGTCCTCGTAGCGCGGCGAAATGCCGAACACATTCTCCACGCCTTCGGCCCTGCCCTCGATGCGCCCGATCATCCACGCGAGCACCCGCATGTTGTCGCCGAAGCCCGGCCAGATGAACTTGCCGTTCTCGTCGGTACGGAACCAGTTGACGCAGAAGATCCGCGGCAGCGGCACGCCAGCCGCGCTCGCCCCCGCGCCCAGCTCGGCGCCCAGGCGCAGCCAGTGGCCGAAGTACTCCGCCATGTTGTAGCCGCAGAACGGCAGCATCGCGAAGGGATCGCGGCGCACCACGCCGGTCGCGCCGGCCTGCGCGGCGGTGGTCTCGGAGCCCATGGTGGCGGCCATGTACACGCCCTCGACCCAGTCGCGCGCCTCGGTCACGAGCGGCACCGTCGTGGAGCGCCGGCCGCCGAAGATGAAGGCATCGATCGGCACACCGTCGTCGGAGTCCCAGTCGGGATCGAGCACCGGGTTGCGGGTGGCCGACACCGTGAAGCGCGCGTTCGGATGCGCCGCCTTGCGACCGGCCTTGCCGTCCTCCGGGGTCCAGTCCTGTCCGCGCCAGTCGATGAGATGCGCCGGCGGCTCCTTGCTCATGCCTTCCCACCAGACGTCGCCGTCATCGGTGAGCGCGACGTTGGTGAAGATCACGTCCTCGGACAGCGAGTCCATGCAGTTCTTGTTGGTCTTCTCGTTGGTGCCGGGGGCGACGCCGAAGTAGCCGGCCTCCGGATTGATCGCATACCAGCGGCCATCGGCATTGGGCTTGACCCAGGCGATGTCGTCGCCGATGGTGGTGACCTTCCAGCCGGCCATGCCCGCCGGCGGGATCAGCATCGCGAAGTTGGTCTTGCCGCAGGCCGAGGGGAAGGCGGCCGCGACGTGGTACTTGCGACCCTGCGGCGAGGTCACGCCGAGGATCAGCATGTGCTCGGCGAGCCAGCCTTCCTCGCGACCCATCGTCGAGGCGATGCGCAGCGCGAAGCACTTCTTGCCCAGCAGCGCATTGCCTCCGTAACCGGAACCGTAGGACCAGATCTCGCGGGTCTCCGGAAAATGCACGATGTACTTGGTCTTGTTGCAGGGCCAGGGCACGTCCTTCTGGCCCGGCGCCAGCGGCGCGCCCACCGAATGCAGGCAGGGAACGAAACGACCATCGGTGCCGAGCACGTCGTAGACCGCCCGGCCCATCCGGGTCATCTTGCGCATGCTGACGACGACATAGGGCGAATCGGTCAGCTGGATGCCGATCTGCGAGATCGAACCGCCGAGCGGCCCCATCGAGAAAGGCACCACATAGAGCGTGCGCCCCCGCATGCAGCCGTCGAACAGGCCGGTCAGCGTTTCGCGCATCGCCTGCGGCTCGGTCCAGTTGTTGGTCGGACCGGCTTCCTCCTCCTTCTGCGAGCAGATGAAGGTGCGGTCCTCGACGCGGGCGACGTCGTCGGGATCCGACCACGCGAGATAGCTGTTGGGGCGCTTGGCCGGATTGAGCCGGCGCATCGTGCCGGCGTCGACCATCTGCTGGCAGAGGCGGTCGTATTCCTCCTGCGAGCCGTCGGCCCAGACGATGCGCTCGGGACGGACGAGCGCCGCCACCGAGCCGACCCAGTCGATGATCGCCTGGTGCCGTACATGCTTCGGCGGATCGACGGCGATCCCGCCGGCCGCGGCGTTCACGGAACGGTTCATAGGTGCATCTCCATGATTGAAATCCCGGGACGGACGGATCGCCTCGGACGAGCCCCGTTCGATGCCGCAGCCGTTGCGCACGAGGCTGCGAGGCCACCCGCCAGGGGGGCCCGATCGAACCGGTCTCGGATGCGTACCCCGTACACCGTCCTGTATTCCGTCGTCGCGGCCGGGTCCGCGAGCCCGGTGGCGGGCTCCGGCGGCCGTGAAAATGAATGCCGAAAACCGCGCAGGATGTTGCGCGGTGAACCGTGAATCTTACACCGCGATATCGGCCTGACGCCGCGCGACGAAACGCGATCCTGCCAGCGCCCCGGCCGGGGCGCTGTTAACCAGGTCACGACCTGCCGATTCCCGATGAGCGCTGCATCGTCCATGGGTCATCCATACAATGGAGGGTTTCCGGCGGATCGCCACGCTGCCGACCCTCCGGCGCAAGCGCCGGGTCGCCCCCACCGACGCACACGCCATGCCGACAACAGCCGAGAAGCGCCTCGCCGATCACCTGCTCGAATGCAGCGATCGTGCCCGCCTGATCACCGACGAGTTTCGCGAACCCGGGCTGACGATGGACGCCGCCGAGCGCATCCAGCATGCCATCCGCGAACGCCGGATCAACCGCGGCGAGCAGCCCGTGGGCTACAAGATCGGCTTCACCAACCGGCGGATCTGGCCCATCTATGGGGTCAGCTCGCCGATCTGGGGACCGATCTACGCCGGCGGCATCGAAAGGCTCGATGCGCCGCGGGTCCGGCTCGATGCGGACCACTACCCCGAGCCGCGTCTGGAACCGGAGATCGTGCTGGGCATCTCGCATGTGCCGGCCGACGACGATCCGGCCGCGATCGCCGAGGCGATCGGATGGATCGCCCATGGGGTCGAGGTCGTCCAGAGCGTCTACCCCGGCTGGCGCTTCTCGGCCGCCGAGAGCATGGCGTCGCAGGCGATGCACGGAACCCTGCACATCGGGCCGGTGCTTGCGCCCGGTGACCCGGCCACCCTGGCCGACCGGCTGGCGGCGCTCACCGTGACGCTCGAGCGACGCGAGGCCGACGACGGCGCGTGGACCCTGGTCGCCGAGGGTGTCGGCGCCGATGTGCTCGACGGCCCGGTGGCGGCGCTGGCGCATCTGGTACGCAAGCTGCGCGAGCGGGGCCAGCGACTGGCCGCCGGCGACATCGTCAGCACCGGAACCCTGGTCGACGCGCAGCCCATGGTCGCCGGGCAGCGCTGGCGCACCCGGCTGCAGGGCGCCGCCGGCCTGGACGGCCTCGCGATCGACATCATCTGATTCCCGCAGCAGGTCTGCATGCCCGCAACCCCCGCCGACTGCTTCCCCGCCACCTACCGCCGCTCACGCGAGCTGCTGCTCGCGCGCGCCCGCGCCCTGGCCGCCATCCACGGGCTGGTCATCGATTCGCGCGCGATCGACGCTCGCGGCCCCGAGGGAGAAACACTGGCGATCGACTGCTGCGTCTTCGGCGCGCGCCGGCCGCGGCGCGCCGTGGTGCTCTCGAGCGGACTGCACGGGGTCGAAGGCTTCGCCGGCGCTGCGATCCAGCATCGCCTGCTGGCCGGGCGCCTCGCCTCGCTGCGCCTGCCCGATGACGCCGCGGTGCTGCTCATGCACGCCCTCAATCCCTATGGCTTCGCCTGGCTGCGGCGGGTCAACGAGAACAACGTCGATCTCAATCGCAACTTCCGCGAATCCTTCGGGGACGAGGCGAGTGCGGGCTACACGGAGCTCGAAGCCCTGCTCAATCCACCGGATCTCGACCCGGCCGGCGAGCCGGGGCGCTGGCATGCGCTCGGCGCCTGGATCGCCCGCCATGGCGAACGCGACTTCCAGCAGGTGGTCTCGGAGGGCCAGTACCGTTATCCGGCCGGCGTCCAGTACGGCGGCAGGCGCCGCGAAACGGCGACCACGCACCTGCTCGGGCTCGTCGCCGACTGGTTCGGCGCGCTCGAGACCCTCGCCTGGATCGACATCCACACCGGGCTCGGCCCATCCGGCGAATACCAGCTGCTGTCGGCGGCGGCGCCGGGCTCCGCGGCGCTCCAGTTCGAGCGCTCGGTGTTCGGCGAAGCGGTGATCGCCGTGGCCGAGGGCAATGCGGTGACGCCACCGGTCAAGGGCATGCTCGCCGACGCGGTGGCCGCGCGCCTGCCCGCCGGCTGCCGCTCGGCCTTCGTCTCGCCGGAGTTCGGCACCCATCCGCTCGACCGGATCCTGCGCGCGGTCCGGGCCGACAACTGGCTGCATGCGCACGGTCGACCCGCCGACCCCGGCGAACCGCTGACGCGGGCGATCAAGGCGGAGCTCCTCGAAGCCTTCCGCCCCGAGGCGGGCCGCTGGCGCGAACAGGTGGTCCTGGCCGGCGAGCAGCTCTTCGACCGCGCGGTGGCCGCCGTCCTCGCCTGAAGGCCGGCGCCGTCCGCCAAGCGGTTCGGCCGCGGTCAGCGGGCCGGCGAGGGCGGTCTCGGCGACGGTGTCGCCGGCGGTGACGGCGTCGGCGGACGCGGCGGGCACTCATGGAAGATCCGCGCGGTACAGCGCGCGCAGATCTCCGGATCGAGCCGCTTCATGACGATGTGGGTAATCGCTTCGCTCTTGGTTTCGAAGATGTTCCCGTCGCCGAGCGCCTCCGTCATGCCGCTGCGCTGCCAGGCCGCCAGCACCGGCGCACGTGGCCGGTGGAAGTACAGGTCGCCGTCGACGGCGCGCCGGGTGGCCAGCTCGCTGCGCCAGAGCCGATCCCCCGCCTGGTCGATGAAGTTCATGCTCCTGGCCATGACCAGCAGGTGCTTCTGGTCCGGGCTGCGCTCGCGCAGGCTGCGCAGCCCGTCGCGGACATGCCCCGCGGCGGCGAAATAGACCGACCCCTCCATGCGCAGCAGCACCAGCTGGGGGCACTCCTGCACCGGTTCGTCGATCTGCGAGATCGGGGTGAAGCGTCGACGCGGCCCCCAGGGGACCATCCGGCGCATCGCCGGGCGCGAGCTCTGGTCGAGATAGAAGCCGAGCGCCAGCGCCATGCCGAGCAGGATCGCGAGCTCCATGCGGATCGTCATCGTCGCCAGCCAGGTGGCGCCGAGGGTGATCGCGTCGCCGCGCGAGAAGCGCACGATCTCGCGGATCCACCGCAGGTCGATCAGCTGCCAGGCGACATAGAGCAGCAGCGCCTCGACGGCGGCGAGCGGAATCGCGCCGATCAGCGGCCCCGCCATCCCGACCAGCAGGAGCAGGACCCCGGCCGAGAGCACGGCGGCAAGCGGGGTGCGGGCGCCGGCCTCGTAGTTGGGCAGCGAGCGGTTGAGCGAGCCGCAGGAGACATAGGACGAGAAGAAACTGCCGACGATGTTCGACAGGCCCTGGCCCCGGATCTCGCGATTGGTGCGCAGCACCTGGCCCGATCGCTGGGCGATCGCCTTGGCGATCGAGATCGACTGCGCCAGGGAGATCAGGGTCAGCGCGAGCGCAATGCCCACCAGCGAGGGCAGCTGATCGATGGCGGCCAGGGGGTTCGACAGGGGCGGCAGGACTCGCGGCAGGGCGCCGAGCGGCTGCGCAACGACGCCGGCGGCGGCCGCCAGCACGGCCGCCGCCAGCGAGGCGAGCACCAGCGCGATCAGCATTGCCGGCCAGCGCGGCCGCCAGCGGGTGATGGCGACCGTCACGAGGATGGTGAGCACCGCGATCGCGGGTTCCACCACGGCCGGCCCGGACGCCTGGCGGTAGAGATCGCCCAGCCCGAGCAGGGCATGCCAGCCGATCAGGCAGGCGGCGCCCGAGGTGAAGCCGGTGAGCACCGAAGGCGCGATGAAGTTGGCGAGCACGCCCAGGCGCAGGCCGGCGACCAGCAACTGCATCAGTCCGACCAGGAAGGTGGTGGCCAGCACGAGCTGCAGGTATTCCCCGGTACCGACCGCCGCCAGCGGCGCAAGCATCGCGAAGATCGCCAGCGACAAGGCATTGGTGGGCCCCGAGGTGACATGCAGGCTGGAGCCGAAGAGCGCCGCGACCACGCAGGGCACCAGCGCGGTATAGATCCCGAACTCGGGCGGCAGGCCGGCAAGCCGTGCGAAGGCCACGCCCTGGGGCAGCACCAGCAGGGCGCCCAGGAGGGCGGCCAGGAGGTCGGCCCGCAGGGTCTGCGGACTGACCGATCGCCACCAGCGGGCCACGTCGACGGATGGCGTCGGCGCGCCGTTCATGAATTCGGCTTGGGCAAGTTCAGGGTCTCCGGCCGCGGGGCGGGGCGTCCGCGCTCAGGACGCCGCGCCCGCCTTGCCGGCGAGCGTCGGCGATGATCGGGGTGGATTCTCCGCGTTCGCGACAAGCGGTCAAGCCGCGTTAGCATGGCGGCCGATGAACACAAGCCACCAGACCGCCATCGCGCAGGCCATCGCCGGCGCGCCCGCACCCGCCCATCCCGAACCCGACGAAGCCGCGGCCCGAGGTGCCCGACCGCCACGCCTGCTCGCGATCTGCGCCGGCCCGGCGGCACGGCTGCGCGGCAAGGTCGCCGGCCAGGCGGTCGATGTGCTCTCGGGCATCGTCAAGCCTGCCCGCAGCACCCTGGAGGATCCCGTCGAGGTCGATTTCGGTCGCCTCGGCGTCGTCGGCGACGAACAGGCCGACCTGAGCGTCCATGGCGGCCAGGACAAGGCCGTCTACGTCTACCCGGTCGAGCACTATGTCGCCTGGGCGCAGCGCGCGGCCCGGGCCGACGTGCCCTTCCCGGGCGGCGCGGGCAGCCTCGGCGAGAACCTGCTGGTCGAGGGCCTGCTCGAATCCGACGTCTGGACCGGCGACCGGCTCGAGATCGGCGGGATCGTGCTCGCGGTCACCACGCCGCGACGGCCCTGCTACAAGCTCGACCTGCTTCTCTACGAGGGAGCGGGCCGCGACATGGTGCTCGCCCGCCAGCCCGGCTGGTACTGCGCCGTCGTCCGTCCGGGCAAAGCCGCCGCCGGACAGCCGATCCTCCAGCGGGCGGGCTCCCGTGCCTATACCATCGGCGAGACCCATCGTCGCCAGTACCGGCTTCCCCCGGTAGCAAAGGAAGTGGAGTAGATTAAGCCCATGACCCGGCTCAGCCCCGCGCAGCGCACCGCCTCCACCGCCCGCATCGTCCTGACGGCGGGCGTCCTGTTCGTCATCGAAGCCCTCGCTCGTGGCTCGGCGATGCGCACCGCCATCGCCGGCGCCATCGTCGCGATCGGCGGCGGCCTCCTGATCGCGGCGAAGCGCTCCGACTGAAATGAAACGGCCCCCACGTCGGCTATCGCTCCCTCCGGCCGGGCGCCACTGATAGCGACGGCTTGAACGACGCGGAATCCCTGCGCGTCGATCGCTACCCGATCGACGACGAACTGCGCGACGACGGCAGCGTCGGCCCCGAACTCGCTCACCTCGCCCGTTCCTACATCGACAGCCCGCGGGCGCTGGTCTTCCGCAACCCCTCGTCGGACTGGCGCCTGTTCATGGTGCTGCTGCCGCTCGCCTCGCGCCTGTCGCTGATGCGCAACCCGATCTTCGCCCAGCTCACCCGGGCCTGGGGGCTGAACCTGCGCTTCCTCGGCGTCGACCGCGAGCATCGCATCCACGACTTCCGCGGCCTGCTCACCGACCGGATGCTGGCCTCCCTGGTCGACTGGCTGGGCTCGCTCGAATCGGCCGGTGGACGCGCCGAACGGGGCCTGGACCTGCTGTTCGAAGCGCTTGCCGACGAGATGCTCACGATCCTGGAGCGCGCCGGCCCCGCCCGTGACGCCCACCTCGCGCTGGCGCAGCGTCTCGAACCGGACGCGCCGGCCACGCTCTTCGAGCGCAGCACCCGTTATCCCGACTTCCTCGCGCAACTGCGCCGGGCGCTGCGCGACGGCATCGTCGACGTCGGCTTCTACGGCCGGGCGCTGCGCTCGATCGACCTGCGCGAAGCCGCGGTGGAGCAGCGCATCGCCGCGCAGCTGCTGGGCAGCCTCGATCCGGTCACGCTCGCCAAGCTCGAGCGCACCGGCGCCGGGCACCATCTGGGCGCCTACAACTGGCTGGCGCTGGCGCC
>Ga0172382_10006212_pt1 | contig 17462 bp, 21 predicted proteins | sample Leawel138RmetaG_FD_122245 | JGI IMG/M metagenome (GOLD analysis project Ga0172382, IMG submission 122245) | Leachate microbial communities from a municipal landfill in Southern Ontario, Canada - Leachate well 138R metaG | ecosystem: Engineered > Solid waste > Landfill > Unclassified | place...
AAATCTTGTCGTCGAGCCGTGTCCCGCGGCACTTCATATTTTGCAAATTTATGAAGCAAAATATGTTAGTGACCGACAGGACGAGTCCTCTCCCGCCCACAAAATAATGAGCTGAAAGCGAAAACATACAAAGACAAAAACCCTTTGTTTTAAATGATTTTTGACCTTGACAAAAGAGTAAAAATATACTATCATCATAGGTAGGAAAAAATCTCAAACCACAGTGGTTTGGGAATGAACTTTGTAAAATCCGCGCTAGGCGCGGGAGGAGGATGTCATGTTCTGGATAAATTTATTTCTGTTCTTGTTGGCAGTGCCGGCGATTTTCGTCGGATTACCGTGGGCTCTCGCCCACTTTAATCTTGGCTTTACCTTCGTCAGAGAGGGTGAGGCCAAAGCGGTCATGGCCGGGCAACGGGTTGTCCGGTTTGTGATGAACTTTTCCGGTCGGCGGCTCACCGTCCCGGCCGACTCGTCGTTAGACGAGTGGTCAGCCTGGGAAGTCGAACCCGTTCCATCCGGCCATAGGGAGAAAAAGTTCTTCCTCTGGCAGTGGCTGGGCATTCACTGGTTGGGGCCATGGCCCTTCCGGACGATTCATCGGTATAAATTCCGATGGGCCGATGTTATCATGGGAGACGACGGGGTAGAAAAACCCCGCTTCCGCGATGAGACAATAGATAGTGTTTTTGTTAAAGACACTATCTATTACGGAAAGGTTGAGGGGGCCGAAACCGGCCCTGCTCCAGGCATGGAGGAGGCCGAGAGGTTGCCCATTAATTTGGGCTACCTATTGACGATACGGGTATGTAACCCGTATAAGGCTCTCTTCCAGATTCATCGCTGGAATGAGAGTCTATTATCACGGGTGAGTCAAGTCGCCCGTGACTATGTCGGTGAGCGATCGTACGATCAGCTCATAGCCGAAGAAGGGGCCGGCACCGCCCAAGGCTTCTCGGCTAAGGTGCAAGCCTTAGCCCAAGAAGTCCGAGAGGAATACGGCATCGAGATTCTTGATGCCAACATCTTCTCCGTCGATCCACTGGGATGGCGGGAAGAGACGATGAAGCGGTTCATCGCCTCTCAGGAGGCGGAGGCCATTGAGATTACCGCTAAGGCGAAAGCCAAAGCGGTCAAGCTTGAAGGTCAGGCCAAGGCGGCGGCTCTTAAGAGCCAAATGACCGCCTACGACAAAAATCCCCGAGCCGGCCAAGCCATCCTCGATGCCGAGGTTGGTAAAGCGCAAGGCATAGGCAGTATTGCCCAAAACCTTGCCCAGGGCTTAGGGCTCGGAAGGAGGCAACCATGATTACGATGGTTCTTGCCTCCATTGTTGGAGGAGTTGGTCTCCTCATGGTTCTGGCTCTAATAAAGAGCCGGCCAGAGAAACCAGCCTCCGAAACACCATCAACCACCGCGCCATCGGCTACTCCCCGTCGTCCAAGTTCATCAACGAACTGGGTGGCGGAAATCTTGGTCTGGGGATTTATCATCTTGATTGCAACCCTTCTTGTTTTGGGCGCAGTCAAGTTGGTAATGGTTATCCGAGCCGAGATCGCCTCTAGCCCGACCGGTGTGATCAAGGAGTTTAAGGTTGTGCAAACAATTGAAGCTCCACCGATCCCAGACTGGTCGGAAACCATCCTTCTAAAGGGTCGGGAATTTCGTTTCCGGCCCGAAGGAGATATCCTAATCAGAGATATCCGAGAGCGGGAGTGGAAAGGCTCCCCGAATGGTATGAGCTGGATCGGCACGGCCGGTCCAGAATTCAAATTTCAATCGGCCTTAAATAAACCGGTTAAGGTTCGGATTGAGGTTCGATAAATACAGGCGGAGAAGCTCAAACGAGCGACTCCGCCTTTTCTTTTGCTCGTGCCAATCAAAAAACCCCGGCCAAAGCCGGGGTTTTTATTTTCCTTCTCGCTAACAACCAATTGTATAGCAGATGACATTCATAATGCCAAAAGCGGCAACAATTATGGCCATACCGATGATTCCCCAAATAATATGTTTACTACCGGTTTGCCGGCCTTCATCACTGTCGGCATTTCTTATATACTGAACAACGCCAAAGGCAAAATACAATAAAGCCAAAGCAAACAAAACGGCAATAAGCGGATTAACAATATATTGATTGATATTTTCAATTAAGGGAATTGGGGTCATTGATTAATATCTCTTAACACATCATTTATGATTCTATTACAGTAGGTACATTCGGTAAGGTGGGATCAGTATTCGTAAATCCAAACTCTCCAGTCAATAATCCAACTAACCCCCAAACTGATGCCATTACCGCCAGACCGATGATACCGTAAATAATGTACGTCCGGCCGGTTTTCTTTTTTTCTTCATCATCACCGGCAATAACATACATAACCACACCCCACAAAAAAATTAACAAAGCAACGGCAAACACAAACGGAATTAATGCATTGGAAATAAAAGTCTGGATAGTTCCAATTGCCTCGGTTAAGGTTGAATCAGCCCCTGCCACCAATGGCAACATCAACATCGCCGGTAAGGCAAATAATGTTATTTTTTTAACTAAATTCATACTTGATTAATTAATAAATTGATAATAATTTAACGACCTTGTTTATTAATAATTAAACACTAAATTGTTTAAAATGTCGGATAAGTTGGTGTGGCCGGAATACCACCAGAGAAAAACGTATTAGTAACCATTAACACCAAACCCCAAACCGCAGTCATAACTGCCAAACCAATAATGCCATTAATAATCATTTGCCTACCCTTTTCTCGTTCCGCCTCTTCATCACCTTTGCCAATATATTTTACCACACCCCATAAGAAATATAACAGAGCTATAGCAAACAGGACGGCAATTAAGGGATTGATAACAAGACTAATCAATTTTTGAGACATACTTTGAAAAGTATCGCCACCGGCGCCACCGGCGCCAATTAATCCTCCACTTACCACTTCAGGAGAAAGACCTGGTTCGTGATCAGGCATAGATACATCAAGAGCAAAAACCATCCCTGAAAAAGCAAACATTGAGACAATAATTAAGGCAGTTGGAAATATTTTTTTAACCATTTTTTTCATTGTTTAAATTATAAACTAACTCGTAATTATGGCAATCAGCTAAAGTTAAAACAATCGGTTGATAGTCTGGCGCTTGGAGCTGGTCAATTGTCGCTCTGATGGCTCGAGAAATTACAAACGCCCCTAATACAATCGCTGCCCCAATAATTGTCCATAAAAATGCTTGTTTGGCTTTAGTCAATTTGTCTTCATTACCTCGAGCTGAAACAAACAGAAAACCAGAATAAATTATCATCACCGCTACGACCGGCACACCAATTTGAACTACAATATTGATTATCGCTTCAATTAACTCTGATACATTATTGTATTTTAGGGGGTTTTGAAGACTTTGAGGCGGCAACGTTCCTCCTGAGTCAGCAATTACAACCGACCAAGTTAAAGTAAGAACCAAAGCCAGACAAAAAATTTTAAATATTGTTTTCATAAAATAAATTTCATCAACTTCTAAAAAGAATTAAAAAAGTCACGAATAATTGACCCGCTGCTCGTCTCATCGCTGGCCAAAGCTAGAACAATGGCCTGGATAATAACATAAGCGGCCAAAGCTAGAATTAGACCAATTACTGTTGTTTGAAGCATTTTTTTAGCTTCAGTTCGTTTGGAATCATTATCACTGTAAATAACCATATACACACCGGCAATCGTAATTACTACTGCTGCCAGAGGGGTAGCGATGGTGAATAAAATAAAACGAAAAACATTATTAGCCGTGACTAATAAATCCGTGTAATTACAATCGTTCGGATCAGCGCATTCAACCAAAGCTGCCATAGAAATCAGAGGTAAAAGGAGGATAACCAAAATTATAATTAGATTGGCAATTTTTGTTTTCATTTAACGATTTAATATTGCGTTTAACTTGAGATGGGCTTGACTTAAAGATTCTGATACGGTCTGTCTTTTGGTCACTACCGACATAGCCATATCAGAAAAAATCTGCTCGGTTTGTTGAGGGTTAGGATCAAGCCAACTTCGACTAATTAAAGCTGAGTTATAAAAAGTGGTGGTATAACGATTACCAGAAGTTGAAATACCCTGATTTAAAAGATCAATTCGAGCTGGAGGTAACGATTTCAAATTTGCGTACTGCCCAGCAAAAGAACCTTCAGCTATCGTATAAAGCACCAAAAAAGCTGTCTGCATGTTTCGTGATGACCTTAAAACAGCTAAGCCTTCAACTTCGCCTTTGGTTATTTTCCGACCAGTCGCTTCTCGTTGAGGTATTAAGACTGCATCTAAATCCATATTGGGGTTTCGCCGACGGATATCATTAAGCTCACTAGCTAGACCAAAATAAGTCCCCAACATGCCAGCCACAAAAGCTTCTTTATCATTAGGCATTGACCGATTCCAAGAATAGGTGGTTTGGGTAGCATCGGCAAATTGAGTGAAAAAATTAACCGACGCTTCGGCTGGTGGTACAGCATAAGTATTAGGACGATCAGCTAATTTGGACTCTAAACCAAACCGACCATAATCAATGATGTTGTTTCCAGCTTGCATAAAAATAGCTGCTAAGGTTTCTTTAGCATTATTCATATTGAAAAATTCTCCCATGGCTAAACCGGTTTGAATTATGTTCCGTCGATTGTCAATCTGATTTAAATTTGGTAATTGCAAAATAAATTCAGCCCAAGTCGAAGGTGCCTTGGTCACCCCAGCATTAATAAAGAAATCCCGATTGTAATACATTACCAAGGGATCAACGGTTATTGGTAAAGCAATAATTGAACCATCGGGTTGAACAAAAATTTGAGCTCCTGGAATAAAATTATCGACAAATCGCCTTTCACCATAGTTGGCTGGTGGAATTGAATAAATTAAATCTTTAGAGTTTAGTATCATGTCATCAGTCAAAAAAACCAAATCTGGACCTTGAGCCCTAGCAATCGCCTCAACTAATTCAGTTCGAAAACTAGCCTTAGGTTTGTAAACATAAGTTATCGAAAACTCTTTTTCGTGGGTTTGATTAAATTCTGCTAAAAGTTCCTGCATATTAGGAGCTGGCACCGTCCCCCAGACCTCAACCGAACCGCCAACACCCCCTTCGGGGGTACCAAAACCAGGCAAAACACCAGAAAAAATCAAGATTGCAATTAGAATAGAGAAACCGAAGACAACTAATAAAACTATTTGAAAAACTTTCATTAATCTAAATTTTTAATTTTTTCTAAAATTAAACCATAATGATGCTCGCCGGCTGAAAATTCTCGAACTAAAGAAAAACCGTTATCGATAAAAATTTGCTTAGCTGTTTCCAACTTTACTATCTGAGACGGATTCGGTCCCAAATTACCGAAAGAATCCCGCCAATCAACTATTAAAACTTTGCCACCGATAGTTAAAACTCGAGATACCTCTTTAGCTATCGCTTCTTGATTATCAACCTGAAACAGAAGATTAGAAACCACCACCGCAGCAACTGATTCTTTAGCTAATTTAGAACCACCCGGACGTTCCAAGTCACCCCACAAACATTCAATATTTCTGATTTTATTATCCCGAGCAACATCTGCCAGCCGAGCTAAGAGATCTTTTTGGACGTCAATCGCATAAACCCGACCTGAAGCGCCAACTGCCCGGGCTAAGAACAAGCTATACTGCCCGCTTCCCGAACCAAAGTCAGCTACGGCCATTCCGGGAGTTAAGCCAAGAGCTTCAACATTTTTTTCCGGATTAGCAAAATTCATAATTTAATTATATTACAAACAAGTCAAAGAAGCTATACCATCACCGGCTCTTAGCTTCATAATTCTTACCCCTTGAGTCTGTCGACCCAAGGATGGAATCTCCGCTAGCTTAGTTCTTATCACCTGACCATGTTTGGAGATAGCGACAATTTCCGAATCATCATCAGCAATTACTCGACTGCCGATAAGTTGGCCAGTTTTAGCAGTTAATTTGGCTGTCTTAATACCCGAACCACCTCGTTTTTGAATTTTGTATTCTTTAATCTTGGTTTTTTTACCATAACCGCCGGAAGCAACAACTAAAAATTGTCCTTGATCACCATCTTTTTTAACTGTATCGGCACCAATAACATTATCTCCCTTGGTTAATTTTATACCTCTAACACCAGCCGCTGATCGGCCCATTTGCCTAATGTCAGACTCCTTAAAGCGAATAGCCTGACCACGAGCTGTGGCTAATATCATCGAATCGCCTTTGGCCACTACCGAAACCGATAACAGTTCATCACCTGGGGCCAGTTTAATAGCAATAATACCGCTCCGTCTGACGTCGTGGAAACTCTCAGCTGAGACTTTTTTAGCTACTCCTTGTTTGGTGATCATAAGTAACGACAGATCAGTTTGTTTTAGATCTTTAGGTAAAGCTAAGACTGATGTTACTCGCTCACTAGGAGCTAAAGCTAAAAAGTTCATTATTGATTTACCTCTAGTTGCACGCCGACCTTCAGGCACATCATACATTTTAATCTGATAGGATTTGCCCCGATCGGTAAAAAACAACAAACTGCTATGAGTATTGGCAGTTAAGAAAATGGTTACAAAATCCTCTTCCTTCATATTAAGGTCTATCACTCCAACACCACCGCGTTTTTGAGATCGGTACTCGGCTGGATCAGTTCGTTTAATGTAACCACCAGCAGTTAGAACTAAAACATTTTCTTTTTCTGGTACCAAATCCTCAATTTTTATTTCCTTGACTCCAGTTTTAACGACTTTAGTTTTTCGCGGGTCGGAATATTTCTCTTTCAAATCTTTAAATTCATTATTAATGATTTTCATTATCTTGGCTGGACTAGCCAAGATGGCTTTTAGCTCTTTGATCAAACGTTGTTTATCTTTTAATTCATCTTCAACTTTTTGTCGTTCCAAGCCCGCCAGTCGTTGCAGTTTCATCTCTAAAATAGCGGTAGCTTGAATCGATGATAATTTAAATTCTTTAATCAAGTTTTTATGAGCTTCAGTCGTATCTTTGGCTTTTTTGATCAATTTTATTATCGCATCAATATGATCAAGTGCTTTCTTAAGACCAAGTAAGATATGCTCCCTTTCTTCAGCTTTTCGTAAATCAAACTTAGTCCTCGCCATGACAATTGTTTGGCGGTGGGATAAAAATTCTTCTAGAATTGTTTTGAGCGATAGAAGCTTCGGCACGCCATCAACCAAGGCCAACATATTAAAGTGGAAGGTTGTTTCTAGGTCGGTGTGTTTATATAGGGCATTTAATATTTTTTGCGGATAGGTACCGGTTTTTAAATCAATAGCTATTCTAATTTCTTTGGTTGATTCGTCGCGAATGTCTTTTATTCCGTCTAACTTTTTATCTCTAACCAAGTCAGCAATTTTAACTATTAAATCAGCTTTATTAACCTGATATGGTATTGAACTAATAATAATTTGATGATTGCCGGCTTTGGGTTCAATAATTTCAGCTTCCCCTCTCACCAAAACTCCTCCCCGACCAGTAGCATAAGCATGGCGGATATCGGCCTGATTAAAAATTAGACCACCAGTTGGAAAATCTGGACCAGTAACAAAATTCAACAAATCTTCGCTGGAGGCCTTGGGGTTTTCAGTTAAATGAATGAGGGCCTCCATCAATTCTCCGAAATTGTGTGGTGGAATTTTAGTGGCCATGCCAACCGCAATACCGAAAGTTCCATTTAACAATAAATTAGGTATAGCTGATGGCAAAACTGATGGTTCCTGACGCGAGCCATCATAATTAGGCAAAAAATCAACTGTTTCTTTTTCGATATCTCTTAGTAAATCACCAGTCAGACGTGACATCTTAGCTTCGGTATAACGCATAGCCGCTGCTGAATCACCATCAATCGAACCAAAATTACCTTGACCTAAAACTAATGGATAACGCATAGAAAAATCTTGAGCCATTCGCACTAAAGCATCGTAACAAGCTGAGTCACCATGGGGATGATACTTACCCAAAACATCACCAACTACCGTGGCTGATTTTCTAAATTTAGCTGAAGCTGATAACCCCAGTTCATGCATGGAAAACAAAATTCGTCGATGGACTGGCTTTAGACCATCCCGAACATCAGGCAGGGCCCGCTGAACAATAACTGACATTGAGTAGTCAAGATATGATTCTTTCATCTCAGTTACGATATTGACTGGCACCAATTTATCAGCAGCTGGTAGAGGCTTATTGTCTTTTGACTTATCTGAGTCTTTTTTTGTTTTCGCCATGTTTTTGTTATTAATCGTTAGAAGAAATCATCTGGATTATATCCCCAATTTGACTTTTTACCACCTGCACACCAAGAAAGATTCTTTCCACCCCCTCACTGGTAGTATTTTTTACTTCCGCCAAACCACTGGTTACTGTTTCTGGTGTGCGGTAGTCATTAACTGATAGCCATAAACTAAAACCCCAACCAACAAAAATGATTAAAGTTATAGAAAGGGTTAGCAAAAAAGCTACTCGCCGACGATAATCTTCAGGCCTTTGTCTTAAATTTTCAATATGATCTAAAATCGACATGAAGCTTAATGAGGATAATCAAGTAAAATAACTTCCGCCTGCTTGTTCTCTAAATCTTTTTTCTTTAGCGATAATTTCTCTAAGGGGGTAACTTTGTCAGATCCCATGTCTTTAAGAAAGAGCGGTAAATAATCCTTACTACCGTTACCGGTTAAAATTGGTATAACTATTGCTGGCTCTAAGGATGATACTAGTTTAGCCGTTTGAGCTGGTTCCATTGAGCCCAAATCACCAATCGGAGCAAACAAGATGTGAACAGCACTGATTTCTTCCAAAGTATCAGCCGGCAAGTCATTTTGAGCCAGAGCACCTAAATGACAAACTCTCATGTCTTCAAAATTAAAGGTGTAAATTGTATTTATCTTATTGTTCGGCCCTGACGATGGGAAACCTTTGATAAAAATACCAGAAAATTCATATTCCCCCGGCCCGTTAACAGTAAATGGATCTTTACTGCCAGTAGTAACACAATCAAAACCATTAAAGGCCTCATCATTTAAACTGGAAAAAACAATATCAGCGCCGAATCGAGGACTTTTAATTTTGCCATTTTTGCCAATCGGATTGCCAGCGATGACCATGTCGCCAAATTGCAATCTAACACAAGCCAAACCGTGATGGGTTATTACCATATATCTTATTTATACCAAATTATCAGCCAAAAAGAAAGGGCTATTTAAGCCTTTATGTTCTTTGAATAACTTGTAAAATAATGATTTTTGTATATACTTGAAAGTTATTATCAAGCTTGGTCGGGAAACAATGGTTTAAGCTGGCAGTTTGATGCTGGCGCCCGCTTGTTTTAAGACCAAGGTTCCGATTGATTAAATCGGGGCTAATTTAAAAAATGATGACTACTGTAACTAAAAACCCAAAAACTGAGGATAAAGAAAACGAAGAGTTGGTCACTAGCCAACCGATTAATAAAAAACCAGTCAGCGAAAATCATAGCCTGATGGATGAAGTTTTGAGAAACTCTCCATTACCACCGGAAAAAGAAAGCTTAATTGAAGGTCAAGTAATCGCTAAGGATAAACTGTCCCTCTATATTGATGTTCCCCCGTTTGGAACCGGCTTGATTTTTGGACGAGAGTATTTAAACGCTCGCGATATTATCAAAAAAGTTAACATCGGTGACACTATCACTGCCAAGGTAGTTGAAGTTGATGGTGAACGTGGCTATATTGAGCTCTCTCTCAAGGAAGCCAAGCAGGCAATCATTTGGAGTGAAGCCGAAAAGGCAATTAAGAACAAATCAGTTTTTGAATTGGTAATCAAAGACGCCAACAAAGGTGGTTTGATTGTTGAATGGCAGGGTATCGATGGTTTCGTCCCCGCCTCACAGTTAAAAGCTGAAAATTATCCCAGGGTACCCGATGGCGACAAGGATAAAATTATGATTGAATTACAAAAACTGATTGGTACCCGCCTCAATCTAGCAGTTATCGGAGTTGATCCTAAAGAAGGTAAACTGATCTTTTCTGAGAAAAGTTCCGACAGTCAAAACAAAAGAGAGATCGTTAGCCGTTACAACTTAGGCGATGTTTTGGAAGGGGAAGTTACCGGAGCAGTTGATTTTGGTATCTTCGTCAAGATTGAAGACGGCCTTGAGGGTCTGGTTCACATTTCCGAGATAGATTGGGCTTTGGTAGAAAACCCGAAAGAGCTCTATCAACCAGGTGATAAAATAAAGGTAAAAGTGATTGAAGTTAAGGATGACAAGATATCTCTGTCAATTAAAGCCCTAAAAAGTAACCCTTGGACTGAAGCCGAGAAAAAATATAAAAAAGATGACACTGTTTCCGGCGTCGTCATTAAATACAACAAACACGGGGCGTTAATCAGTATTGAGGAAGGTGTAGCTGGCTTAGTTCATATCTCTGAATTTAAAGACCAAGATGACCTACGGCAGAAGTTGGAATTAGGCAAAACTTACTCTTTTGTCATCAACCTATTTGAGCCTAAAGATCAACGCATGACTTTGTCACTCAAGCAAAAAGATCAATCGGCTTGATTAACCTCAGTCATCGCTTTAGTCAACCCTATAGTTATAATTTTTTCCAATGCCTGATGGGCAGAAGCTATTATTTTTGGCTTTAATTTAGATTCAGCGGGCGTAAATGAAGTTAAGACAAAATCCGAACCAACCTGTTTTGACTCAGGTTTAGAAATACCAATCCGTAATCGAGCAAAATTTTTAGATCCAGCTGTATCAATAATTGATTTTAACCCGCGGTGCCCACCGTCTCCTCGATTGTTACTTATTTTTACCTTACCCCAAGGTAAATCCATATCATCATAAACAACAATCACCGATGATAATTTCGAACGACTTAGAAAGGGTTTGATCGCCGGACCAGAGCGATTCATAAAATCATTAGGCAAAACAAAAGTTACTGCTTGATCTCCAATTTCACCAGCTTGTACTAATCGTCGGCCAACTGCTTCCGATCGCCAATCATGAGAGGCTAAAGAAGTGACAATTTCTCGACCAATATTATGCCTGGTGCGTTCATACTGACGACCAGGATTACCAAGACCAACAATTATCGGCCGATTATTATCTCCAGTTAAAAATTTTTTGATAGTTTGAGTTAAAGTCATTGGTTTTAATAATTCTACAAGTCTTGTTGCCTTGCGTCAAAGATATTTTTGTAATAATATAGACGCTGAAACTTTCTTTTTAATAATAAATTATCTTCTTATGAACAAAACAAACGGTCGGCAAGCAATTTTCGAAATTATTCGCTTTGCTTTAATAACCCTAATCATCGTCGTACCAATAAGGACTTACATTGCTCAACCGTTTATCGTCTCTGGCGCCTCAATGGCACCAACTTTTGAAAGTGGCCAATACCTGATTATCGATGAAATGTCCTATCATTTTCGATCACCGGAACGAGGTGAAGTAATCGTTTTTCGTTTCCCCGACAATCCATCAAAGTTCTTCATTAAGCGAATTGTTGGTTTACCTAAGGAGACAATAACTGTTGATGACAACGGTGTAAAAATTGAAACTGAGCAAGGCAAAACTTTTTATATTGAAGAACCTTATGCCCACGGCCATGGCATCAATAAATCAGCAATTAAGTTAGCTGATGATGAATATTTTGTTTTGGGTGACAATCGTCCGGTTAGTTCTGACTCTAGGATCTGGGGGCCAGTAGCTGAAAAGTTAATAAAAGGACGGGCTTGGCTTAGATTGTTTCCAGTAAATACTCTGGGTATTCGTCCAGGGGACTCCAGAAATTATCAACCAGAAATATAGACATGACACCAAAGATGAACAAGGCAACAACCGCTAAAAGTAAACCCTCAGCTGATGAATTAAAAACCATTAAGGGCACTCGCGATATCATCGGGCAGGATTTTTTTTGGTATCAAGGTTTTTTTGAGAAAGCAGCTGAGATTGCTTTGTATTATGGTTTCCAGCCCATTGAGACACCGATCATGGAAAAAGAGTCATTATTTGTCCGTGGCGTCGGTTCTGGTACCGACATTGTTGATAAAGAAATATATAGTTTAAAAACCAAGGGTGGCGATCGATTAGCGTTAAGGCCCGAAGGCACAGCTTCAATCATGCGTGCCTATTTCGAACATGGTATGCAATCATTACCACAACCGGTTATGCTCTTTTATTACGGTCCGTTTTTCCGACATGAGAACCCCCAACGTAATCGATGGCGCCAATTTTATAGTTTTGGTTTTGAAGTTTTAGGCACCAAAAAGAGTATCGCCGATGCTACAGTTATAAAATTAACAACCTCGATTTTAGAAGAAGTCGGAATAAAAGATATAGTCGTTAAAATAAATAGTACTGGCGATAGTGATTGCCGAAGTGCTTATCGTCGTGAGTTGGTCAATTATTATCGTAAACACTCAAGACAAATTTGTGCCGATTGTCGTCAACGATTAAAAACCAATCCTTTGAGGGTCCTTGATTGTAAAAACATAAAATGCCAAGACATCAAAGCGGGAGCACCTGAAAGTATTAGTTATCTATGTACTGGTTGCAAACAACATTTCAAGGAAGTGCTTGAATATTTGGGTTCGATGGATATTACCTATGAGATAGATAGTAGCCTAGTTAGAGGTTTGGACTATTACAGTCGAACAGTTTTTGAAATTTTCCCTAGTAATGACGACTTGGAAACTGATGAGATCCCATCAGCAATTGCTGGTGGTGGCCGTTATGACGGTCTGTCAAAGTTTTTAGGTGCTCGTAAAGAAGTACCTGCTGTTGGAGCTGGAATTGGTGTCGATCGAGTATTAAATTTAAAAAACTACTCTAAACCAACACCTCGGTTACTTAAAAAACCTAAAGTATTCTTTATTCAGCTTAGCTTTGATGCCAAACTTAAAAGTTTTACGGTAATTGAGATTTTACGGAAAGCTAAAATATCGATAGCCCAATCATTATCTAAAGATTCACTGTCAGCACAGCTAGCCATTGCTGAAAAAATGAAAGTACCTTTCACTATCATTCTGGGACAAAAAGAAGCTCTTGATGATACTGTCATTGTTCGCAACATGGATAATCGTTCTCAAGATACAGTACCTATTAATCAATTGGCCGATTATATAAAAAAGATAAAATAAAATAACCCTTATCTTTAATGTCTTTTCTTGCGGCCATTTATTTTTTATGCTAGCTTAAAGAGGTTATGATTACTGCCGAAGTTAAAAAAACCGGAAGCGAATCCAATGCCAGCCTGTTAAGGCGTTTTAGCCGTAAAGTTAAATCAAGTGGTTTTATCAGGCGAGTTAAGGGCTTACGTTTCAGTCAGCGCCATCAATCTGATCTCAGAAAAAAACGTGATGCTCTAAAACGTATTGCTAAACGAGAAGAAATAGAAAGATTGCGCAAATTGGGGAAAATCAAGGATGTTTTCCATAAAAAATACCGTTAAAACCACGCCACCTAAATTACCCTACCGCCAATTGTTTGAGGCGGTTTTATCGTCTGGTTACGAGTTAAGCTTAGTTTTTGTGGGTGAGGCAAAAATCAAAAGTTTAAACCAGTGTTATCGAAAAAAAAACAAACCAACTAATATTTTGAGTTTCCCGCTATCTGACGACCAAGGAGAAATTTTTATCTGTCTGCCATTGGCTAAAAAAGAAGCTTCTAAAGTTAACTTCAAAATATCTGATTATGTTGGTCATTTGTTTATCCACGGGCTACTCCATTTGAAAGGTTTCCGCCATGGTAGTACAATGGATAAAGAAGAGCGTAGATTAGCGGCGCTTTTTAATCTAGATGGCCAAAAACATAGTTACCGGGCTGGATATCGGAACGGCTTCCATTAAAGTGGTCGTTTGTGAATACCGAAAGGGAGAAAAAATCCCACGAGTTTTAGCTTTGGCTAGAAAAACAACTCGTGGCTTGCGTCGCGGTTATGTTACTCAGACCAGTGAAGTTGCCAACTGTATAAGTGAAGCTGTTAACGAAGCGTCCAAGATTGGTAAGGTAAAAATTAATCGAGTAATTGTCGGATTGGGTGGCATAACCTTGGAATCAAAAGTTACTGATGGACAAACAATTGTCGCCCGAGCAGATTCAGAGATAAATGAATATGATATCGATCGAGTAATTGAAAGTTGTGAATCTAATCTGAATGATCCCAATCGAACGGTTATTCACCATATTCCCTTATTATTTAAGCTCGATGGGAAAAAAATTATCGGTCAACCAGAAGGCCTAAAAGGAGCTAAACTAGAGGCCAAAACTATGTTTATTACCTATGCTAATCAACACCTAAAAGAGTTGATGGCCGCTGTCGCCGAGGCCGAATTGAAGGTTGACGACATCGTTGCTTCGCCCTTGGCCGCTGGTATTACCAATCTAACCAAGCTACAGAAAACCTCAGGTAGTGTACTTTTAAACATTGGCGCTCAAACAACATCAGCTGTTGTGTTTGAGGAAGCTATACCAATTTCCCTAAAAATCTTCCCCTTAGGTTCAAACGACATAACCAATGATATTGCCTTAGGTTTTAGAATACCCCTAGAGGAAGCTGAGAAAATAAAAACTGGGCAACTGCCTTTCGATGGACCTAAAAAAAAGCTAGAAGAAATAATTGAAGCCAGATTGTCTGATATTTTTGAATTAATCGAGAATCATTTAAAAAAAATTGGTCGAAGTGGTCTTTTACCAGCCGGTGTCATTATCACCGGTGGTGGTGTAGGAATTTATAATGTTGAAGAATTTGCTAAAAACTATTTTCGACTACCGACTAAGACCGCTGAATCATCAATGGCCTCAAGTTCACGCAATCAAATTAAAGACCCGACTTGGTCAGTAGCATATGGGCTTTGTCTGTTTGGTTCTGATCAAGAAGCCGAAGAATCAATCGGGGTTAAAATGGCTCGACAAACAAAAAACACTTTCATAAAGTGGCTAAAAGAGCTTTTACCTTGATCTTTTAAAAGGTTGATTTTTCCTGTCGGTTTGTTAACATTAAATCTAAATTACTTTAAATAACGAACTGTTTTTTTATGCCTAAAATACAACCAGAAATAGAAGCTTTCGCTAGAATTAAAGTTATCGGCGTTGGTGGCTCAGGTACTAATGCCGTTAACCACATGGTTAACTCAAAAGTCCGAGGGGTTGAGTTTATCGCTATGAATACTGATGCTCAACATCTTCACCATTCAGTTGCCCCTAAAAAAATCCACATTGGTAAAAACTTAACTCGTGGACTAGGTACCGGCATGGATCCAGAAATCGGTCGAAAAGCAGCCGAAGAAAACCTAGAAGATATTCAGAATGTCATTAAGGGTTCAGACATGGTATTTGTTTCTTGCGGTTTAGGTGGAGGTACTGGAACTGGCGCTGCTCCAGTTATTGCCAGAACAGCTAAAGAACAAGGTGCTTTAACGGTGGCAGTGGTCACTCGACCGTTTATATTTGAAGGTAAAAATCGCTTAGCTTTATCAGAAAAAGGTGTTGATGATTTGCGCAAAGAAGTTGACGCTATCGTCGTTATCCCTAATGATCGACTATTTGGTATTATCACCAAAGAAACTCTATCGTCTTCAGCCTTTGCTATGTGTGATGAAGTTCTTCGCCAAGCTGTTGAGGGTATTTCTAATATTATCACTATTCCTGGTATGATTAATGTTGACTTTGCTGATATTCGAGCGGTTATGCAAAACGCTGGTTCAGCCTTAATGGGTATAGGTAATGCCGTCGGGGAAGGCCGAGCAACTGAAGCCGCTAAAAACGCTATCAACTCGCCTCTTCTTGATCTATCAATTGATGGAGCTAAGGGCGTTCTCTTTACTGTCACTGGTGGAGCTGATATGACTATGTTTGAAATCCAAGAAGCAGCCAAAGTTATCACTGAATCAATCGACCCTGAAGCCAAAGTTATCTTCGGAGCTATAAACGACGACAAACTCAAAAAGACTGAGATTAAAGTTACGGTTATTGCCTGTGGTTTTCCTGAGAACTTAGGTAAAAAGAAAGGGGGCATTTTATTTAAATCAGAAGATAAAGAAGAGGAAGTTAAAGATAAAGATCGATCAACACCGCCGATTAATGGCCGTGGTATAAGACCCCAGCCAAGTGAAACTAAAAAGGAAGATGACAATGACGATGACGACTGGTCATCAATTCCGGCCTTTTTAAGACGATCAAAAAAATAAATGGAATTTGAACTTGTTATTGCCGGCGGTGGACCGGCTGGCGTTGCCGCCGGTGTCTACGCCGCTAGAAAAAAAATAAAAAGTATACTTATTACCGATTCGATTGGTGGCCAATCGATCGTTTCGTCGGATATCCAAAATTGGATTGGTTCACCTTCGATATCGGGTCAAGAATTAGCTAAAAATTTAGACAACCATCTTCGGTCCTATGAGGGACCAGGGTTTAGAATTTCAACTGGCGAAAAAATAAAAACCATAGACAAAACCGGAAACGGCTTCGTTGTCATTACTGATCAAAACAACAAATACCAAACCAAAGCCATTTTGATCGCTACTGGAGGTCGACGACGAAGACTGGAGGTTCCAGGGGCCAATCAATTCGTACATAAAGGCCTTACTTATTGCGCCTCTTGTGACGGACCAATGTTTGCTGGCAAAAGAATAGCTGTTATTGGGGGTGGTAATGCTGGATTTGAATCAGCCGGTCAACTTTTAGCTTATGCCGAATCAGTTACTTTATTAGAAAATAACCCAATCTTTAAAGCTGATAAGATAACGGTTGATAAAATTGTCGCTAATCCTAAGATGACCGCTATCGCCAATACTGAAATTTTAGAAATTAAGGGTGATAAATTTGTCACCTCACTTAGTTATCGAGACAAAAACACTAATCAAACAAAGGAATTGCTAATTGATGGTATCTTCGTCGAAATTGGTTTTATACCTAATACTGAAATGGTAAAAGACTTAGTAACTACCAATGACTTAGGTTCAATTGTAATTGACCATAAAACAGGCCAAACTAGTCATACAGGGATCTGGGCCGCCGGCGATTGCACCGACGGGCTATATCACCAAAACAACATCGCCGCCGGCGATGCCGTCAAAGCAATTGAGGACATCTACAATTGGCTTAGATTGAAATAATTGGTGGGCGATACAGGAGTTGAACCTGTGACCTCCACAATGTCAATGTGGCGCTCTAACCAGCTGAGCTAACCGCCCCAATAATTTAAATATTAGCAGATTTGATTTTTCCAGTCCACTTGCGAAATATTCATTTAAAATTAACATTCCAAGTGATTAAAAACCTTTTAAAATCAACTATTTTTCGTTAAATTAATTAATCCACTTTTTGTTGACTTGACTAAAAATATTTATGAGTATATATTCATAATAAAGGTCGGCTATTATTTAGATATTAATTTTAATAAAAATAATATGCCAGGATTAGATGGAACAGGCCCTTTGGGACAAGGCCCAAG
>Ga0172382_10006213_pt1 | contig 17460 bp, 19 predicted proteins | sample Leawel138RmetaG_FD_122245 | JGI IMG/M metagenome (GOLD analysis project Ga0172382, IMG submission 122245) | Leachate microbial communities from a municipal landfill in Southern Ontario, Canada - Leachate well 138R metaG | ecosystem: Engineered > Solid waste > Landfill > Unclassified | place...
GACTAAAACATTAAAAGCCAGCGACATAACCAGTGATAAAGATATACAATATGCGATAAAACCATATATAAAGTCTTTTCGTGTGCACCCTATGCTTATAACATAAGGAAATGTTTCGCTATAAGATACGGCACTTGCAATTGCAGCAAATATTATTATAGCTGCTGAGTTATTTGTTGTAACACTGCCTTCGATACCTCTACTTCTAAGGTATAAAGCCAGTGAAATTCCTAATAAGGATATGCTAATCATAATTGTCCAAAATATTATAAGCGATTTTTTATTATTAAGATAATGCATTTTTAATTGTGGTATTATTTTATTCATTAATTACACCCCTTTTAACCATTTTACCGCCGGTTAGATATATGAATAGTTGCTGCATGGGAATTGAACTAATATTTAAGTCTGAAGAATATATTTCCGCCTTTTCTTTTTCATATAAGCTATCATATATTACTGCCAACATATTTTCGCCCATACATTCCTCATGCAATACTTTTTTGAATTTAATAAAGTTTTCTACTTGCATTTTATCACCGCTAATATAAAATGCCTTATTCCTTATTTCATCAGCATTACCTTCAATTTTAACTTTACCTTTATGAAGTATAATAATTTCCTCTAACATATTGCTTATCTCGTCAATTAAGTGTGTGGACAATATTATAGTCCTAGGGTTATTCATATAATCTTCCATTAAAATATCATAAAAGAATTGCCTTCCAGGAGCATCTAGACCTATATAAGGTTCGTCAAAAATTGTTAAGGGACTGCGTCCGGATAAACCGACAATTATACTTAATTGTGACTTCATCCCTAAAGAAAGATTCTTATACAGTTTATTCTTATCTAATTCAAATTCATCCAAAAGCCTCTCAGCAAAACCGGTATCCCAGTTTGGATAAAACAAAGAAGCCAGGTAAATAGCATCTTTTACTTTCAAGTCTTTTAAAAACATCCCACTTTCTTTAACAAGGCATATATTTTCCAAAACCTTTTTATTTTCAAAAGGAGTCTCTCCAAATACTCTTACCTCTCCTGTAGTTGGAAACATCTGAGCATCTATTATATTTAAAAGAGTGCTTTTGCCTGCACCATTTCGGCCAAGCAAGCCGTAAATCTTATTTTCTTGAATTTTTATATTAATATCCACTAAAGCATTTGTTTTTCCAAAGCTTTTTGAGATATCTTCGCATTCTATAATATAAGTCATCTTTTTTCTCCCCTTTCATACTTATTAATAAGGTTTATAAGTTCTTCTTTGGTTATGTTTAATTTTTTCGCCTCATTCATAAGCTTAAAAATATATTCCTCTACAAATTGTTTTCTTCTTTTGTTAATTATCATGCTTTTAGCCCCTGCCGCCACAAACATACCAATACCTCTTTTCTTATATAATATGCCCTCTTCAACAAGCAGATTAATCCCCTTTGCCGCTGTAGCCGGATTAATACCATAAAGCTTGGCAAATTGATTTGTCGAATAAACTTGTTCATCTTCTTTTAGTGAACCTTTTAAAATATCATCTAAAATAGCATCAGCAATCTGAATATAAATTAATTTACTGTCATCTAAAAGCATTTTCATAAAAACACCTCCCCGCACCATTGGTTAGTTACCTATGTAATTAACTATATAACATTATGTTTATTTTGTCAATAGTCTTTTACTTATTTTCTATTATCTGTTGCACCTTAATCCCGACTTTATTATAATGATAATGCATAGAGATTAATGCTTTTATAATAAATTGTAAAGGAGTCAAAATGTGTTAAATAATAATGTGATGGTTTGTGTGACAAGGCAAAAAAACTGTGAACGATTAATAGAATTTGGAAAAAAGATGGCCAGTGACTTGAATGGAAAGCTTTACGTAGTGCATGTGGCTAAGACAGGAACTAATTTTTTAGGAAATCCTGATGAAAGTGAAGCCCTTGAATGTCTTTATCAAGCCTCAAAAAATGCCGGAGCAGATATGGCTGTTTTACGTTCTAATAATATTGTTGATACAATTATTAGTTTTGCAAAAGAAAACAATGTTTCTCATGCTATTTTAGGTGAAGCACCTAAAAGCAAGAATAAAAATAAAACCGATATTGCTGAATATTTAAGGAGCCTATTACCTAATGTAACTTTTGAAATAGTACCTGCATAAAAACCTATATAATTTAAAAATATTAGCTACTTAAGTTTAAATCCGAGTTATATACTTTTAAATAAGAAAGTAAGTATTAAACTTAACGGTTTGTACTTATACTTACCTCAACATATAATTTAACTAAAATGAGGTTAAAGAATGAATACTTATAAAGAAACTTTTATTAAAGGAAAAAATGACGTAAGAATCTGTTTAAGGATATGGGATAATGTTGCTAATCCCAAGGGTGTCATTCAAATATTTCATGGGATGGCCGAGTATTCCATTAGATATAATGATTTTGCAAATTTTTTAAACGGAAAAGGGTTTCTAGTTTATGGAAATGATCATAGAGGCCATGGTATGACGTTAAAAAACACTGAAACACCCGGATTTCTTGGTGAAAACGGATTTTATAATATAGTAGAAGATACAAAAATTATTTCTGATTTAATAAAAAATAATTATACCGGCCTCCCCCTTTTTATATTTGCTCACAGCTTTGGATCCTTTATAGCCCAAGAATATATAGTGCATTATTCAAATGAAATTGATGGATTAATACTATCCGGTTCTGCAAAACAAAGCGGTATTGATGTGAAAGCAGCTTATATACTGGCCAGTATGCAAAACAAATTATTCGATAATAGGAAAGAAGCAAAGCTAATTGATAGGTTAACTTTTGGTTCGTATAATAAAAGAATTAAAAAAAGAAAAACGGAGTTTGACTGGCTAAGCCATGATGGAAAAATAGTTGATGATTATATTAAGGACAGGCTTTGCGGATATATATCCCCTATAGACTTTTATTATAATTTTTTTGGCGGTTTGAAAAACCTATACAAACCTAAAAAGATGAAAAACATATCAAAATCATTGCCAATCTTAATAATATCAGGCAGCATGGATCCCATAGGCAAGTACGGCCGTTTAGTAGAAAAATTATATGAGCAATATAAAAGTCTGAACATGGAAAATGTAACTCTTAGATTAATCGAAGACTGTAGGCATGAGATTTTAAATGAAACAAATAAAAAAGATGTATATGATTATATATATAATTGGATTATGTTAAATTATTCCCATAATTAAACTAATAAGTTTTTAATAATATATTATTTTAAAAACCTATGGCTCCCACTTCAGTGACCTTTTAACTGCCTTTTTCCACCCTTTATAAAGTTCTTCTATTTTACTATTCTTATTTGAAGGTTCAAAAACTCTATCCATTTGCCAATTGTCCAAAATATCATTTTTGTCTTTCCAAAATCCAATCGCCAGACCGGCTAGATAGGCTACCCCTAGTGCTGTTGTCTCTATGACCTTTGGTCTTTCTACTACCGTATTTAAAATATCTGCTTGAAATTGCATTAAAAAGTTGTTTTCAACAGCGCCGCCATCTACTTTAAGAGTTTTAAGCCTGATATCAGAATCCTCTTCCATAGCCTTTAAAACATCCTTAGTCTGATAAGCTATTGATTCCAAGGTGGCTCTAATTATATGTTCTGCTTTTGCTCCCCTTGTCAGCCCTAATATAGCACCTCTTGCGTACATATCCCAATGCGGAGCACCGATTCCTACAAATGCAGGCACTACATAAACACCATTGGTATCTGCAACTTTTGTCGCAAAGTATTCAGATTCTGCAGCGGTTCTTATAAGCCTTAATTCATCCCTAAGCCATTGTACTGCCGCTCCCGCTACAAAAATACTTCCCTCTAATGCATATTCTGCCTTCCCATCTATGCCCCATGCAATTGTAGTCAGCAATCCATTTTTTGATATCACTAGCTTTTTTCCTGTATTCATCAGCATAAAGCAACCGGTCCCATAAGTATTTTTCGCCATTCCCGGTTCAAAACAGTTCTGTCCGAATAAAGCAGCCTGTTGATCTCCGGCAATACCGGAAATAGGTATTTCCTTGCCATCGAAAATATTTTTATCTGAATATCCATAAATCTCAGAAGAAAACTTTACTTTCGGTAAAATTTGCTTAGGTATATCCAAGGCTTTCAATATTCTTTCATCCCACTTCAAATCTTTAATATTGTATAGCATTGTTCTTGAAGCATTAGAATAATCAGTTATATGTAATTTCCCTCTCGTCAAATTCCATATAAGCCACGTATCTACCGTACCGAATAACAACTCATCATCTTCTGCCATCCTTTTTGCACCCCTCACATTATCCAGTATCCATTTAATTTTTGTGCCGGAAAAATACGCATCGACCACTAATCCTGTGCTATCCCTTATGTAATCCTCCAAACCCTTTGCTTTCAACTTATCACAGATATCTGCTGTCCTTCTGCACTGCCATACAATTGCATTATATATTGGTTTTCCCGTAGTTTTATTCCACACTATTGTTGTCTCTCTTTGATTACCTATACCTATGGCTGCAATTTCATCCCCTCTGATACCGGCAATCTCAAGGGCTTCTCTCGCTGTACCATATTGAGTAGCCCATATTTCCATAGGATCGTGTTCCACATATCCGGGTTTTGGATATATTTGCTGAAATTCTTTTTGAGCCTTGCTTACTATATTACCTGCCTTATCAAAAATTATTGTTCTAGAGCTGGTAGTTCCCTGATCAAGAGCCATAATATATTTTTTCCCCATGGTTTACCTCCAAGGTATAAATTTGATGTATTTATTAATTATAATTATACCATATTCCCTTATTTGCGCTTATTTTTTGTAATGCCTACTCTGCGCATTTTCCCAAACCACTTTACCCCTTCGTTAACCGTTTTATATTCATGGGTTGACAATTGACTTTTTTTCATATATACTTCAATATGTTATAAAATTTTGCCCATATCACAGCAAAAGCAAATGTTGCTATATTGTTAAGGGCTAAGCAATTTTTAAATGAGGTGATATCTTGGAAAACAAAACCAATATATACAGAATGGCGATTATCGGAGTTATGGCGGCAGTAATATGTATATTAGGTCCTCTATCAATACCAATCGGTGTAGTTCCTATCACTTTTACCAATTTAGCTATATATTTTTCTCTTTATGCCCTTGGGATGAAAAAAGGCGCCATGAGCTATATCATTTATATGCTTATAGGACTTATCGGCCTTCCTGTTTTTTCAGGTTTTGGCGGTGGTCCATCTAAAATAATTGGACCTACAGGCGGTTACCTTATCGGATTTATATTTACGGCATTAATCTCCGGCTTTTTTATTGATAAATATTTCGATAAATGGTATATGTGTTTTATAGGTATGGTATTAGGCATGTCCGTATGTTATATATTTGGTTCCATGTGGTTATCATATCAAGCAAATATATCAACAGCTCAAGCCTTTGCAGCAGGTGTAATTCCTTTTATACCCGGTGACCTTACAAAAATTTCAATTGCTACTTTTATAGGCCCTGTTATACGAAAAAGATTGATAAAAATCGACTTATTCCAAGCCTAATCGGTCAGGCTGTGTGTCATCTTAATCTAAATCGAATACTATAGTTATAGATGAGTATTTATGAAAGGATGATGCAATTTGGATAGACAAAATTTATATTACAACTCTCAAAATTGTGTTACTCAAAGTTATACCGTTCCTTTAAAAAGAAATAACAATTATTGTGATTGTTTCCCATATAACCCTATAAGCCCTTTGCAAATACAATGGTCAAAAATCTGCGATTATTTTAACATAGGGGATCCTGCCCCTGTTTTTACACTGGAAGGTGTCCTACATGGTGAACTAGTAAAGATAAGCCTAAACCAATATTTGGGAAAGTGGATTGTTCTATTCTTCTACAACGGGGATTTTACTTTTGTCTGACCCACAGAGTTGGCAGCAGTTGCTGCTAGGAAATATAAATGGGAATCAATCAATACCCAACCGTTGGCTATCAGCACAGACAGTGTCTATTCCCACAAAATCTTTATGGAAATCTCGCCTAGTGGTCGAAAAATCAATTATCCTCTGCTTTCCGACCGGACCCATGAGGTGACAAAACGATATGGAGTCTTAAATGAAAAAACAGGTGCTGCTTACAGAGCCACTTTTATTATTGATCCTGAAGGTAGAATTCAAAGTTGGCTGGTTAACGGCCAACCGGTTGGCAGAAATATTGATGAAATAATTCGCCTCATCCAAGCATTGCAATATAATCGTATAACCGGTCTTGGTGTTCCTGCGGATTGGAATCCCGGGGATCCGGGTATCTCTACTGATTGGGAAAACGTAGGCAAGTATTAAGGAAGTGAAATTATGTGCACAGCGCTAACTTTACAAACAAGTTATAATGAAAATTTTATAGGTCGTAATATGGACTTTTCACATGATATAAAACCGGGTATTTATATCATGCCGGAAAATTATCAATGGTATGATTCATATACTAAAAAAGAATATTTCAATACCTATAGCTTTATAGGTATTGGTCAAAAGACTGAAGGTATTCTAGGTTTTTTTGATGGTGTTAATGAAAGAGGATTTGCTGCAGCAGCATTATATTTTGCCGGTTATGCAAATTATGACATAGATTTTGATACAGCCAAAAAGGAACCTATTTCATCTTTGGATTTTTTACACTTTCTTCTGGGTAAATGTAGGTCTGTAAAGGATATATACCTTTTACTGGAAGATGTTTGTATTGTTGGCTCTCCGGATCCCGTTACTAAAACTGCTGCACCTTTGCATTGGATTGCTACAGATAGAACCGGCGAATGTGTAGTGGTAGAACAAACAAAAAATGGGCTGGAAGTATTTAGTAATCCCATAGGTGTTATGGCAAATAGTCCCGATTTCAAATGGCATATGACTAACCTAAAAAATTACCTTGAAATATCTTCAACCCAGAATGAAGAAGCTTTTTGGAGAAATGTTAAACTAACACCATTTGGTCAAGGTGGAGGAACTGCATTGCTGCCCGGTAGTTTTACCTCCCCGGATAGATTTGTTAGAACTGCATTTTTGAAAACTCATTCTCTCATACCAAATAATAGGGTAGAAGCAATAATGACTTTCTTCCACATAATAGGTAATGTTTCTATACCTAAAGGGACTATACTTACAAGTCGAAGCACATACGATTATACAATTTATACTGCTTTTATAGATACAAATACCTGTGAATACTTCTTTAAAACTCATGATAATATTCAAATAGCTGTTGCAGGATTACGAGATACTTACCGGCATAATTCTCAACCTATATTTTTAGGCTATCTAAACCGTCCTGTTAGGTTTGAAAACTTTAATTATTTTAAGGAAGATATTTATGGAAAATAAAAATGATACCTTTGGCCTCACACTAGGCGGTGGTGGAGTAAAAGGCTTTGCATATATCGGTGTTTTCAAATCAAGTGAAGAAAACAGCGTAAACTGGGGCAATATGGCCGGTGTATCCGTGGGTGCCCTTGCTATAGCTATAGAAGCAGCCGGTTATGATTCCAGTGAATTTAGAAAAGTTGTAGATACTTTAGATCTTAAAAGTCTACAAATTAATGAGGCTGCCGCTTTGCCTGTTGTTAGAGAACACAAAGAATTTATGGCATTAATAAATAGTCCCGATACTCTTCCGGTCTTTAATTTATATAATCAAAACCCCGGCAGGATAAGTGTTAGGAAAGCCGAATCTCGCATTAAGAGCATTCTGAATAATATTATCTCTTTTTCTAAAGATAAAGCACTTTTAGACGGAGATTATCTTGAAAAATGGGTGTATGACATTTTAGCCAACAAAGGTATCAGAACTTTTGGAGATTTAAAGGATGGATTTATTGATAAAAAAAATCCCAACGGCTATAAAATAAGAATGACTTGCGTTGATGCAACCAGAATAAAAAGTGTAATATTGCCGGATGACCTTGTGTACTACGGTATAAATCCTGATGAATTTGAAGTTGCAAAAGCAGTTCGTATCAGCACTTGTATACCCTTTGCTTTCAAGCCCGTAGTAATTAAACGTAAGGGCATTAATCATTATCTGATTGACGGGGGAGTTTTTGACACTTTCCCCTATTGGCTTATTGATAACTCTATTTACCCCGCAATTGGCTTTCGTTTTACTAATGATAAAAAAATATATAGTCTCACAACACCAATTAATATAATAAAAAATATAATTTCATCGGTTTACGATATAGGTATTCCAAGTTATTCAAAAACGGATATAAATTATATAGAGGATATAAAAGTCTCAGATGTTGCAACATTAGATGTTAATTTAAGTGGCGAAGCTAAAGCAGAACTTATTGAATCAGGATATAATGCAGCTAATAACCTGTTTAATAGAATAGTACCCCTTTCCTTCGCCGGATTAGTAAAAAGGTTGTTTAGATAAATATAAAAGATAGTGGCGAAACAATATCTTTTTGTTCATTTTATTTTAATACCCGTTTATTTCATATTCCACATCAATTTCATTATCGTCTTCACCGGATAAAATATTATATAATCTTGCAAAGGAAGCTTCCTCATATGGTATTACAAAAACACTGCCTACACCGAAAAACAAAGAACCTAAAATATTCCAGCCCAAAAAGGACAAATCCAAGACAAACATATTCCACTTATGTCCGTCTGTTATTAGCTTGCTTCTACCTATTGCTTCACCTGGTGTCAAATTTGGCTCTTTTGATATGATATAAGGAACCATTCTATATTCATAAGATTTTATTATTCCGGGTATTACAAATAATAAAGTCCATAGAAAAATATAAAGATTTTTTAAAAATTGTACCTTCACAATATCAATATATTCTTCCGAATTAAATGTTGAAAATACATCTATTGTATCTGTATCATCATACTTGAATCCATTCAAAAAAAACCTTGCTTTACCTACCTCTGCAACATTACCAACAAAAATAGTAAGAGCAGAGGTAATTAAAAAAACCATAGGTATCATTTTTCTTGATACTTTAAAATTATAAGATAGACCCATCTTTTTCAGTCCAAAATTAAAAACCGGATTTCTAAGTCCTAAAATCATTTTATCATTTTCAATAATTGTATGTCTTTGTTTATGTTTTGGTCTATCCCATTGTGTATTACTGGTTATGCCGCTTCCTAAAGCCCATACAATAATGCATACTAAAAAGGCCTTTAAATAATGTTTCTTTAAAAATCTCCTTGCATAAGCTTTTACTTCCCATCTTGACCACATAAAAACGCCTCCAATTTACAATTCTATATCTAAAGCCAAAGAACCCATATTCTTATTATAACTTTATAAATCTGCATTGTGTAGTTATTTAAAACACTTTTTTAATCTTATAATTAGCTCTGTCCATTTCAGAAATAATCCGTTGTATATGTGCATAATTATTTGTCTCAACTGTTACCTCCAATTGAACTTCAGTTAGTCGATTCAAAGCTTTAAACTGATTATGAGCTAATTTGATTACATTTGCATTTAGATTAGCAAGAATTTCTGATACTTTCAACAATTCCCCGGGTTTATCCGGCAAGTCAACAGAAAAACAAAATATGCGGCCGCGCGAGTAAAGACCCTGATTTATCATGGATGATATAGTTAAAACATCTATGTTGCCGCCGCTTACCAAACAAACTGCTTTTTTATACCCTTTCATCTTTTTTGCTCCTGCAAGAGATAATGCACCGGCACTTTCACTAATCATTTTATGCTTTTCTAAAAAAAGCAAGACTGCTTCCATTATTTCAAAGTCTGTCACTGTTATTATATCATCTACATAGTCCCTTATGATAGAGTAGGTTATTGCCCCCGGTTTTTTTACTGCGACACCATCTGCAATGGTACTTACCTTTTTTAAATTTATTAGTCTCTTGTTATCTACTGACTCTTTCATAGAGTTTGCACCTTCCGGCTCTACACCTATTATCTTTATATTTGGATTCAAAGATTTGGCAGCTATAGCAATACCGCTTATCAATCCGCCTCCTCCAACGGGCACAAGAATACAATCTACATCACTAAGCTCTTTTAATATTTCAAAAGCAATAGTCCCTTGCCCCTCTATCACATCTAAATCATCAAAGGGATGTATGAATATATAGTCGTGTTCTTTTTCCAATCTACATGCCTCAGCATATGCATCATCATAGCAATCTTCAGCTAATATAACCTTAGCACCATAATTTTTAGTAGCTTCAACTTTGATTAAGGGAGTCGTTTTGGGCATGACAACAGTTGCTTCAACATTGAGCCTCTGTGCAGCAAAAGCAACACCTTGGGCATGATTTCCCGCCGAGGAACAGATAAGACCTCTGCGACGCTCATATTGAGATAACTTACTAATTTTATTATAAGCTCCGCGAATTTTGAAGGATCCGGTATTCTGCAAATTTTCCGGTTTAATATATACCTCCATTCCGCTTTCCTTGCTAAAAACAGGGCTATAGATAAGTTCTGTCGGTTTTATCACATTGTCTAAATTCTTTTTCGCTTTTTCAAAATCCAACAACTCTAATACCTCACTTGTTTCGTGCATTACTTGATTCTTTAATAATTGCATATTATTCCTCCGTCTTTTTTTATTGTTTCATGATTTTCGCAACAAAAAAACCCGCCCTAATCATTCAAGGACGAGTTTACCCGCGGTACCACCTTAATAGTGCTAAATAAAAAGCACCACCTTTTTCAGTTCAAACAAACCTAAGTCGATAATGAGACTAATCAGCTCCCTTTACTTTGCTAATAATATATTTCAAAGGAGCAGCTCCGGAGGGATTCATATTTATCAAAAGTATCGGCTTGCACCACGTACCGACTCTCTATAACTTTTTGCAATAAACATCGTTCTCCATCATGGCAATCATGGCAATATAAATTTTAACAAGTTTTTATTATTTAATCACATTTATTTTCTCTTGTCAATAAAAATATTTTGTTAAGTCTTTACTTCTCTTGAACTATTTTTATTTTTTAGATGTTTTAATTCTTGCTTCTTGTATATCAATATGATATCATTATGGTATTAATATAATATGTGGGGTGAAGTATATGAAAGAAAAAACTTTGAAAACAAAAGCAGGGATGCCTGCGTTGATTCTCTTTATTTTTCTTTATATTGTTGCAATCGGTTCTATTATTCTTGGTGCATTACTTTCAAGTCGAGATAATAAAACCTTTGGTACATTTCTTTTAGTAATAGGATCGCTTTGGGCTACCATCGGTTTCATTCCTTTTTTAGGGCTGAAAGTTATAAAGCCGCAGGAAGCTTTGGTTCTTACTTTGTTCGGTAAGTATTCAGGTACCCTGAAGGAAGAAGGCTTCTATTATGTAAACCCTTTTTCTGTAGCTGTTAACCCTGCTGCTAAAACACGCCTGGGGCAAAGCGGTGATGTCGATAGTGGCTCACCTTCTAAACTCGTTTTTTCTAAAGACGGAAATATTATTCAGTCTGATAGAACGAGTAAGAAGATTTCTTTAAAGGTTATGACACTGAATAATAGCAAGCAGAAGGTTAATGATGTTCTAGGCAATCCTGTGGAAATTGGAATAGCTGTAATGTGGAAGGTTGTTGATACTGCTAAAGCAGTTTTTAATGTGGATAATTTTAAAGAATACCTTTCCCTTCAATGCGATAGTGCTGTCAGAAATATTGTCCGAATTTACCCTTATGATGTCGCTCCCGGTATTGATACAACAGGCGATGGAGAACCGGACGAAGGCAGTCTAAGAGGTTCAAGTGCTCTGGTAGCCGAGCGTATTAGAAAGGAAATACAAGATAAAGTAAAAGATGCGGGTATTGACGTTTTGGAAGCACGCATTACCTACCTCGCCTATGCCCAAGAGATTGCCGCAGTGATGCTGCAAAGACAACAAGCCAGTGCAATTATTGATGCCAGAAAGATGATTGTTGACGGTGCTGTTGGTATGGTGGAAATGGCTTTGGAGAAACTAAGTGAAAATGATGTAGTAACATTGGATGAGGAACGTAAGGCCGCTATGGTTTCTAATCTTTTAGTTGTCCTATGTGGCAGCAAGGATGCACAGCCCATTGTTAATAGCGGCAGTCTTTATTAAAAATGAGTGAACCAAAAAAACAAATCCCCTTAAGATTATCTCCAAAGTTATATAAGGAAATTGCTGCTTGGGCAGAAGATGACTTTCGCTCTATGAACGGACAGATAGAATACCTTTTGACGGAATGTGTAAGAAAAAGAAAAAAGAGTATAGAAAAGGCAAAGAATGAAAATGCACATGGTTCGTGAGGAAACTTTTTATAGATTGATATTATGTCTGAATCTTTCCTCTATTCATATTAATTACAGCATGGCATAGTCTTTCCGATTGTTGTATATTATGGGTTACAATTATGATTGTACCCTTATTTTTTAAATTAAATTGTGTAATAGCATTTTCCATAGTCACTATATATTCCGGATCTATGTTTGATGTAGGTTCATCCAATAGAAGGAGTTTGGGATTAAATACTAAGGCCCTTGCTAAGGCTACTTTTTGTGATTCTCCCCCGGAGAGTTTATTTCCTCTTTTATCCATTAAGTCTGTTATCTCCAATTTTTTCATCACATCCAAAACTTTTGCTTTGGATTCCTTTTTGTTCATATTACGGAGTTTTAAAGGGTATTCTATATTTTCATATACAGTCCTTTTTAGCAGGTAAGGTTTTTGAAATACTATAGTCATTGCTTGTTTTACCTTTTTGCTGAATTTATTATTATCGTAAAACACTTCACCTAAAAACTCCTTATCCAAACCGCCTATTATATTAAGTAAAGTTGTTTTTCCACAACCATTAGGACCTGTAATTCCGGTAATTTTTTCTTTTTCAATATTCAAGTAATCAATATCTAAAACTTGGTTGTCACCGTAGTATTTTTCTACGTTCCTAATTTCTATATTCATTTTATTTCTCCTCGCTATAGGAATATATGATGCTATGTATAACGAAGGATATAAGAATTAATATAATTCCCAAAGCTATTGCCATGGGGTAATCTCCCATTGAATTCATCATGGATATTGTAGTTGTGATAACTCTCGTGTGATGCTTAATATTACCTCCGACTATCATTACCGCCCCAACTTCTGATATTGCTCTTGAAAAGGAAGTAGCAACATTTACTAAAATGTCTACTTTTAGTTCTCTAATAATTAATACGATGATTTCTAGCCTATTGGCTCCAAGGGCAAGTCCTATTTTTTCGATTATTTCGCCGCGGCTTTTAGCTAAACCATATGTAAGTCCGAAAACATAAGGGCTTACTAGCAATACTTGTGCTATAATCATAGCTTTTCTAGTATATAATAAATCAAACCTGCCAAAGGGACCTTTCCTTGCCAGTATAATTACAACTACTAAACCTATTACAACTGTCGGTATGCTCATCATTGTATAAGTAATTCTACTAAAAAGCTTTTTCCACCTAAATTCTTTGATTCCAAAATATACAGATAGAGGTACAGAAATTAAGGAGCCAATTATGGTAGCTGTTATTGACACAAACAGTGATAAAGAAACTATAGAGAATACTTCCTTATCAAAACTAACTAATAAATTGAGTGCGTCTTTAAAACCTTTTACTATATAATCCATAAAGGCTCCTTTCTGTGCGATTGATTACCTAGTTTGCATTAGGTACGAATAGAGCTTGCCCATATTCTTCCACACCGAACTTACTTATTAGTTCTTGTCCTCTTTCTGAAATCAACCAATTCATAAATTCTAGAGCACCTTCATGGTTTATTTGATCTGCTTTATCCCCTAGGACTTCCGGGTTAACAGGGATTACACCATATTGATTTAACAGATTTTCATCGCCTTCGATAACTATTTCCAAATCCAGATCATTTTTCATACTCAAGTAAGTCGCTCTATCTGTTATAGTATAAGCCTCTTTCTCATTTGCCATAGTGAGAACTGCTCCCATTCCTGCTCCTGCATCTAAATACCATTCGCCGGCAGGCTCGATGTTTACAGCTTTCCATATGGCTAATTCTTTTTTATGTGTTCCGGAGTCATCACCGCGGGATACAAATACTAATTCTTTTTCTTTTATAGTTGATAATGCTTTTTCGATATTATCTCCTTTTTCTACCATGGTGTCACCGGTGGGTCCTACTAATATAAAGTCATTATACATTACGTCATGCCTTTCTGTTCCTGCACCTTCTTCTAAGAATTCCAACTCAGATGCCTTAGCATGTACTAAAAGCACATCTGCTTCTCCATCTCTACCCATTTGTAGAGCCTGTCCGGTTCCTACGGCTATAACTTTTACTTCTATACCGGTATCATTTTTAAATTCCGGTAATAAGAAATCAAGCAAGCCTGAGTCTTGGGTGCTTGTTGTCGTAGACAGAATTATTTCCCCACCTATTTTTTCTTGACCGTTTTCCGGTTCTTGACCTGTATCAGGTTCTTCCTTTGGGCTGCATGCCGCTACTGAAAATATCAGTATGACTGCCAATGCCAATAACAATACTTTTTTCTTACTCATTTTTTCCTCCTTTAATTCTTTTAAAATATGATTTAAGTATATAGTAGTAGTAACCGGCCTAATATATTGAGCAGAAAAAAAACAGCCACCTTTTGGGAGCTGCTATATTTCTACTTTCCAAAAGGGAGGCATAATCGTTTCCAATCATACCTTATCGGGTTGCTTCCATAGTATAAACCCTTAGGAATAACAACCTCGTAGAAGTATTGAAATTTCTAAATAACTATACCATATTTTTATTAAAAGGTCAAAACTAAAAGAATAATAAATTATACTTATACTTTTCGCTTGAGTTATAGAAATTCTGAATAGTTGTTGTATTAAATTTTTGTTATCAATATAATGAGGTTATGATTGCCGGTTACGGTGATAAAAATTTAATAAAAGAGGTAAAATTATGAGGTATATATACTTGGATAACGGAGCTACTTCTTATCCTAAAGCTCCCGGAGTTGCTGAAAGTATATCGGACTATATTATAAATGTAGGAGCTAATGTAGGTCGTGGGGCTTATAGCCAATCTTATAAAGCCGAAGGCATTGTCTATGAAACAAGAGAATTGATTTGTAAATTGTTTAATTTTGATAAGACTGAAAATGTTATCTTTACGAAAAACATTACGGAAAGCATCAATGTATTGTTAAAAGGTTTGTTAAAAGATGGTGACCATGTTATCGTATCATCCATGGAGCATAATGCGGTAATGAGACCCTTGAATGCTCTTTCTGATAAAATTGAATATACGAAAGTTCATTGTAATAGGCTAGGTGAACTAGATATAACCGAGATGAAAAAAGTCTTTAAGCCAAATACAAAGGCAGTTGTTATGACTCATGCTTCAAATGTATGTGGTACTGTTTTGGATTTGGTAAAGGTGGGCAAGCTGTGTAAGGATAACAATACTTTTTTTATAATAGATTCTGCACAAACAGCAGGGTTTTTAGATGTGGATTTTAAAGAACTAAATGCGGATGCCATAGGCTTTACAGGACATAAAAGTTTACTTGGCCCTCAAGGAATAGGTGGATTTATAATCGGTGATAAGATGCTTAAAGAAATGAACACTTTTATTGAAGGAGGAACAGGAAGCCTGTCTGATATGGAAGTACAACCGGATTATATGCCGGATAAATTTGAAGCCGGCACCTTAAATATCCCCGGTATTTTCGGGCTAAATGCATCTTTAAAATATTTATTAGATTATGGTATAAAAAATATTAAAGAAAAAGAAATTTACCTTATGAAAATCTTTTTAAATGGCCTCCTAAATATAAAAGGTATTAGTATCATCGGTCATAAAAGCACCAAAGACAGAACGGGAATTTTATCAATCGACTTTATTGATAATGATAATGGCATAATTGCACATAATCTAAGTAAAGATTATGGTATTATGACCAGAAGCGGAATGCATTGTGCTCCATCTGCACATAAAACTCTAGGCACTTTTCCTCAAGGAACAGTTAGATTTTCGCCAAGTTCTTTTACTACACCGGAAGAAATAATATATACGATAGATGCTATAAATAAATTAGTAAAGTAGTTATAATTGCTATTATATCGAAATATAAGACTCTTCGCTTTGCTTAGAGTGATAGTAATAGGAGCTCAAAGTGGTGGCAGCGGCAGAGGCTCAGGTAAAGACTTAGACCGGGAAAACATAAGGTACCAGTTAATTTTTGATAGATATATGGAACGGCACTATGACCGTTCCTATTTACTTTCATATACCAGCTTGTTTTCTTTGCCTTCTAATAAAAACACCTTTTCTACTTCGTCATCAATTAATTTCATTATATCTAATTCCGTGTTTATTCTAGCGCTAACACTGCAATTGGAGCTTAAAGTTCTGGGAACCGGCATAAGTTCACATGCTACTTTATTCCTTTTGCACTTCCTGTCAAACTTAATAGATCCGGAATGTGTAAAAAACAAAACCATATATTCCATTATTATTTCTCCGCTATTATTAAAAAAACTTCTCTCTGTTTTTCAACTGATACTTTATAACCGGAATTTCTTAAAAATCTTTCAACATTTCCTTTGGCAACTTGGTTATCTACTATTATTTCTACCCCGCCAGTGTTTTTATCCAAAGCCTTTTTAGTCATCAGAACAGGTTGAGGGCAGCTCATACCGCATGTATCTATTTTTATCATTATATCATCCCTTTCTCTGTAATCTCACGTTTTGCAAAGCTTTCGGAGTTAACATATGAAATGATTCCTAAAAACACAAAACAAATTATTGCAGCTATTTTTCCATTTTGGGTCACGCCTTCTGCGCTGGAAGCCAGGCCGAAATTGTGAATAATACCGGCACCTATAAGCATTCCCATTACAGTAACTACAGAATCCGTATTACCTTCACCGGATAGAATTAATTGTCTAAGAGGACATCCACCCAATAATACTGAGCCCCAGCCGACAATGGCCATGCCCAAGAAGTTCCACAATCCATCCGTATGTGCTACAGGCTGATTTACAAAACCCAGTTCGAAAAATCCAAAGCCAATATTGGCAATAGCAGCAAATACAATTATTGCAATAAATCCCGTGAGGAGATATGTATCTTTAAATAAAATCATATCTCTGGTTCCTCCTACCATACATAGTCTGGTTTTTTGTGCTAATACTCCCACAATCAGCCCGGCTGCTAATGAGATTATTATTGGAGCTTTAGATGCCCCAGGCCCACTTTCACTGAAAAATATAAAGCTTGGTGCTACTGCAACCAGTATCAACAATCCTATGTTTATAACGGGAAACACATATCCCTCCGTTTTAGCTATCTTATAGTTTCTTTTAAGGTTAAATCCGTTATTCAAAAAATACACACCAATGAAGATTCCAAAACCAAAACCCACCAGCCCGGCTATAGAATTTAAATCACCGCTGGC
>Ga0172382_10006215_pt1 | contig 17457 bp, 9 predicted proteins | sample Leawel138RmetaG_FD_122245 | JGI IMG/M metagenome (GOLD analysis project Ga0172382, IMG submission 122245) | Leachate microbial communities from a municipal landfill in Southern Ontario, Canada - Leachate well 138R metaG | ecosystem: Engineered > Solid waste > Landfill > Unclassified | place...
CGTCCTTTTAAAAAGGGGTCTTTCGGCAACCATTGAAGAGTGGCTGATGGCAGCCGAATATTTGATGGCCAACGGAACTGAAAAAGTAATTTTGTGTGAGCGGGGAATCAGAACTTACGAAAGGGCAACAAGAAACACTTTGGACATCAGCGCTATTCCTGTTATCCAAAAGCTGACTCATCTGCCGATAATTGGGGATCCCAGCCATGCAACCGGCTTAAGGGAGATGGTTATTCCGATGTCGCTCTCTCTGGTTGCGGCAGGAGCCAGCGGGGTTGTAGTGGAGGTTCATAACGACCCTGATAAAGCCCTCTCAGACGGTCCTCAGTCGCTTTACCCACAGCAGTTTGATAAATTGATGAGCGATATCCAAGCTTTGGCTCCCGTTATAGGCAAGTCGGTCGAAAGGATTCCTAAAGAACGAGGCCTTGTGGAAATTTGGACCGATAAAGAGAGTCTCATGCCTATAGCATCGACAATGAAAATAGCATTTCAGGGGGAGAAAGGAGCCTACAGTGAGCAGGCTATCTCTTTAATATTCGACCAACAGGCCGATACCCTTCCCTGCATAAGCTTTCAGGATGCTTTTGAGGCTGTCCAAAAAGGGGAAGCCCGCTATGGGGTTTTGCCGGTTGAGAATACTTTGGGGGGAACCATAAACGAGACACTGGATCTTCTTAACAGTTATCCCGATTTAACTGTTGTCGGGGAGAAACAGATAAGGATTGTCCACAATCTCATAGCGAACCACGACTCATCAATCGAGCAGATAAAAGAGGTTTACAGCCATCCACAGGGATTATCTCAATGTCAGGAATTTTTAACCACCGAACTTAAGAATGCCAGAGCAATCCCATTTTTCGATACGGCAGGAGCAGTCGGGCATATAGCCAGACTAAACGATCCAACCGTTGCTGCCATAGCAAGTACAAAAGCTGCCAAAGTTCACAATATGAAAATATTGAGAGAGGCAATTGAGACCAACAGCAGTAATTTTACCCGGTTTTATGTGATCTGCAGGGAAGAAAATGCCTCTGTATTTAGATCGGCGGCTCCTATAAACAGGGTTGCGATGGTATTTTCAGTCAAAGACCGGCCTGGTTCTCTCTTTGAAGTTCTTCAGATTTTGTCAAAATATGGGATGAATATGAAAAAGCTGGAATCACGCCCGATAGCAGGAAAACCTTGGGAGTACTCATTCTTTGTTGAAGCCGAGATGGTTGAAGATGAGAAATATGAGAATGCGATTGACGATCTTTCCAAAGTTTGTGCCACTTTTAGGGTATTGGGGACATTTTCAGGTGACCGAAGATAATAAAGTTACAGAGTTACTCTTTATCCCTGCCTGCCTTATAATGGGAATTCTTTCGTCACAAAAAGAGCTTGATGAGACCCTCATAAAAACTTTGACCGATAACTTTGGCCCCTTTGACGTTTTAGCCGACCCCGTTATCTTTGATTTCACCGACTACTACGAAAAAGAGATGGGCTTTCCCATTTGGAGAATGTTCTTGGTTTTTGAGAACCTTGTTCCTCCTGAAAATCTTGCCAAATACAAGCTTTTAACAATTGAAATAGAAGAGCGTTTTAAAGTTGATTCCAAACGAAAGGTTAATCTTGACCCCGGACTTTTAACAACTGCCAACATAATTTTAGCAACCACAAAGAACAGGAGCCATAGGATTCCACTGGAAAAAGGAATTTATGGGGAACTGACCCTTTTATATACAAAGGGGTGCTATCAAGAGTTTGAATGGACTTATCCCGATTATAAGAGTGCAAAATTCAAAGCTCTTTTTGAAAAACTCCGCTCAAAATACCTCAAGCAATTAAAAGAAAAAAACCTCATCTGAGTAAAGCAAAAGAGCCCTTTTAAGAGATTCTTAGGTGTGGTACTTAAAAAATACTTTTTATTGATGCTCTCAATTTTTTTCTTAATCGGCTGCAGCGACAATTTTGTCGTTGAAGTGGAAATAGGAGAAGCCCATCCGTGGGAAAGAGAATCGGCAAGGGCGTTTTGGTATACTTTGGTTTATCAAAACAAAGACTCTCTGAGAGTCACAACCCTCCCTATAGGGAGTCGTAAAGCTCTTGTAGAGGTTCCGAAAACCGGTGCAATTGTCTTTGTTGCCTATCCTTTGGGCGAGGGTTTGCCTTTAGGGGCCGCTTTGGAAGCAACGGGTCTAAATAAAAAGCTGAAATTGGACAGTGAGTTGGGCTCTTTGGGGGAAACTCTCCTTTATGTTGCTAAAACGTGGCCGAAGTGTGTCCAAAGCATAAACTGGGAAAAGATCTGTAAAGAGGTTCTTTGTGTCGATGACAAAGGCCTTGCGATTCAGTGGAATCGCCTTGCCAATGACCTTGTAAATGGAAAGCTGAGTTCTCTTTCATTTCAGAAAGGGGTAACAAGAGATCTTGTTTTAGAAGATATTCCCAGCGGTAAGTGGGTCTGTGAGATTAAAGGATTTGGCTCTTTTGTAGTTTACAAAGATGAGGCGGTTGTTTTAAAAGAGTTGCCTGTCGGTCTTTTAAGGTTTTTAAATCTCCAGAGGAAATTGGTCTTAAAAATATTTATAAGCGAAGATGAAAACGAGGACCCATACTACTATATAGGTCCCTGTGATTCTCTGTTGACAATTGCAGATTCAGATTATTATGAGCTGTTAAACTAATCTCTTACAACTATGTTTACCAGTTTATCGACTACGACAATACTTCTTATAATCTCTTTATTTTCCAATCTCTCTTTTATCCTTTCATTATCGAGAGCCAGTTTTAAAAGAGTCTCTTTGGAAAGTCCCTTTTCAATGGTCATCTTTGCCCTTACTTTACCGTTAATTTGGACTACAAGTTCTATTTCATCATCAACAGTCAGCTCCTCTTTGTAAGAAGGCCATTTCTGATTAACGACCGAGGGGCTGTTTCCTGCTTTCTCCCATAACTGTTCAGCCAAGTGAGGAACATAGGGAGAAACGATTAATATAAAGGGTTCCCAAACACAGCGATGAAGCTCTTCAACTTTGTAAAGCTCATTTACCATTATCATCATCTGCGCAATGGCTGTATTGAAATCAAGGCTCCCGGTATCATGGGTGACTTTTTTTATTGTTTTATGGAGAGTTTTCTTTAGTTCAATAGGAGCCTCTGTATCGACGATTTTTCGATCACTGAGGCGCCATAAGCGCTCTAGAAATCGATATACCCCTCCAATTCCGGCAGTAGACCACGGTTTTGAGACCTCTAAAGGCCCCATAAACATCTCGTAAGTCCGCATGGCATCGGCACCGTAAAGGGCAATAATCTCATCGGGGTTTATAACATTTTTAAGACTCTTGGACATCTTTGCCACAACCCTTTCGAGTTTTTGGCCGGTAGCTCTCTCAACATAAACTTCATTGTCAAGTTCGGTAACCTCATCGGTTGCAACCAAACTCTTATCGGGTCGTTGGAAAGCAAAGCTGGTTATCATCCCCTGGTTAACAAGGCGACTGAAAGGCTCAACGGTATCGACAATGTTCAGATCGTAAAGAACTTTATGCCAAAAACGGGCATACAGAAGGTGCAACACCGCATGCTCGGCACCCCCGACGTACAAATCGACAGGCATCCAATAATCGATAGCCTCTTTTGAGGCAAGTTGTTTGTCGTTGTGAGGATCTAGGTATCTGAGGTAGTACCAACACGATCCAGCCCATTGGGGCATTGTGTTGGTCTCTCTTTTTGCCGGTCCATTACAGGTCGGGCAGATAGTATTAACCCAATCGGTTATTGTTGCCAGCGGACTCTCTCCGGTTCCCGAAGGAGCGTAACTTTCAACTTCCGGCAGCATGAGAGGAAGATCTTTTTCATCAAGGGCAACTATGCCGCAGGTGGGACAATGCACCAAAGGGATAGGTTCTCCCCAGTAGCGCTGCCTGCTGAAAAGCCAGTCGCGTAATTTAAAGTTTGTTTTTCTGCACCCTTTATTGTTTGCCTCAAGCCAATCGTCCATTTTATTAATCGCATCTTCTTTGTTCAGACCATCAAGAAATTGGCTGTTTACATGAAGCCCATCACCGACCCATGCTTCCTGTTGGACATCAACGTCTCCTTTGAGGACTTCAACTATAGGGAGGTTAAACTTTTTAGCAAACTCCCAGTCTCTGGTATCATGAGCCGGAACAGCCATAATTGCTCCGGTTCCGTAGTTGATTAAGACATAGTCGGCTATCCAGATTTGTAGTCTCTGATTATTTACCGGATTGATTGCATAAGAACCGCTGAAGACTCCGGTTTTGTCTTTTGCCAAATCGGTTCGTTCTAAATCGGATTTGTGGGAAGCTGCTTCTATATAGTTTTGTACCGACTCTCTGTATTCTTCTGTTATTAAAGAGGGAATGAGGGGGTGTTCCGGAGAGACAACCATGTAAGTGGCCCCAAAAAGGGTGTCGCTGCGAGTCGTGTAGACCTCTAAAATATTACCACTGTTTTCAATAGGAAATTTTACGAGGGCTCCCTCGCTTTTTCCTATCCAGTTAGTCTGCATCGCTTTTATCGATTCAGACCAGTTTAGATTCTCTAAATCATCGAGGAGCCTTTGGGCATACTCGGTAATTTTTAAGAGCCACTGCCTTATATTCTTTCGGGTTACCAAAGAGCCGCACCGCTCACATTTACCCTCTTTGACCTCTTCGTTAGAGAGACCTGTAAGGCAGTCCGGACACCAGTTAATAGGCATCTCGGCTTCATAAGCCAAATTCTTTTTATATAATTGTAAAAAAATCCACTGAGTCCATCTGTAGTACTCGGGGGTGTGGGTTGCAACCTCTCTGTTCCAGTCGTAACTGAAGCCCAATCTTTTTATTTGGCGTCTAAAGTTTTCTATGTTTTTTTCGGTTGTTGTTCTCGGATGGGTACCGGTTTTTATTGCATAGTTTTCAGCCGGCAGTCCGAAAGAATCAAATCCCATCGGATGAAGGACATTGTAGCCGTTCATCCTAAGATAGCGACAGTATATATCGGTTGCGGTGTATCCTTCGGGATGTCCTACATGGAGCCCGGAACCGGAAGGGTAAGGGAACATGTCCAAAACATATTTACGCTTCTCTTCTGGAAAAGAGGGATCTTCGCTGACGGCAAAAACCTGATTATCTTCCCAATATTTTTGCCATTTTTTTTCTATTTCATCAAAAGGATATGTGCTCATGGGCGCATGATACCTTTCTGCGCAAAGGGTGTCAATGTAGCTAGTTACCTCAATTATCACTCTCCGGTACACTTAAATGGAGGCGGGCTGTCTCTATTCTTTTACCCTTCATTGAGGCTATGGAAAAACTGCCGAAAGAGAAACTGATAGACTCTCCAGGAGTTGGTATTGTTCCCAAATGTTCCATAAGGAACGCCGCAAGGGTGCAGGAGAGATCGCTTCTCTCAATTTCGAGATCCAATTCATCTTTGATCTCCTGCATTGTCGTGTCCCCTTTTATGAGAAAGATATTTTTTGCTTCCTGATTAATTCTCATTGCATTTTCTATCTCATGTTCGTCATAAATTTCCCCAAACAACTGTTCAACAATATCTTCCATGGTGACAATTCCCGATAATCCTCCGTATTCATCTAAAACGACCGCTATCTGTAGTTGCTCCTGTTGGAACTGTAAAGCCATGTCGTTAAGTTTCCGACTTTGGGGGACAAAAATCGGTTCGCGGATAAAATCAGCAACCGTTTTTTCGCAATGGTTTTCTAAATTGTCCCCTAAAATATCCCTTAAGAGGAGAATCCCCACGATATTCTCAGGGCTCTCTTCATAAACCGGTATTCTGGAGTAGCCCGATTTGAATATCTGAGGGTATGCCTCGGCCAAAGGCATTGTCGAAGGGAGACTGAAAAGTTCGGTTCGGTGAGTCATTATTGATTTAACCGGAGCTTCGCTGAAGTGAAGTACTTTCTGAAACAGACTTGTTTCATACTCATCAACTATTCCCTCTGTCTCGGCGACATCCACAACGTGCATCAAGCTCTCCAAAGAGAGATTTCTTTTCTCTTTTGGGGTAAAGAGATTTGTTATACCTGAACTGATGAATTTGATTACACCAACGGCGGGAAAAAGAAGAACAGAGAAAACTCTAATCGGATAAGCAGCCAAAGAAGCAAAGAAGATATTGTGATTTATTGCCATCTGCTTTGGGGTAATTTCACCGAAAAGGAGTATTAAAAACGTTAAAATACCTGTAGCTATACCGATGGAATTGTTTCCCCAAACATTAATGGCTAAGGCCGTTGTTATGGCAGCAGCCGAAAGATTTGCAATATTGTTACCTATTAAAATAGTTGTCAGCAGCAAATCGGGATTTTTAGCCAGAGAGGCAGCTAGGGCACTCGATTTTTTCCCTTTTGTTTCCAGAGAACGGATTTGCAAAAAAGAGAGTGAGGTAAAAGCTGTTTCACAGGCACTGAAGAAAGCCGACAGAAGCACTAAGACAATAATGCTTCCAATTTGTAATTTCAATTTGAAAATCTCCTTTTCATAGTGGAAACTATACTAAAGCAAAATAGGGATTGCAAGATTTTAAGGTATCTTTGCAAGTATTCTCTTCTCGTATATAATGTAGGCTGATGGCAAAGAAAAAAACCTCAGGCAGTGCAGCTGCATATGATGAGAGCAAAATCCTAACATTAAGTGCTCTTGAGCACATTAGAAAACGTCCCGGCATGTATGTAGGTCGCCTCGGGGACGGATCTCACTACGAAGACGGAATCTACATTCTTTTAAAAGAGGTAATCGATAACAGTATTGATGAGTTTATCATGGGCTACGGCTCAAAAATTAAAATTACCTGTGATGAAAAAAAGGTAACGGTGCGAGACTACGGAAGGGGAATCCCCTTAGGCAAAGTGATTGAGTGTGTCTCCGTAATTAATACCGGCGGTAAATTTAATGATGATGTATTTCAATTCTCAGTCGGCTTAAATGGAGTAGGAACCAAAGCTGTAAATGCCCTCTCTTCCTATTTTAAAGTTACCTCACACCGACAGGGCCGTTTTAATGAGGCTGTATTTGAAAAAGGGGTTCTTGTTGAAGAGAAAAGCGGAAAAACCACCGAAGATGACGGAACGTTTATTGAGTTTGTACCCGATGACGATAAATCAATATTTGGTTCTTACGCTTTTAAAGAGGAGTTTGTCGGAGAGCGACTGTGGAACTATGCCTATCTCAACACAGATCTGACATTGGACTATAACGGAAAACTCTATGTCAGCAAACACGGTCTTTTGGATTTACTTTATAAACATGTCAACTCCGAAGGGTTGTATACTACCATTTATCATAAATCGGCAAAATTGGAATTTGCCTGTACCCATACCCAAAATTACGGGGAGAACTACTTCTCGTATGTAAACGGACAACATACCAGCGACGGGGGAACCCATCTTTGGGCTTTCAAAGAGGGAATCCTTAAGGGTATAAACGAGTATTACCACAAATCGTATACCGCCGTTGATGTAAGAGACGGACTGACTGGGGCTATCTCAATTAAATTACAGGATCCGATTTTTGAGAGCCAAACAAAGAACAAGCTGGGCAATACCGAAGTCAGGACTTGGATAGCCCAAGAGGTCAAAGAAGCCGTTATCGACTTCTTAATGAAAAACCCAAACGATGCAAACAAGCTTTCTGATAAAATCGCTTCAAACGAGAAGCTGCGAAAAGAGCTTGCCGCCGTAAAAGGGGCTGCCAGAGAGGCGGCGAAAAAGGTTTCCCTAAATATCCCCAAGTTAAAAGATTGCAAATACCACCTTAACCAAAATCGGGAGAAGGGGGAGAATTCAATGATTTTCCTCACCGAAGGTGACAGTGCCTCAGGCTCATTAGTCAGTGTCAGAGATGTTTACACTCAGGCAATATTCAGCCTCAGAGGAAAAGTTTTAAATGTCTTTTCAAAAAAAAGAGCCGATATCTACAAAAACGAAGAACTTTACAATTTGATGATAGCCTTGGGCTTAGAAAACGGCATTGATGGGTTGCGTTACGCAAAAGTCATAATTGCAACGGATGCCGATACCGACGGCTACCATATTAGAAATCTGCTGATGACCTATTTTCTCACCTATTTTGAGGATTTAGTACTTTCGGGGCGCCTTTTTATTTTAGAGACCCCCTTATTTAGAGTCAGAAATAAGCAGAAAACTATCTATTGTTTCAATGAAGAAGAGCGTGATGAGGCAGTTAAAACTCTCAAAAACCCTGAGATTACCCGTTTTAAAGGATTGGGGGAGATTAACCCATCTGAGTTTAAACAGTTTATAGGAGAGAATATCCGCTTGATTCCTATCTCAATAGCCTCTTCAAGCCAAATGCACCAAACAATGAAATTTTATATGGGGGATAACACTCCCGAACGGAGACAGTTCATCATGGAGAATCTCGGCTAATGGCACATGCTGAAAAAATATTTAAAGAGAACTTTCTGGAATATGCTTCTTATGTCATTAAAGAGAGGGCAATTGCCGAGATAGCAGATGGGCTTAAGCCAGTTCAAAGGAGAATTCTCCACTCCCTCTTTGAGATGGATGACGGTAAATTTCACAAGGTAGCCAATATTGTAGGCCACTGTATGAAGTACCACCCCCATGGAGATGCTTCAATCGGTGAAGCTCTTGTCAATCTTGCTAATATGGAGTTGTTTATTGATAAGCAGGGAAACTTCGGTAACGAAATAACCGGAGATTCGGCTGCCGCTCCCAGATACATTGAAGCCAGGGCACTCTCTTTTGCTAAAAAAGTTCTCTATAACCCACCGTTGACGACCTATGTTGAAAGCTACGACGGACGCAACAAAGAGCCGCTGGTTTTCCCTGCCAAGTTACCTGTTGTGTTAGTTCAGGGGACAGAGGGAATCGCAGTTGGGATGTCAACAAAAATTCTTCCCCACAACCTCTTTGAAGTAATTGATGCAATTATGGCAGCCTTAGAGGGCAAAAAGTTTGAACTTTATCCCGATTTCTATACAAAAGGGATAATAGATGTCTCTTCTTACGACGACGGAACCGGGAGAGTTTTAGTCAGGGCAAAGTTAAATACGAAAGACCCCAAGAGGATAGTGATTGAGGAACTGCCCTACGGTGTGACTACCGAAAGAATGATCAAATCAATTGAAGATGCCACAAGGAAGGGGAAACTTAAGATCTCCAGTATCAACGATTACACCACCGATGAGGTTAACATTGAGATTACACTGGCAAGAAACACCTATTCGGATGAGGTTGTTGATGCCCTGTACGGTTTTACCGCCTGTGAACAGTCGATAACAGTTAATCCTCTTTTAATCAAAGACGGGATTCCGACTATTTTCACTGTAAGTGAAATCATTAACCACCACGCAAAACAGTTGGTCGAAGTTTTAAAAGGGGAATTGAACCATGAAAAAGGGCTCCTTTTGGAGCGGTTGCATGAACGCACCTTAGAGAGAATCTTTGTTGAAGAGCGGATTTACAAAGTAATAGAGCAAAAAAGAAGTCAACAAGAGATTGAAAAAGCGGTCATTGAAGGGTTTGTCCCGTTTGCCTCAGAGATTGGCAAAGCTGTAACCGGCGAAGATATTGTAAAGCTCTTAAAAATCCCCATCAGAAGGATCAGCCTTTTTGACATTGAGAAAAACAGAGAAGAGATTTTACAAATTAATGAGCGGATAAAAGAGATAGAGTCCCACTTAAAGAACCTTATCCGTTATGCCCTTGATTACCTAAAGAGTCTCAAAGAACTTGCTCCGACAGCTCATACTCTAAGAAAGACAAAGATCGGCTCATTTAAAAGAACCGATGTCAGAGAGGTTGCCAGCAGGGACTTTAGCCTTAAATACGATTCTGAAGCTGGCTATTTAGGTTACGAGCTGAGAAGCGGAACCAATCTGTTTATGGTCTCTCCATTTGATCGGGTGCTGATTATCCAAAAGGAGGGGACTTACTTTGTAACCGATGTTCCTAAAAAACTCTATGTCGGTAAGCAGATGCGCTTTTGTACAATTGCCGAAAAGGAACTTCTGGAAAAAATAGTCTTTACCATTATTTATCAGGAGAGGAATTTAAAATACCTTTTTATAAAAAGGTGCAACATCACCCAGTTTATTCTTAACAGAACATATGAACTTCTCCCAAAAGGAGATTTTAAACTCTACGGTTTTTCAACATTTGAAGATGCCAGGCTGACAATTCTTTTTAAGAAGGGCAAAGGTTATAGAAGCCTAGAGGATAAAACCTACTTTTCACGCTTCCCTGTCAAAGGAGTCAGGGCAAAGGGTGTTCGTCTTACAACCAAAGAGGCCCAGACCATCAGGATAAAAAAAGAGTTTGACAACGCCGATGCGACAAAAGATGATTTGTCCCTTTTTAAAGGAATTGATCCCTTTGACGATGAGGAGTCCTCTGATGAGTAGCTTTGTTACTAAGATTTTATACGAAGATAACCACCTTATTGTGGTGAACAAAGAGGTTGGTTTGTTAGTTCAAAAGGATAAAACAAACGACTCAACCTTAGCCGATGCTGTAAGCAGTTATCTCAAGCAACGCTACGATAAAAAAGGGAATGTCTTTTTAGGAGTCGTACACCGTCTTGATCGTCCTACCAGCGGTTTGGTTATTTTTGCAAAAACAGAAAAAGCACTCAGCAGAATGAATGCCCTGTTTAAGGAAGAGGGGTCGGTGAAAAAAACATATTGGGCTGTTGTCGATCAGATGCCCTCTTCAAACGAGGGTGAGCTCACCCATTATTTACTTAAAAACAGCACAAAAAATAAGTCGTTTGCCACAAAGATTGAAAAGCGGGGAGCTAAGAAGGGGCGTCTCAGTTACAAGGTCATCGCTGCTTCCAGTTCATATTTTCTGTTGGAAATTGATTTAAAGACCGGGCGCCACCACCAGATAAGGGCCCAGTTGGCTGCCTTGGGAATCCATATCAAAGGGGATTTGAAGTATGGGTTTAAACGCTCCAATACCGATGGCGGAATTCATCTGCATGCCCGTAAAGTAGAGTTCATTCACCCTGTCAGAAAAGAGTCTATAACGATAAAAGCACCTCCGCCGGCAGACCCATTGTGGGACTATTTTTATGCCATTGCCAAAGAGGATGATGAGTCTAATCCCTTTTCCCCTTTGGTATAACTGTGTATTCAACAGAAAAGATTGTGTTATCCTAAATGAATAGTAGGTAAATTTATATATATATAAAAAATTATAATAATAATTAAGCATCTGCAAAAATTTTTATTGACAATTGGGAAGAGGTGTCTTAAAGTTTAGTAAAAAGGGGTCATGTTTTTTTAAAATAAATAGGAGGGCTACAGATGTATAAGTTTGAGGATTTTATAGCAGAGCTACAGAGGCGCAATCCCGGCGAGCCTGAATTCATTCAAGCAGCCAGTGAGGTTATCGAATCGATTATCGATGTCGTCAATGACAACCCTGCTTATGTTGCAGGAAAAATTCTTGAAAGAATTACCGAACCGGATCGGACATTCATTTTTAAAGTTGAATGGGAAGATGATAACGGGGATGTTCAGGTAAACCGTGGCTACCGGGTTCAGTTTAATAATGCTATTGGTCCTTACAAAGGGGGGATCAGATTCCACCCCTCAGTAACTCTGGGTTCTTTAAAATTCTTGGCATTTGAGCAGACATTTAAAAACAGCCTTACCACTTTGCCGATGGGCGGAGGTAAGGGGGGATCCGACTTTAACCCCAGAGGAAAATCAAACAATGAAATGCTCAGATTTTGCCGCTCCTATATGACCGAGCTCCAGAAGTACATCGGACCTGAAACCGACATTCCTGCCGGGGACATCGGAGTTGGGGCTAGGGAAGTGGGTTATATGTACGGACAGTACAAACGGTTAAAAGTCGAAAACACAGGAGTCCTAACCGGTAAAGGGCGCAAGTGGGGCGGATCAATTTACCGTCCGGAGGCAACCGGTTTTGGAACAATGTACTTTGCAAACGAGATGACTCAAGCCCACGGTGATACGCTGAAGGGAAAAACCGTAGCTATTTCCGGATTTGGAAACGTTGCTTGGGGCGCTGTTATGAAAGCCAGTGAACTGGGGGCTAAAGTTGTCACCATAAGCGGACCCGACGGATATATCTACGACGCCAACGGTATCAACACTCCGGAGAAATGGGATTACATGGTTCAGTTAAGGTCAAGCAACAACGATGTGGTTGCCCCTTATGCCACAAAGTTCGGAGCAAAATTTATCCCCAACAGAAAACCTTGGGAAGTTGCTGTCGATATGGCTTTCCCTTGCGCAATTCAAAACGAACTCTCTTTGGAAGACGCAAAAGCCCTTGTCGCCAATGGTGTCAAGTATGTAATTGAGACCAGCAACATGGGATGTCAGGCTGATGCCATGAGCTACTTAATCGAACAAAAGATTCCGTTTGGTCCGGGAAAAGCAGCTAATGCAGGCGGAGTTGCAGTATCTGGTTTGGAGATGACTCAAAATGCAATGAAGCTCTCTTGGACAGCCGAAGAGGTCGATGAAAAGCTTCATGAGATTATGAAAAATATCCACAGCGCATGTGTCGCCGAAGGAACCTCAAAAGATGGCTATATCAACTACGTTAAAGGGGCAAATATTGCCGGTTTTAAAAAGGTTGCCGATGCCATGATTGAGCAGGGTTACTAATAAGTAAGAAATCCATTCCTCCCAGAAAGGATGGTTATGTATCGGGGCTACCCTCTTGTTAAGGGGGTAGCCCTATTTGAACCTTTTAAAATTATTGTTTACAACAGGTCAAAATAGAGATTTTCTGATGATATTAGAGTGCCATAAAAGTTATATGAATACGCTATATATAGTGGTATCAAAACTCTAATACGCTATCTATTGTATTTTTATTCTTGCCCTTAGACTGCTTATATGCTAAGGTAAATAGCGCCTCCTAACGGAGGCTCTAATTATGAACAAAGAAGTGGGAGACTATAAAAGTGGCTACGAGTAAAAATGCACTATCGCCTCTGGGGCGTAAAATATTCTTAGACAGGTACGCTTTAAAGGATGGGAAGAAAGAGAGCTTGAGTGTAGGAGATCTTGTTGTCGCCGTCAGTAATACCCAAACCGGACAGCGTGAAATAGGGCGGGTCACAAAAATAGTTGATGATGAATTAACCGTGGAGCTGGAAGACGGATCAACGGTTGAATCGAGTAGAGAGTATGTCGATAAACCGATTGAGACCAACCCCTCTCAGATGTTAAAAAGGGTGGCAAATGGGATTGCCAAACAGGAGAAAAAAGAGGTTCGCCCAAAATGGGAATCCGAATTTAATTGGCTTTTAGAAGATTGGAAATTTGTCCCCGGGGGGAGGATTCTGACCGGTGCGGGGACAGACCAGAAATTAACCTATTTTAACTGTTACGTTATCCCCTCTCCAAAAGACAGCCGGGGAGGAATTATCACCAGCTTGGGGCAGATGACCGAAATCATGAGCCGAGGAGGCGGAGTCGGTCTTAACCTCTCCTCTCTCAGACCCCGTCACGCCTATGTCAAAGGGGTTAATGGACGCTCCAGCGGTTCTGTCTCTTGGGGAGCTTTGTTCAGTTTTGTAACCGGACTGATTGAACAGGGAGGTTCCCGGAGAGGAGCCTTGATGTTGATTTTAAACGTTTGGCACCCCGATATTTTCGATTTTATAAACAGCAAAAGAGAAATGGACAAAATCGTCAACGCCAACATCAGTGTCGGTATCAGCGATGAATTTATGGAAGCCGTCCGTTCCGATAAACAATGGACGACCTACTTTCCCGACACAAATGACCCCGAATACAACAAACTGTGGGACGGAAACTTAGAGAAATGGAAGAGTTTGGGCAAAAAAGTAATCCCGTATCAGAGCTATTCGGCAAAGGCAATCTGGAATGCGATTATTGAGAGTGCCTGGGCATCCGCGGAACCCGGAGTCTTTTTCATTGACAGATACAACGAGATGTCAAACTCTTACTACTACAACTCGATTCAGTGCACAAATCCCTGCGGAGAACAAGGTCTTCCCCCTTGGGGAGTCTGCAACCTAGGCTCAATAAATCTCTCCCAATTCGTAAAAGATAAAGAGGTTCTTTGGGACGATTTGGGGAGAACGGTTAGAGGCGCAATAAGATTCTTAGATGATGTAATTGACGACACCCCCTATTTCTACGAAGAAAACAAAGAACAGCAGCAATCGGAAAGACGAATCGGTTTAGGCTCAATGGGCTTAGCCGATATGTTAATCAAATTGGAGTTGGCTTACGGAAGCGACGAATCTTTGGAGTTTATCGATAAACTGTACAAATTTATCTGTGTTGAAGCCTACACAGAGAGTGCCTATTTGGCAGAGGAGAAGGGCTCTTTTCCCCTGTTTGATGCCGAAAAGTTCCTTGAAAGCGGATTTATGAAACAGATGCCGCAAGAGTTGCGTTCGTTAATCAGAGAGAAAGGAATCAGAAACGTAACACTCTTAACCCAAGCTCCCACAGGAACAACCGGGACAATGGTTGGAACAAGTACCGGTATCGAACCCTATTACTTCTGGGAGTGGGAAAGGGTAGGCCGGATGGGAAGCAACATTGAACGGGTTGCCGTTTATGATGAGTGGGTAAAAGCCAACCCAGAAAAAGAGAAGCCGGCTTTTTTCGTCTCCGCAATGGATTTAGAGCCACAAGGGCATGTCAGAGTTCAGGCTGCCATCCAAAGATGGGTCGACTCGAGCATCTCTAAAACCGGTAATACCCCGGCTGATTACACTGTGGAACAGACAGGTAAACTGTTTGAACTTTTGTACGATTTAAAGTGTAAAGGGGGAACTACTTACCGTGACGGCTCACGTGACACCCAAGTTTTAATCGCTAAGTCCGTTGAAGCAAAAGAGGAAAAACCGGTACCTTCGCTTCACGATATAAAATCGAGGGTAAGGTCAACGGCTCTTCACGGCATCACTTACCGTAAAGTCACTCCGATTGGGACTGCCTATATAACAATCAACTCCGATATCTCAAACGAAGGGGAAAACCCTTTTGAAGTTTTCATTAACGTGGCAAAAGTGGGAAGCGACGTTTCGGCGGATGCAGAGGGTTTGGGACGCCTTATAAGCCTGATACTAAGAATGCCCAGCCCTTTAAGTCCGAAGCAAAGAACCCAAGCGGTCATTGCTCAGCTTAAAGGAATCGGAAGCGGAAGGCCCATGGGCTTTGGCAAAAACAGAGTCATGAGTCTACCCGATGCCGTTGCCCAAGTTTTGGAAGAGCACTTAGGCATTGAAAACGGAGATGCCCAGTATCCTCCTTTACCCGACGAAGACGACGTAGAGTTAATTGCCAAGCAGTACGAATTAGCCCTTTCTGCCGAGTCAAGCAAGAGCGTCGGTGCCGATATCTGTCCTGTTTGTGGCAACGGAACATTTGTCAACATAGAGGGGTGTCGCAAATGCTTCTCCTGCGGACACAGCGAGTGCTAAATTTAAGCTAACTTTAGCCACTGCTAAAGGTTGCAAACACTCTTTTTTTACGCTATAGTCAAAGAGGTAATTACACCCTGTATTGCACAATACAGGGTTGTATCGTGCATACACAAATAGTTGTGACCCATCTTGGGTTACAGGTAAATACAATATCAACGGAGTGTCAAAATGGGTAACAAGAAAATGGTTACTATCGACGGGAATACTGCGGCTGCCCACGTAGCATATGCTTTCAGTGATGTCGCTGCAATTTATCCTATCACCCCCAGTTCTCCAATGGGTGAGTATGCTGACTCTTGGGCCAGCACTGGAAGAGTTAATTTAGACGGCGAGCGTGTCGATATCATGGAGATGCAGTCAGAAGCTGGTGCCGCAGGAGCGGTTCACGGATCTTTGGCTGCCGGAGCTCTCACAACAACGTTTACTGCAAGTCAGGGACTTTTACTGATGATTCCCAATATGCATAAAATTGCCGGAGAGATGATTCCCACAGTGTTTCACGTATCGGCTCGTTCTTTGGCAGCACAGTCTCTTTCAATATTCGGAGACCACTCAGACGTAATGAGTTGCCGAAACACCGGTTTTGCGATGACTGCCGCTTCAAGTATCCAAGAGACAATGGATTTGGCTTTGGTTGCCCATTTGGCAACCCTTAAATCACAAGTTCCTTTTCTCGCTTTCTTCGACGGATTCAGAACCTCACACGAGATTCAGAAAGTGGAAGAGATCACATACGAAGAGATGAAGGGTCTTGTAGAGCCCGAGTATGTCGAACGATTCCGCTCCAGAGCACAAAGGCCCGAAAAGCCGATGCTTAAAGTGGCTGCTCAAAACGAAGACGTCTATTTCCAAGGCAGAGAAACCGTTAATAAATACTACGATGCAACTCCCGCAATCGTTCAGCAATACATGGATAAAGTTGCAAAGCTGACAGGCAGACAATACCACCTCTTTGATTACGTGGGAGCTCCCGATGCCGACAGAGTCGTAATCGCAATGGGAAGTGCCCTTGATACATTTGAGTGGGTTGCCGATTATTTAAACAAGAATGGGGAGAAAGTCGGAGTCCTTAAAGTTAGACTATACAGACCATTCAGTGCAAAAGATTTTGTGGCTGCAATTCCTCAATCGGTAAAAAAGATTGCCGTTTTAGACAGAACAAAAGAACCGGGGTCTCTCGGTGAGCCTCTGTATCTCGATGTTGTTACCGCTTTATCTCAGATGGGAAGAAACAATGTATCTGTTATAGGGGGACGTTACGGTCTCTCAAGTAAAGATTTCACCCCGACACATGCCAAGGCTGTCTTTGATCATTTAAACGAAGGCAACTGGCACAACTTCACAGTCGGTATTGTTGACGACGTCACAAATTTAAGTATCCCATTAAAAGAGAATCTTGACGTTTCAGCCAAAGATGTTGTCTCTTGCATGTTCTGGGGCTTAGGTTCTGACGGAACCGTCGGTGCAAACAAAGATTCGATTAAAATTATCGGTGAAAATACCGATATGAACGCTCAAGCCTATTTCTCATACGATTCTAAAAAATCGGGGGGGATTACAATCAGTCATCTCCGCTTTGGTAAGAGCTCGGTTAATATGCCTTGGCTGATAGATAACGCAGATTTTGTTGCCTGTCATAACCCCGCTTACATCGGTCGTTACGATATGCTGGGCCCTCTTAAGAAGGGGGGAGTCTTTCTTCTTAACAGCCAAATTCCAAGTGATGAGGTTTTTGAGCACCTCACGAAAAATGAGCAGCAGCAGATTATCGACAAGAAAATACGTTTTTACAACATTGACGCTCTGAAGATTGCCGAAGAGGTTGGTTTGGGAACCAGAATCAACACGGTCATGCAGGCTGCTTTCTTTAAAATTTCCGGAATTTTCCCGGAAGTAGAGGCCATTGATCTGATTAAAAAAGCAATCAAAGATACCTTTGGAACAAAAGGTGAAGATATTGTTAAAATGAACTGGGCTGCCGTTGACGGAGCCA
>Ga0172382_10006216_pt1 | contig 17455 bp, 14 predicted proteins | sample Leawel138RmetaG_FD_122245 | JGI IMG/M metagenome (GOLD analysis project Ga0172382, IMG submission 122245) | Leachate microbial communities from a municipal landfill in Southern Ontario, Canada - Leachate well 138R metaG | ecosystem: Engineered > Solid waste > Landfill > Unclassified | place...
CATCCATGAGATCCTCGATCTGCTCTCCGTTGGCCAATCGATAGCCTGAGAGAAACTCCATCATCGCACTCACGGTCGGCGAATCGTCATCGTACGGAGCCTTGAAATAGGAGACCAGATCCTCTCTCGATGGCACATAATAGGAGACTTGGTTCACTTTCGTGAGGAACTCGACGACCTCATCGGAATCCCTGAAGAATGAGGAGATGATCAGCTCGTCATCGAACCACCAGTAGTACTGGACCTTTCCCAACTCGTGCAACTCATCCTGGACCATGGCGGGAGTCAGCCGTTCCGACTCGAAGCGGTTCCAGATCACCGCGTATTGGTCGATGTCCAGCACGCCGTACAGATTGGAAAGCGACACTGCATACGCATCCATCCGCTGGTGGATCGAAGCCGATTCCCACACATTCTTGTCGGAAAGCAGGCGTAACATCGGCAACAGTTCCTTCGGTACCACCGCGGTGAAGACATCATGCTTCCTGAAGAGGAAGAGGAACCCGAAGTTGTGCACATGCGAGATATCACGGAATGCCAGCGAATCGGAGTCGAACTCGAGTTCCATCCGGTCATCGGAGAAACGGCTGAGGAACTCAAGGTTCGCCGCCGGAAGGAACGGTAGCATCTTGGGGAACCGCTCGATGATCTTGCCGGTCAGGGAATCGACCAGATGCTGTTTCCTGGTGGAACCTGGCAACGTGAGCTCGTGATCCCGGGCCAACTCCTGCAGATAGTCCTTGGTATAGGATCCGAGACACGCGGCAAGGTTCACGGAGGAGGAACCGTGTATCGCCGCATTTCCGAGCAACTCATGGTTCAAAAGGGGATCGGTATCCATGACACTCCTCAGCAGGTCGTCGGTGAATACAGGGGAGGGATGCATTTCTCTTGTCGGCATTCGGTAACCGGTATCTCTCATGCTCCTAATGTAACACATCAGGTCCAAGGAGGAAAGCGTCGGGCGAGAGCCTTGAGCTCCTCCATGTCGGACCTGCTCTGCCTCACGAACGCATTCTCCTCGGGTTTCCCAAGCACCGCAACCATCTCCTCCTCGGAGCGGTAGACGATCTTTCTGAAGGGATCGTCATGATCCTTCTTTCTCGAACGGTATACCTCCAATGCGTTCTGGTCGCAGAGTATCATGAAGCGATCGACAAGATACTCCCATTGGGAGCTTTCGAGACGCACCGTACGGACAAGCCGCTGCAAGACCTGAAGCGCTACCGTCGCCTTCACCAAAGGATAGGCGGACCACCACATCTCATACCGCTCATGTATCTCTTCCCAGCTTTTCACCCGCTGCTCCTCGATATCGCGGATCAGATCGGTCACCAAAGGCTCCGATACCACCTGTCCTCCGACATTCACGAACGGACCGCGAACACCTTGCCGCTGTGAGGGATGCGTAGCGATCCGGTTCATCGTCTCTTCCTGGAATGCCGAGATGGTCATCCCCTGTGCATCAAGATACTGCAACAGTATCCTGACCGCTCCGAAGATCAGCATCTCCTTGTAAGCGCGATACCCTTCCGCACTCTTGAGGACCACGGCGCGGTGGGAAGACCGCTCGATTCCCATTGCCAGGACTTCCAGGTCCCCGACCTGTTCGGGGTGGGTCTCGAGCAGTATCCGGCCCTGCTCACGCAATGCCTCGTCATTCGAGACCACCGTGGGAGTGATCAGGGATGCCGTGACAGCCGCTTTGCCGACCCAGAGGCTCAACAGGTCCAACGCATGCAACAGCTCCTCCATGGTATCGGGAGCGAGGTAGTCGGTCTCGATCCTTTGGGAGACGAACTTCCGTTTGTCACGGGTCTTGAACTTCCACCCGTTGCGTTCCAAGGCATACCTGTTGTACATCCACCAATAGGCGGGCATGATGGCGATTCTTCCTGTTCCCTCCTCATAGCTGATCATCGAGAAGGGGATGGGGACATCGAGCTCATGCGGGTAATCACCTTTCGTGATCAGCGTGAACGATGCGAACTTGCTGTTGTACTTGATCGAGCTTGACAAGGCGGGCCAGAAGCCCCGTTTCGCCTGCATTTCCCCGTCGTTGCCACGTGTGTTGTGGTTCGAGCCGATGTTGGCCCCCGCAGCCATGTTGGATTGCCCTTGGACGAGCGCGGCGATGAGAAACGAGTTGTTGTGGTGTTGCTCATGGAACGGAAACACCAAGGTGTTGAGGACTTCGCAACAGCTGATGGTGGAATTGTCTCCAAGGAGCGAATTGAGCAGACGTGCACCGTACTTGAGGTTGCTGTTGTTGCCCATGATGAAGCGGACAGCCTTCACCCCGTAGAATACATGACAACCGTATCCGATGATGCCGTTCACCAGCTCAACGCCCTCCCCGATCTGGCTCGGCGATTGTTCGTGCGAGCGGATGGTAAGGTTCTTGAGCTTGTTCGCTCCCTTTACGTAGGAGTAGCTTCCGAACTTCACATCCTTGATCACCCGACAGGACTTGATCACCGAACAGGGCCCCACCTCACCGTACCACCCCCGGAAAGAATCACCCTCGTTTTCGGTGAACTCCTCCAGGCGCTTGAGCAACTGAGGGTGTTCCCGATAGGTCCCCCACAGCCACGCATCGGCGCAAGTCATCGACTCAAAGGGAAGGATCGCCCGTGTCTCCGCCTCGTTCATGACGCTCAAGCGGATCCGCACCGATTCCTCTTCACCCTCCTTGAGGATACCGTTTCCGAATTTGGCGTGGTTCGTCGAATCCATCTCATCGATCTCGCTGAGCATGCACTGTTCACCGATGATGTAGTGCGAAAGGTACCCGACACGGTGGATGCTGCTGTGGCGCCCGATGTCGCAGGAAATCACATGGCTGTCCCGGATGCCCTCGGGGAGGACGAAGTCATGATAACTTACCGCATACGGTTCCATCGAACCGATGCGGACCAATCCGTAGAAGGCATTGTCCCGGATGAGGCTCAGGTCGATCGGATCCTCCACCAGCACGTCGTTCCAATTCGGGCAGATATTTCCCTGTCGCTCCAACTGCTGCCGTTCCTCTGCGACCAGCGGTCTCCACGTGACATTCCATCCTTCGATCTGGCGGTTGCGCAACCAGTACTCGTCCCGTTCCTTGCCCAAGTATTGGGGGGGAATGAACCCATAGCCATATTCATTGATCGGTATTCTGTTCATGATGGGAAATCATACACCTGATGCAAGGATGGAGCAAGAAAACTCTCTGGTATTCAGAAGAATGCGCCTTGGACCAGCACCATGTAGCACACGGTCCCGATCCCGATGCTCAGCAAGGTGTTGCGCCTGAGCAGATGTACCGCAGCGGTCACTGCCACACAGATGATCGGATTCGCCCAGGAAGCTGCCGAGCCGAAAGAAATATCCTTCAGGCTATAGACGACGAGGATCGCCATGACCGCGGGAGGAAGGACCCTTCCCAGATACAAGATAGGCTCGGAGACCTGTCGCTTTTTGTTTCCGAAGAGGATGAACGGAAGTGCCCGTGTGGCGAGGGTACTGATCGCGGTGACCGCGACGATCAGCAAAGATGGCCAGATGTTCATGTCCTGCCTCCAGAAATTCCGCGCGTGATGAGCAGGATGGCCACGCTCACGAGCAGTGCAGGGAGGAGGAATCGTTGCGGACCGAGCAGGACCAAGGAGGATATGCCGCAAAGCAGACCGATGATTGCGCTCGCATGCCGATTGCTCGTCAACCACTGTTCCACGACGATCACGGTGAAGAGCGCAGTCATCGCGAACTCTATCCCCGCGACATTGAAGCGGATGAACGAGCCGAGCAATGCCCCGATCACGGAACCGGCTACCCAGTAGGATTGATCGAGCAGAGCGGTCCAGAAGAACAGATCGTCCCGATCTTCCTGGGATCCGGCCTCTCCTACCGAACAGAGCAGTGCATACGTCTCATCGGTGAGGGCGAAAATCATATATCGTCCCCGCCTGCCCATCGCCTTGAACCGTTCGATGAACGAGAGACCGTAAAAGAGGTGACGGGAGTTGACCAACAGCGTGGTGATGGCGACAGTCGCAAGCGGTTCCTGCTGGACCAAGAGCCCGACAAGGACGAACTGCATGGAACCCGCGAAGACGAAGATGCTGATGCCCAAGGCCCACAGCCAGTGGTACCCTGCCCGTTGCAGGAGCAATCCGAAGGCGATTCCCAGCACCAAGTAGCCCATCATGACAGGAATGGTACGGAGGAACGCTTGCTTGATAATCCGCCTTGCAGGCATCGTGAACTCCTTCGGACAGGCAACGGTTGTCCTGTTGTACCACCAGTATCCGAAGCTGTCAACAGAGAGGCATCTTGCGTTACAGAAATTATTATGTTACATATATTGTAACGACAAGGAGGAGCGATGACCCAGAAAGCAAAACCGGTGATCAGGCTGGAGACGGAGACACAACTGCGCATCTACATGCTGCCGCTCAGGCAGCGGATTCTCAGAAGCATGCGGATCCATGGAAAGAGCGTCACATCCAAACAGATTGCAGACGAACTGGACATCTCTCCCTCTTCCGCGCGGCACCATATCCTGCGCCTGCGGGAGATCGGACTCGTGGAACACGACCGATTCGAGATGATCAATGGAATCCGTGCCGAATATCTGAAGGCCGCCGATGTGACTGTCTCGATCGGCACCAATACCGATGATGAGCTCACAAGTCAACGGGAGGCGGTTGCTGCATCGATGCTGTCCGATGTCGCGAACCGGTTCAAGAAGACCATGAAAGCACAGAGGGAACGGATGAAGGAGGATCCCTCGCTATTCACCGGAGACCTCCTGTGCGGAATCGCCCACCTCAGCAACGAGGACGCGAAGGAGTGCTACCGTATCCTCCGTGAGTTTCTCGATGCACACATGACACCTCATGCAGGGACAGAGAGGCCTTGGGAATATGCATTGCTCTTCCATGAGGTCCCCGCACCATGAAGAGGATGCACATATTCAAGGTGGGGACGATCTTCACGCTCTCCTCATTCGCACTCGGAATCACCATACCGGTACTCAGTCTCCTGGTCTTGGACCGGGGATTCGACCTGAGCGGCTTGGCAGTGGTGATGGGAGCCTATGGTATCGCAGTGGTCGTGATGGAGATCCCGAGCGGTATCATCGGCGACACGTATGGCAGGAAAGCCTGCTTCCTCCTTGCGAAAGGATGCACTGCCTTGGGATCGGTACTGCTTGCGATTGCCCGCAACGATGTGCTCTTCGTCATCGCCATCGTGAGCCTTGCACTTGCACGCGCATTCATCTCCGGTTCGTTCGAAGCGCTTGTGATCGATTGGCACAACGAACGATTCGGGCAACTCGCGCTTCACAGGATCACCACGCTGATCTCGATCTGGGATACCGTCGGACTCTCGGCGGGTGCGCTCGTCGCAGGATTCGTGACGATCGGATCGAATCGCTTGCTTGCACTCGACGGACCGTATGACGGCAACTTCCTGCTCAGCGGCATGCTCAATGCCCTCTTGTTCCTGCTCTCCTGGTTCTGGATCGAAGAGTCGAAAAAGGGCACAAGACGAACAGAGGGAACCGGATTCGCTCCGGTCTTCCGATTCTTGCGACACCAAGGATTGCTCGCCGCCTTGATGCTCAGCGCCATCGCGACGGGATTCATCCTCTCCTCGATCGAGAAATACTGGCAACCGCGACTGCTCGCGATCGGCGGGAAGCAGGAACACACGACCGTGCTGCTCGGCCTACTCGCGTTCGTTGGTTTCATCAGTGCATTGGGCGGCACGATCCTCTCGGGCCGTCTGACTGGCACGAGAAAATCCTCGGTGGTTCCACTGTTCATCCTCTGGCGCATCGTACTTTCGGGAGCTGCCATCGCATTGGCACTCAGTACCGGTGGCATGGGATATGGCGTGAGTTACGGGTTATTCTACCTGGTACTGGGCTTGGCGGGAATTCCCGAGCAGGTCATGCTCAATCGCCTCATCCCGAATCACCTGCGTGCATCCGTGCTCTCCGTCTCATCGTTCTGTCTGCAGGCAGGAGGCTTGGCTTCCTCCGCCTTCGCTGCGTGGTTTCTCGCGAGCGAAGGCCGGGGTATCGGCGAACTTTGGATCATCAGCTCCGTGGTGATCGCATCGGCACTGATCCCGTTCGCATTCCGAGGGAAACGATGGAGCGGGCAATCGGCCTAGATGGCCAGGTGCATCGCCTCGCGCATCGTTGCAACCTGTGCATCCCCGATCTCGCTCGCCTTCTTCGTTCCGGTGACGATGATATCCTTCACCTCATCCCTATGCGATTCGTAATAGGCCCGTCTCTCCCGCATCGGATCGAGCAGTGTATTGAGACTGTTCGTCAGGATCTTCTTGCATGCGACACAGCCGATCTTCGCGGTCCTGCAGCGCTCCCATATGTCGTCGCACTGGTCGACCGTGAATATCTTGTGGTACTTGCCTACGTTGCAAATCTCAGGTGTGCCGGGGATATCGATCGTGACGCGCGCGGGATCGGTGACCGCCATGCGCACCTTCTGTTCGACCTCCTTCGCGGAATCGGAGAGATAGATCGCATTGCCCAGGCTTTTGCCCATCTTCGCGTTTCCGTCCAGACCGGCGAGCCGGGATACGGAACTCAGTTTCGCCTGCGGCTCCACGATGTTCGTCCCGTACATTTCATTGAACTTGCGGACGATCTTTCTCGAGAGTTCGATATGGGGGAGTTGGTCTTCCCCGACAGGTACCAGATGTGCATTGCAGAACGTGATATCCGCGGCCTGGCTGACCGGGTATCCGAGGAATCCGTAGCTCATCTCGCTGTATCCGTACTGCTTGGCTTCGGTCTTGATCGTCGGATTGTGACGCAGCGCATTCACACTCACCAACATGGAATAGAATACGGTCATCTCGGCGATTGCCTTGACCGCGCTCTGCTGCACGATCGTGACCTTGTGGGGATCGAGTCCCACAGAGAGGTTGTCGATCGTGACATCGAAGATGCTCGTATAGAGCAACTGGGGATTTTCGAAGTGGGTGGTGAGAGCCTGGATATCGGCAAGGAGGATGAAGGTGTCGTACTCGTCCTGCAACTCCACCCTGCTCTTGAGACTCCCCACATAATGCCCCAGATGCAATCTTCCGGTGGTTCTGTCTCCGGTGAGTATCCTCTTCTTCTGCACATCCATTCGATGCCCCCTCGTCAGTGACTTGCGGTGAGTATACAACAAATCGATGGGGAGAAGAAAGTAGGAACGCGCAGCGAGAAATCTTCGAAAGACTTTGTCTCTCGATTTTATTGTATAATTATACAAATTTTATTCCATATGCCGCACATTTGCGCTATCATCGAAAAAAAGGAATATGCCATGAACTTGAACATCCTCACATCGGGACAGAAGACCATCGCATTCATCGGGATGGTCCTCTACATGGCCCTCGTGGTCATCGTCGGACTGATCTACAGCAAGCGAAACAAGAGTACCGAGGACTTTTTCCTCGGCGGAAGGTCATTGGGACCTTGGGTCACCGCCATGAGTGCCGAGGCTTCGGACATGAGCAGCTGGCTGCTCATGGGACTTCCCGGCCTCGCCTATCTGTCCGGATTCGCCAGCGCAGGTTGGACGGCGATCGGCCTGGCGGTCGGAACCTGGTTCAACTGGAGATTCGTTTCCTACCGGTTGAGAACCTACAGTCACGTCGCAGGAAACTCAATCACCCTGCCCGATTTCTTCTCGAACCGGTTTCATGACCAGAAAAGGATCCTCATGATCATCTCTGCAGTCATCATCTTCTTCTTTTTCATCATCTACACGTCAAGCGGATTCGCTGCACTCGGCAAGCTGTTCAACAGCCTCTTCGGATTCGACTATACGCTGATGATGATCATCGGCATGATCGTGGTCGTCATCTACACCATCGTGGGAGGATTCCTCGCGGAAAGTACGACCGACTTCATGCAAGGAACGTTGATGTTCTTCTCGTTGATCCTCATCCTCACCGCAGGGATCGTCGAGGCAGGGGGATTCTCGGAAGTCGCCACCAAGATCGGAAGCCTGGAAGGATTCGGCAGCCTGCTGACGAGCCACCAGCGATCCGACGGAACCAAAAGCGTGGTCTCCTTCCTTGAGATCGCCTCCTCCATGGCCTGGGGACTCGGCTACTTCGGGATGCCCCACATACTCCTTCGCTTCATGGCGATCAGGGATGCCGCTGAGCTGAACCGCTCCCGGCGGATCGCGATGGTCTGGGTCGTGATCTCTCTCGCCGCCGCGGTCTGCATCGGTGCCGTCGGGATTGCCGCGGTACCGAACCTGCTCGACGGAGCCACTGCATCCGAAATGTCCTCGAAGAGCGAGACGATATTCATCGTGATGACGCAACTGCTTGCACGGTACTCACCCGTCTTCGTCCTCTTGGTCGGCGTGATACTCAGCGGAATCCTCGCCGCAACGATGAGTACCAGCGATTCCCAGCTCTTGGTGACCGCCTCCGCGGTCTCTCAGAATTTCTTCAAGGGTGTCCTCAAGAAGGATGCGACCGATCGCCAGGTCCTTTGGGTCTCGCGGATCACGATCATCGTGGTGGCTCTCATCGGTGCCTTCCTGGCAAATGATCCCAACTCTTCCATCTTCGGCATCGTAAGCTATGCGTGGGCAGGATTCGGCGCAGCATTCGGGCCCTTGATGCTGTTCAGTCTCTTCTGGAAGCGCACGACGATCGCCGGTGCGATCGCGGGCATGGTGGGAGGCTTTGTCGGAGTCGTCGGATGGAAAAACCTGATCGCACCCCTCGGCGGCGGCTGGGGGATCTATGAGTTGCTTCCGGCCTTCCTGTTCAGCGCCCTGTGCATCGTGGTTGCGAGCCTCCTTTCTCCCGCGCCATCCAAGGCGATCCAAAAAGAGTTCGACACCACAGTGGGGACGAAGTCGTGACAACATCTATGTTGTACACATCAAGGTATGCTATGATGTGGGCAATCCCACTAGGAGGGGATGAATATGGCAGAAAAGAAAAAATTCGTAGATGAGTTCAAGACGTTCATTTCCCGGGGAAACGTCATGGATCTGGCCGTCGGCTTGATCATCGGCTCGGCCTTCACTGCAATCGTGAAGTCATTGGTCAATGACATCGTCATGCCGGTAATCGGCATGGTCATGGGCGGTGTGAATTTCACCACTCTCAAGATCGTGATTCGCAAGGCAGCGTTGGACCGTCCCGAGCTTGCCCTTACCTACGGCAATTTCATCCAGGCGATCATCGACTTCCTGTTGATTGCGTTCGTGGTATTCATGATCGTACGCAGCTTCAACAGCTTCCGGGAGAAAAAGGAAAAGCTTCTGAAGAAGCAGGCCGAAGAAGCAGCAGCGGCAGCTCCTCCCGCTCCGGTGGTAATCCCCGCCGATGTCGTGTTGCTTACCGAGATCAGGGATCTGCTCAAGAAGAAGGGTTGACGCATGACCGCACGGCCATACGGCAACAATGTACTCATAACAGGGGCGAGTTCGGGAATCGGACTCGCCTGTCTCTTGCTCTTTTGCGAACGGGGGTTTCGTGTGTGGGGAGTCTCCCGCTCCGGAACCTCTGCCGTGAGCCTTCCTGATGCAGCGCGTCTTTCCGTGTTGGACGTGACCGACGAACAGTCGGTTGAAACAGGTATACGGAGGATTTGGGATGAGGCTGAACGGGAAACGGGAACGGGAATCGGTACGGTGATACACTGCGCCGGATTCGGTATCGGTGGAGCGGCCGAGGACACGCCGATCGCCGATGTAGCCAGCCAGTTCGACACGAACTACTTCGGCGTGTTGCGAGTCGATCGCGTACTCTTGCCGCTCATGCGCGAGCGGGGTGATTCCCTGGTGATCGTCCTCGGATCGATCGCAGGAAGGATCAGCATACCCTTCCAAAGTCACTACAGTGCAACCAAGTTTGCCGTCGAGGCTTACATCGAGGCCTTGAGGATGGAGGGAAAGCACTTCGGCATCCGCGCCGCCATCATCGAGGCCGGGGACACGAAAACCGAATTCACCGCCAGAAGAAGGATGGCAATCCCCGAAGGATCCGTCTATCGTGCGCAAGCGGTACGCTCGGTGGCAAGGATGGAGAAGGATGAAAGGAACGGCTACCTTCCTGAGAGAGTTGCCCGGGCGGTCCTGCACGTGGCGCTGAAAAGGAATCCGCCGGTGAGGCAGGCTGTAGGATTCTCCTATACCCTGCTCATGTTCCTCAAGCGCATACTCCCCGATCGACTGGCCGAACAGGTACTCAGCAGCATGTACCTGCCGAAGGAACGCTAGGACGTACCTTCATACGGCCCGGGTATCCCGGCTTTGATGAAGTGTCCGCTACCCGACCTACCGTGATAGACACCGTCGCATACGAGCAACTCTCCCCGCCGGTATGTCCGTACCACCTTGCCGGTCACGTCGAATCCCTCGTACGGCGTGTAGTGCGCACCGCTGTGGATCGTCCGTGAATCGAGTCGCCACGTGAAGGCTGGATCGAACAGCACGATATCCGCATCGCTTCCCACCTGCAAGGTTCCTTTCCTCGGATACAGTCCGAACGCTTTCGCCGGTGCAGTCGAGAGCAGGTCCACGAGCTGTCCGAAACTCATCCTCTTCGACGAGATCGCGAGTGTGTGCATCAAAGGAAACAGCTCCTCGGTTCCGGGGATGCCGGGGAAGATGGTCCGGCAATCGCGCGATGCAAGTTTCTGCTCACGGGTGAAGGAACAGTGGTCGGTCGCCACCACTTGGATCTCTCCCGCCAGCAATGCCTCCTGCAACTCTCTGTTGTCATCTTGTTTCCTCAAGGGGGGTGTCATGACGTAGAGCGGCCCATCGGAACCGGCAAGACGGGAATCGTCAAGCAGGAGGTAGTGGGGAGTCGTCTCTACGACAAGATGCCCTCCCTGTTCCCGGAGTTTCCTGACTGCTTCCAAGCCCTTTGCACTCGAAAGATGCACCACATAGAGCGGAATGCCTACCTCCCGGGCTAGACTTCCGACCGATGCGATCGCACGAGATTCAGCCTCGGAGGGACGAAGCAGTGCATGGTCTGCGGGGGTATAGGTTCCCCGATGCGCTTCATTGGTCCGCTCTATCAGTGCATCGTCCTCGCAGTGGACACTCACCATGACTTTGTATCTCTTGCATGCGGCGAAAAGTTCGCGCAACCCATCCATCTCGATCAGGTACCCGACATTCTTGTAGGTGGTGAATATCTTGATCGTGGTGATGCCTGAACGGGCCAAGACTGCAAGCTCATCGGCGATCCTTTCATGCATCCCGTATACACCCTGGTGCAATGCGAAATCGATGGCCATGCCCGCTTTCATGGCATCGATCCTCGCAAGTGCCGAATCCACGAGCGGTTTGCCCTTGTCATGATCGGAGAAGTCGATGACCGTGGTCACTCCGCCGAATGCTGCCAGCAGAGAGCCTTCGGCAAAACTGTCTGCGGTGACGGTTCCCCGCGATACCAGATGGTAATGTGTGTGTGCGTCTATGAGACCTGGCAGAACGATCAGTTCACTGGCATCGACCACCTCGGAACCTTTGGGAAGCTGTGAAACCGGAATATTTTCTGCGATCCTCGCGATCTTCTCGCCCTCGACCAATAGATCGGCCTTGCTCATGCCCTGTGCGGTTGCCACCGAACCGTTACGTATCAGTATTGTCTTCATGCCCTCCAGCATACTATCGGGCACGAGGATTGGCAAATCCTTTTCGGTCCTGTGGCATCATGTGGTCGGCCTCTGTGCAGGTCCTCTGCAGGATGGCATCGATCGCGACAGGATACCCGTGGACTGCCTTCGCACGGCAGACATCCTTGCACGGGGCAGGACAGTCGAAGCAACGCAAGCGGTCCAGCTCCCCTTTCAATGCAAGCTGTTTCTTCGCCCCCTCCACATTGCCACACTCAAGACGTCGCATGATCGCAGGGATCTCATGATGGTCGAAACATGCGCTCATGCACGGTGCATCCAAGCACCACTGACACGCACTGGCAGCGTCGTGCAGCATCACCATGGCGGTATCGGACAGTGCGTTCGCGGTAGGCAAACGGCGCCCATCATCCGTCATGCGGACCTCATCCACTGAAGAACCGACCACACGGGTCATCTCCGTGACCGGCTGGGTCCAACGGTACTGTGGAACCGAGAGATCCCGAAGGATTTGGTTCGCGGCACTGATGCCACTGATCGTCACCGCAAGGCTTCCCGTACCCATGACGGTAGCCTCGCCGCAGTGATAGAGGTTCTTCCACTCGCTCTTCGCTCCTTGTCGATGCAACAGTTCCTGTCCCATCGCCTGTTTCGGACCGGCCACATGACCGCCTTCCTTCATCACGAATCGCTCAATGGTCGCGGGACTTGCCAAGCAAGCATACCGGACATGGGAACGAAACGCGGGAAAGTGTGATTCGAGGATTCCCAGCAAGCGATCCTTTTCCGCTTCCTTGGTCTCGCGATATGCATCTCCTGTGTATTCAGGCCACGGACGTAGCGATGGACCGATCGCCATCACCACGTGCTCATCCGCACCACAGAGGGAAGGGTCGGCGAGACTGAACGCATACATGGTCACTTCCTTCTCGTCCAACGCATCGGGATTGTCGGCGAGCATCTCGATCGGGAGCGTACCCGGCATGAGCGCTTCCTTGTCGACGATGCAGTAGAGCACGACGCTCGGATAGGACATCGAGAGGTTCCTGATCCTCTCCAACCGCTTGGGATCACGTTCGGATTCGACGATCATCCGCTCATGAAGCTGCAGGAGCGTGCCTCCGTAAAGGATGGTTTTCGCCTTCACCCGATAGTTCCCTTCATCACCACGGAGAATCGCACCATCCGGAACTCCATGTGTGAACGTGACCTGTACTGCCTTCGTCCGGTAACGGATGATTCCCCCGTACCGCTCAAACGCCGACTCAAGCTTTCCCGGAAGTTGGTGGGAGCCTCCGACGGCGTAATAGGACCCGCCGATATGATTCTCCATGAACATGGTGATGGCCAGTATGGCAGGAGTCTCGTCCAAAGTCGTGTAACAGTAAGTCGAGGTGAGCTTGCTGAAGAAACGTACGACCCGCTCCGAGTCCACGAACTTGCGCAACAGGTCTCCCGCGCTCTTGGAAAGGAGTGCGAGAAGCCTGACGTTACGCACCGGATGGCACGCGAACCGTCCCAAGGCTTCTGCTTTGGGAATCTCGGTAGGAGCCATGTAGGTCTTGTCCGCGGCTATTACATGATGATAGAGGTCTCCGATGTAGGCGTAGAACCGCTTGATGTCCTCGATCTCATCGGGGAACAAGGTCGCCAACTCACCGAAGTACGCATCGAGATCGGCATGGAAGAGGATCGGATGACCACCGTAGACCAAGCGATACATGTAGCGATGTCGCAGCACATCGATGGGTTGCCCGAGCAGGTCCATCACGTAGCGATGAGGATTGAACCCTTCGCTCCCGAATCCGAAGAACATGGCGGTTCCTTGGTCGATCGTCCTTCCGTCGATCCGGAATGCTCCGCAGGAACCGCCCGGTTGGGTATGCTGTTCCACGCACAGGACCTTGAGATTGCGCTTGGCGAGCAGTGCGGCAGCTGTCAGGCCAGAGAGCCCCGACCCGATCACCAGGACATCGAAAGACTCGTCATGCATGTGGCACTCCTATGTCGTGCACATCCCATCGATGCAATGGCGCAAGGAGGGATTCTTCGCAGCCCTTACCTCATCCAACCTCCGCACCTCCGTATGGAGAGGAGATCGCAACAGGTGGTCGGGATCGGTGGATGCCAACCCGACCAACTCGGCCATGATCGTCACGAACGCATCAAGATCCTCCAACGACTCCGTTTCGGTGGGCTCTATCATCAGGGCCTCATGGACGATCAGGGGGAAATACATCGTCGGCGGATGGATGCCCCGGTCGAGCAATGCCTTTGAAAAGTCGAGGGCACCCACGCCGTATTGTTCCTTGAACCGCTGTGCCGACACGACGAATTCATGCATGCATAGCCCCTCGTAGGGTCTCAAGAACATTCCGTTCATCCTGGCACGAAGATAGTTTGCGTTCAGTACCGCGTGCCGGGAAGCCTCTCGAAGCCCTTCACACCCCATGGTCAGCACATAGGCATAAGCTCGCAGCAGTACGAGGAAGTTCCCCCAGAACCCACTGACCTTGCCGATGGAAGACCGCTCCTCCCAATCCATGCAAAGAGCATTCCCGATGTTCTTGATCCCTGGCCTGGGAAGGAAGGGAAGCAACCGCTTGGTGACCAGTACCGGTCCTGCGCCGGGCCCTCCGCCACCGTGGGGAGTGGAGAACGTCTTGTGCAGGTTGAGATGCACGACATCGAACCCCATGTCTGCAGGGCGCACCATTCCCATGATCGCGTTCATGTTCGCCCCGTCATAGTAGAGCAAGGCACCGCAGGAGTGAACCATCGAGGCGATCTTCATGATGTCCCGCTCGAACAGTCCCAAGGTATTCGGGTTGGTGAGCATGATGCCGGCAACCGTCTCGTCAAGCAACGTCTCGAGGACTTTCGTGTCGACCAATCCGCGATCATCGGTGGGAACCTCGACGATCGAGAACCCGGTCAATGCCGCGGAGGCCGGATTCGTCCCATGCGCGGAAACAGGAACGATCATCTTCGTCCTGGCGTGATCTTCCCTCGCCAGATGGTAAGCCCTGATGATCTTGAGACCGGTATACTCTCCGTGCGCACCTGCAGATGGCTGGACCGTTCCACCCGCCATGCCGGTGATCGCACCAAGCGATGCGGTGAGACGCTCCATCACCATCAGGGCGCCTTGCACCGTATCGTCATCCTGCAACGGATGCAAGCGGGCAAAACCCTCGAGCGCAGCAACTTCGTTGTGCATCTTCGGGTTGTATTTCATCGTGCATGAACCCAATGGGTACAATCCGTAATCGACACCGAAACTCATCCTTGCCAGCCGTGAAAAGTGACGGACCGTGGCCAGCTCCGAGAGCTCGGGAAGCTTCGGAGGATCCTTTCGCCTGAGATGTGCCGGAAGATCCTGTCCCACCGGAACATCGGAAACGGGATATGCATAGCCCCTTCTTCCAGGCTTGGACAACTCGAATACCGATGGCTCGCTCATCCCAACACCTCCTCGACCACATGTGCATACGTATCCAACTCTTCGCGCGTCCGCTTCTCGGTGACCGCGACGATGAGCGTCGCCTCGTCCTCTGCCCTGCCGGTCAATGCTCCCAAGCGAACTCCCCCGTGGATATCACGAGATTTCAAGGCTGTCAGGACCTGCTCCATCTGGGAGGCATCCCGGAAGACAACCGGGAACTCGCACCAGAAGGGTGCCGCTTTTCCGACGGACAGGCTCTTGTGTTTCTCCAGAAGCCGTGCCAGGTAGGCAGCCTTGTCCCGGCTCAGAGCAGCAGCCTCCAACATTCCGTTGTAGCCGACGAGTGTGATGTGGATCGTTGCGGTCAGTGCCGCGAGTGCTTGGTTGGAACAGATATTGCTGGTTGCCCGCTCACGCTTGATGTGCTGTTCCCTCGCCTGCAGTGTCAAGGTATAGGCACGCTTTCCCTCGATATCGACGGTCTGCCCGACGATCCTCCCGGGGATCTTGCGCATCAGCGGCTCCCGAACCGCCATATACCCGCAAGAAGGGCCGCCGAACGCGGTGGGCAACCCAAGCGGTTGCATGTCACCGATCGCGATATCCGCTCCCCACTCTGCTTGTGAGCGTTGCAACACCAGTGAGAGAGGATCGGAGGAAATGGTCAGCAGGCTTCCCGTCCCATGCACACGCTCGGCGAGACCGCTATAGTCCTCCAGGTATCCATAGCGGTTCGGACTCTGCACCACCACTCCGGCAACGTGCGGTGCAAGGGAAGAACCGATCAGTTCCACATCGGCAACGCACGTACGTTCAGGTACGATCCGGATGACGAATCCGGTTCCGAGAGCCCAAGTCTGCAACACCTGGATCGTAAACGGGTGCACGGTTTCCGATACCAGCACCGTGGTGCTCTTGCGCTTCGACGCAAGCATCATCGCCGCAGCCTCCGCGGCAGCGGTGGGACCGTCGTAGAGCGAGGCATTGGCAACATCCATCCCGGTGAGCGAACATACCATCGACTGAAACTCGAAGATGGCCTGCAAGAGGCCTTGGGAAATTTCCGGCTGGTATGGGGTATAGGCGGTGACGAACGAAGGCAAGCTCGCCAGGCTCTTGACCGTCGAGGGGATGATCCGGTCATAGCAGCCCATGCCGAGGAAACAGGTACCGATACGGTTCATCGCTGCCAGCGAGCGAAGACGGTTGAGGACCTCCTCCTCCGACAAGCCCGGATCGATCTCCAGGTCCCCGCGATAGAGGACCTCCTGGGGAATATCCGAGAAGAGATCGTCCATCGACGCAAGCCCGATTGCTTCGAGCATGTGTCGCCTGTCCGCATCCGTGTGGGGAATGTAAGGAATCATGACGCCTCCCGATTGAGTTTCGACCACTCAAGTGTAGAACACGGGGAGGCGTCTTGCAATCCAAATCACATCGACCAGAGTGCTCCGACCGACACGGTCAAGGCTGCGATGTTGTTCTTCGTATAGTTGTAGGAACTCACGGACCATGAGGTTTCCGCATCACTGGTTCCTTCCGCGGTTCCACCGAAGAATCGCAGGTTGCCGAACAGCTCTAGCTCATCCTTCACCGTATACCCCATCCGCAGCGATACGTCGAGGATCGAACCGGTGAAATCGAAATCGGCACCATTGAAGAAGGAGGAACTGGCGTAGGATCCGGCGATATCAGCGCTGAGACGCAAACCGAACGGGAATTCGTACGAGGAGTAGATGGCGAGCGCGGGGACAAGCCCGACATTCTGCGACACGAACAGTCCCTTGGTATCATCCAACGCCTTGAAACGGATCGAGGCATCGCGGATCTGCAACACCAGACCGAGTCCGAGTGTCGCGTGTTCATGCTTGCCCAACACATCATAGGTATAGGAGAACCGGTAGAAGGGGAAACTGTAGGTAAGCTCCATCGGAGTACCTGCTGCGAAGGTAAGGGCGGTATCCACGGGATTGCCCTCTTCCTTTCCGACAAAGACATCCTCACGGAAGGTGACGTTGGTCACCAGGTTGAGCGGCTGGTAGGTGAACCATGCGCGGTGGCGACCGTTGATTGTCGCACCGATCGCGTAGCGTTCGAAGGGATAAAGGAGGTCCTGGCCACCTTCGTTTCGGAAATCGAAATTCGTACCGCTTCCTGCGGTCTTCCCATTTTCATAGGTGTGGTGCAGGATCGCGATCGTTCCCTGTTCCGTTTCCACGAACGGTTCGAACGTGATCGCGGCAAACAGGGAACCCACTGCAACGTACAACAGGATCATGAGGAATGCAATTCGCTTCATAGCGCCTCCGGCTAGCATACTTTTTTGGAATAAGTACAATGTAATGGAAACGCGATGAAGCATCCAGCAAGAA
>Ga0172382_10006217_pt1 | contig 17455 bp, 24 predicted proteins | sample Leawel138RmetaG_FD_122245 | JGI IMG/M metagenome (GOLD analysis project Ga0172382, IMG submission 122245) | Leachate microbial communities from a municipal landfill in Southern Ontario, Canada - Leachate well 138R metaG | ecosystem: Engineered > Solid waste > Landfill > Unclassified | place...
AAAATGAAATTTCTAAGCATGAATGTTAAGTTCATTCTTCCTGATGATTTTGAGGGTGATTTATCTGATGCGCTTGTTTTGCTTGCTGAATACCATCAAGAAAACAAACACAAAGAAAAGATTGAAAAGAATGTTGTGTGTCAAGAAAATATGTCTGTAAAAGAATATTCACAGTACTTATATGATAAATTATGGGATGCATATGTTTTGGAAGGGAGTCGTTGGACAGGATTGTTATGTTTCAGTGAGTATGACAAGGAAAAACAACAATGGACAATTATGGAAAGATAAATAACACAATCGAATATCTGAAAAACAGTGATACATCTTACGAATTATAGACATAAAAGAAACAAAATACATGATTTTATCCTATCCTTCTGTAGAATTTTTATGGTGTACTAAGAACCCATTAGAGCAAATTGAAAAAGCTGGTCGGACGTGTTACAAAAGCGAACATAAGATTGAAGACGGTTCTGCCATTAAATTTGTTCAAATGTTGTTGGAACGAGGACACGAAGCAATGATTGAACACGCATCAATGTCATATCGAATTATCTGTGACCGAGGTGTTACACACGAACTTGTAAGACACAGGCTGTTTAGTTACGCACAAGAGTCAACACGTTTCTGTAGCTATAAAAATGGTGTGGAATTTATCATTCCCTGTTGGTTGTATAAAAAAATTCGTCCCGGAGTTTATTCAACACATTTTCCTGAAGAATATGCAATTTGTACAGATGACAATTTTTTTATTGAAACAATGATGAATAGTGAAAAATCTTATTTGATACTATTAAAAAATGGATGGAAACCACAACAAGCTCGTACAGTGCTGCCAAATGCACTCAAAACAGAGATTGTTGTCACAGGAAACTTCAGAGAGTGGCGGCATTTTTTCAGACTGCGATGTTGTAAACAAGCACATCCTCAAATGCGAGAAGTTGCTTCTTTGATTTTATCCGATGCGTCACAACACATACCTGTGATATTTGATGAATTTTTGGATAATAAGGAAAACAATGTTTAAAAGTATTGACATAAAAAACTTTCAACGACATAAAGAGCTGTCTATTGAATTTGGAGAAGGGGTAACCAGCATTGTCGGCCCCAGCGACACCGGAAAATCTGCCACCATCCGTGCCTTAAAATGGGTGTCCCTGAACAAGCCCACGGGCGATAAGTTTATTAAGAACGGAAAAACAAAGTCTGCCGTACGTCTTGTGTTTGAGGGTGGTAAAGTTACTCGGATAAAAGGAAAAGGAAAGAACACGTATCGATTCAATAATGCAGACTTTTCGGCGTTTGGCGATTCTGTTCCTGAACCTATAGCCAACACTCTAAATGTTGCCCCTATTAATTTTCAATCGCAGCACGACGCACCTTTTTGGTTTTGTGAAACATCCGGGGAAGTCAGTCGGCAATTGAATAAAATTGTAAATTTAGATATTATAGATGTGTCTTTATCTAAACTTGCATCGGATGTCCGAGATAAAAAAGCAGCTCAAAATGTCGTGAATAAAAGAATTGATCGTCTTCAAGAACAAAAAAATAATCTATCCCATATAGAGGAGATGGATAAAGAACTTCAGATAGTTGAAGAGCTTTCTGCCAGATTGCTCTCTGGCGAACGAGGATGCACCAGAATCGACGAACTTATAAAAAAGGTATCCCAGTATAGGTCAGACATAGAACGCCTGTCAGAATCGATTCTGGTAGGCCAGAGAGCAGTTGACGTGGGCGATTCGTGGCGAACAAGTCAAAAACAAATGACCGTCTTAAAAACACTACTGAAACAAATAGGGGACTACGCAAAAACTGCAAAGAAACGTCCACCCTCAATAAAATACATCGAAAAATTATACCCTATTATTGATAATAAGGAAAAACAAAAAGAACGTCTGGAAGAACTTATCACACAATACAAAAAAACACAATTGGATAAGGACAGATGGCAAAAGGAAACAAAACAATTAGAAAGAAACCTAAAAGCACAGATAGGAAAAATATGTCCCTTGTGCCAGCAACCAGTGAAGTAGAGCATTTTCCTGTTGCTTTATTTATTGCTGATATTCATTTATCGTTACGTCCCCCTGTTTGGCGCAGCGCAGAACCCGATTGGCTGGAAGCCATGTCCCGGTATCTGTCAGAACTTAGGAAACTTCAACACAATTTAAAATCTCATTCCCCAATTTATAACGTGCCAATTTTTTGTGCAGGGGACATATTTGACAAATGGTTCGGTGCACACCAAAGTTCTGAATTGATTAATTTTGCACTAAATGAAATACCAAAAATGTATGCAATTCCGGGACAGCATGACTTGCCTTTGCACCGATATGAAGACATAAAAAAGAGTGCTTTCTGGACATTGGTTGAAGCAAATAAAATAAAACTGTTACATCCTAATTCCATTAGTACATTTTTCTACAATGAGGTAGATAAATTATTTGTCTATTCCTTTCCATTTGGTTTTGATATTGAGAAACCAGAAAAAATACACGCAAATAATCCGGGATTGAATATTTGCATCGCTCATCAATATGTGCATATGCCAGGACATTCTTATGAAGGGGCGCCCTCGTCTTCTCTGATACAAAACATAAAAAATCTTTGTTACTACGATATTGCTATTTTTGGTGATAACCATAAAGGGTTTGATTGTGTTGTTGGCAACACAAAAGTCTGGAACTGTGGGTCGTTAATGCGCAGGCATTCCAATGAAATTGATTATTCACCCCGTGTCGGCATTCTTTATTCGGATGGCAATATTGTATCGCATTATTTGGATACCATCCATGATAAATATTTGGACGTTGTTTCAGACATTATTGATGAAAAAAATGAATTGGATATATCTGAATTTGTTAAGGGTTTGGAAAAACTGGGTGATTCTGCATTGGATTTTACACAAGCAATTAAAGAATTTGTGGCAAAGAATGAAGTGGATAACAATGTTAAACAGATATTATTGTCCTTGGTAGAATAGATTGTGTTATAAAGTCAAGATGAAAGGAGTCAAAATTGAGATATTGAAAACAAGGGTTGATAGGTTAGAAACGTCACCAAATTTTAGAATAGATGAAAATGAATGAGGTCAAAATGGAAAAGAACAATGAAATTAATTTACAGGAATTGGTTAGTGCAGCAGCACAAGAATTAGTCGATAACCGATGAAAACAAGCCGCAAACACAACCAAACAACAACTTCAAAGAATTGAGCAGTTATCCGTCGAATTAAAACGTGCTGAAAGAGATATTAAATCCAAACGTGAAAAGATTGAAAAGGCACAAGCCAAAATTGACAGAATAAGAAATGGAGATTGGAAAGTTTTGGAAGAAATGATGAAGAACCAAAGTAATGATTAAACCAAATACGAAAGGAATCCATAATATGAAAAAATTTATACGAAAAGGCGTTTTTGAAACAAACTCATCTTCCACCCATTCTATTTGTATTGGAAGAGAAGACAAACGTTTCTGCACAGACAAACTTCCAATTGATGAACAAGGACGAATCATGATCTGGCCCGGAGAGTTTGGATGGGAGATTGATCACTATAATGATGCTGTAACTAAAGCATCCTATTGTCTGACGTGGGCAAAACAATACAATGAAGAAGATGTTGTTTATGTAAATATGTTAAAAAAGGTCATTAGTGAACAAATGAATGTTTCTAAAGATAAGATTATCTTTCGTACTATTAATGACGACACTTATTATCCTAATGGGTATATTGACCACCAAAGTAAAGCTGTTGCACAAAAAGCCTTTGAAAGTGAAGATTCATTACGTGCTTTTATTTTTAATCCTGAATCTATATTGATAACAGATAATGACAATCACTGATAATACGAAACTGTTATACAAATATAACAACAAGGGTTCTACCGTTGAAATCTATGAAGATGGAACAAAGATTCGTTATGTGCATGGGAACGAATTTTATCAACCAGAATCTGTAGATTTCAAAATAACAAATTATTGTGATAGGAACTGTCTGTACTGCCATGAAAGCTGTTCAACAGAGGGCGGGTTTGCTGATATTGATAATTTGTTTGTTTTGGATGGTCTTATGCCCGGAACAGAAATAGCTTTAGGGGGTGGGGATGTGTTTGCCCACCCTCAGTTATATGACATACTCCACGAAATGAAAGACAAAGAGCTGATTGTAAATATAACATGCAATCAAATTCATGCTGCACAATACAAAAAAAACATCGTAGAATTACAGAAAGAAAAATTTATTTATGGCGTAGGTATTTCAATGGAGTGTGCAGATACAACACAATCTATTACTCCATTATCAAAAATAGAAAACAAAGTAACTCATGTTATTGCGGGTTTGGTATCAGCACAAGACATAGAAAACATTTTATCTAATGGGTATAATGTATTAATTCTCGGATATAAACAAGTTGGTAGGGGCAAAGAATTTTATAATCAACGAATTCAAGACAACATCAACAAACTAAGAATGTATGTAGCTCATTTGATGAACCAAAAAAAATCTGTTCTTTCGTTTGATAATTTAGCTATTGAACAATTAGGTATAAAACATATTTTGTCCGCAGAAAACAGGGAAGATTTGTTTATGGGTGAAGACGGAAAGTTTTCTATGTATGTTGATTTGGTTGATATGATGTATGCGAAGTCGTCAGCGCATACCAGATACCCTATAGAAGAAAGAACAATAATTGAATTGTATCAGAAAATGAACAAGAAATAATTTAATAGGAGATAAAATAATGATTGATTTCACAAAACTGCCTATTGGGACGAGAGTGTTTTGCACTGCTTTTGGTTGGGGCAACATCGATTCTATTGTGGGCGATAAAATCGGAAAAGATGCAAATTATCCTGTAGGTGTTCGTTTTAGACAAATAGCCCCCATACAAAGATTTACACCTAATGGACAAGCTATTTTGAACGGCCCTGTCTGCCTTGCACTTCGTGAATACTCTGTCCCAGATGAATGTTTTGAGACACCGCTGCCGGATTTGCCGGTGGATACACCGATATTAGTGAGATTAAAATTTGAAACAAAGTGGAAGAAGCGGCACTTCAAAGAATGGTACAATGGCCGCCCGGTCGTTTTTTGCAAAGGTAAAACATCTTGGTCGTCTGAAGATAATTCAAATGGTTGTGTAATATGTGAAGAATGGCTATTACCAGAAAATAAGGAATAAAAATGGCGGACTTACAACGACTTAATAAATTGAAACAACAAGTAGAACAAATGCAACAAAAAGCTGACCGGGCTGAGGGTGCATTGGAACAACTGATGGAACAACTCAAAACAGAATTTGACTGTAAATCTGTTAAAGAGGCCGAAACCAAATTAGAAGTAATGAAAGAAGAAGTAAAAGAACTCGAAGAAAAATTTGAAAAAGCCTTAACTGAATTTGAAAAGAAATGGGAAGCCGTATGCTCGTAAAAACCAAAATAACTTCAGATGGTCACCGTTCCGTTCGTATAGTAGATCGCATTATCAATTTAGGAAAGCAAAAATCAAAAACATGGATAGAAACAGACGACAACAATAATATAACCACATTTAGGGTGGTAGATTACAAAGATTATCCTACAAAAATCAAAAAGACCCTGCGTAAATTAGAGTCTCTGAGCATAAATTTAGACAATATTTTAGATGCTGTTGAAGAAAAAGAAAAAGAAAAAGAAAAAGACAGATATATTCAGTTACAAAAACAAATGGATAAATTAATTGAGTCTGTTGAATCTGATATTCTTAAATTCATTAACAAAAACAACAATGATTGACCTAAAACAAACACGCAATTATGTTAATGAGCAATTGGGCGAACTGTCATCTATTAACCGCCAATTGAAAGATGAACAGAATGAATCTGTATCTATTGCTGCACAGATTAATGATTTGATACAGGCACAGTCCATTGCACAGGCTATTGCGCAATCCATCCAACAACATGCACACGATCAGATAGCAGGAGTTGTGTCCAGTTGCTTGAAATCAGTATTCGGGCCTGAGTACGGATTTAAGATTTACTTTGAACAAAAACGAAACAGAACCGAAGCCCGTCTTGTGTTGATTAAGGGTGATATGGAAATCAACGACCCCTTAGAGTCTGATAGTGGGGGTGTGGTTGAAGTGGCTGCATTTGCATTACGAATTGCGTGTATTACGTTAAGCAAACCAAAAGTCCGTAGAGTGTTGATTTTAGATGAGCCTTTCAAAAGTGTGCATTCCCCGGAATACCGGGATAAGGTGCGTCAGATGCTTGAAAAGCTTTCTTACGAGTTTGATATGCAAATTATTATGGTTACTGGTGTGGAAGAATACAAAACAGGAACAGTTGTTCAATTTTAATGAGAGGACATCTGTTATGTTAGTTTTCACGATTGGTTTTATTGGTCTATGGATAATGTTTTGGTTCTTTATGAAGGAAAATGTAATAATTGATGGATATAATTGGGACCATCATTGTTCCTTGCTGAAACATATTTTGTTTGGAATATTTCTTTATCTGTTTGTTTACGGGATTATTTTGCTGTGATTGAAAGGAGTAGATAATATGAAAACAACCACAACTGATTATGGTATTGTATTTAAATCACATGACCTCGTTTGGTTCGCAACATTTGAGAAAAATGGATTCTCTCATGATGCAACACATATTTCTGATGATGAAGGTATCTACGACAATTTAGATGAATACACAGGTTGGGTAAGTCGTATTGATTATATTACTGTGAAGGGTCAACGTGGTTTTAGTATAAGTGATTTATTTAGTTTCACTCTGGAAGGAGGACCAATAGAAGAAGCATTACAGGATGAGGAAGTATCTCAAGCACTTTTTGATAATATGTACCAAGAACTTATTACGACTTATGTTAATTAAGGACATATTATGAGTCTGGATATTACCTTAAAAACAAATGTGTGTAAATGTTGCGGTAGGGGCGATGAGGTCTATCATACAAATATTACACACAATCTAAATGAAATGGCTGTAGCATTAGGAATCTATGAGGTATTATGGCACCCTGATGAATGTAAAGTGAAAACAGCCGAACAACTGATTTCTGTCCTGCAAAAAGCAATCAAAGATATGGAAGGTGACCCAGTACGATACCGACAGTTTGATGCAAAAAATGGATGGGGCACATTTGAACATTTTCTTCCGTTTGTCAAAAAATACCTGAAGGCGTGTAAACAGTATCCTGATGCAGTAGTGGAAGTGGATAGTTAAGTAAAATTAAAAAGTATGGGGTGATGAACAATGGTTTGTGAATAGTCAATATTGTGGTAAGATATTAAGACTCAGGAAAAATACATGTTGTAGTATTCATTTACATAAGAACAAAGACGAAACCTTTTTAGTTTTGAAAGGGAAGATGCTGTTACAAGTAAAAAACAATGTTTTCCTATTAGAAAAAGACAGTTAATATGAATACTGCCCGGAACAAGCCATCGTTTTTTGGGCTATCTACATATTATGATGAAAATGACAGTTGCCATGTAGCTGAAAGCAGAAAAACAAGAAAAAGAAATAAAAGAACTGAAACAAAAAATAATTAAAGACAGCCCTTATATTAAACAGTTTGTTTTTTGATTTCTAAAACTTATAGGGTGAATTATTTTTTGTTTTGCCTTCCCATCCTTTTATTTGTCGTATAATATCAACTCCCACCAGTTCACCCCAAGTATCTATCAGTTTTTTTGTGTTTTCACCCATACGGCCACTTCCTATATCTACACTATTTATTCTGCAAACAGGAAGAACACAAAAGGGTGTAGCTGTCATAAATGCTTCGTCTGCATTATAAACTTCATATAGTCCAAAGTTTGTTTCTTTGCACGGCATTCCCAATAACTTAGCTAACTCAAATACATATTGCCTACTAATTCCGCACAATATATTTCGTGGCTCAGGAGTCAATAGCACACCATCTTTTACTATAAAAAAATTACTTCCTGTGCCCTCTGTAACAAAATTATCGGTGTCTAATAGAAGTGCCCAATTATTTTTTCCTTTGTATTTTGATACCTCAATGTTTGCACGTTGTAAATGTAAACGGCTTCTGTGTTTTATTTTTGGGTCAATAAGATGTGCAGGAATGGCTCTCTGAGAAGGAATAACAGCATTTATACCATCATCATATAACTTACCCATACCAGATACAGTCCATCGTAAGGGAAAGTCTGTAATAATCACATTTGTACCTGCACTACATCCATCAACGTCCTCATACAAAGACAACGTTCCCCTTGATACATCAATCAATAGCCGGTGTTCATCTGTTGTTTCAAACACTGTTTTGTTTGCTTCTATCGTTCTGTAACAAGCGTCTTCTAATTCTTTTAGTGTGTAACCACAATCTAAATGAATATATTTCATAGAACGAAAGAGACGTTCAAGATGTTCTTTTAGTTTAAATTGAACACCATTAAACGAACGTGTCATTTCAAACACCATGTCACCAAACATCAATGCCGAATCATACACCGACAACTTTGCTTTAGATTCTGGCAAGATATTTCCATTAAACCAAATTTTGCGTTCAGTTGTCATTTTGATGCTTCCACATACTTTGATTTTTTGTAACCGCCTAAGTTAATGTTTGGCATGTTAATTTTCCTTTCAGTATTTTCGCAAGACCATTAAACGAGTGCCAGAATTATCATTTATTGCTTTTTGATTTTTGTAAATGATCTCTTCTTTTAATAATACATAATCAGCTAACGAATTCAAAATAAGTTCCTTAGATATGTATTGTTTATGCTTCATTTTGTTTGAATTTTCAAACGTAGCATCATATGTAGCTGGAACAGTAATTAATAAAATACCCCCTTTTTCACTCAGAACACGATCAATTTCTTTTGCAGCGTGTAAGAAATCATCTTTATCTAAATGTTCTAATGTCTCTGAACAAACAAAGATATTCACTGCGTTATTTTTTATTGGGAGTGAACAAATGTTTGCTTGTTTTGCTGGAATTCCTTTTCCTATACAACTTTTGACTACGTTTTCATCAATATCATAAGATAAAACACTAAAGTTTGTGTTGTTCTTAAATAAATTATATATTTGTCCTTTCCCACATGCACAATCTACTAATGTGTATGTTTGATTTATGTCTGTCAAGCCCATTACTAAATTGTAGATTTCTTTATGTCTGTTTTTTATATTATTTTTCATGTTATTTTAAACGTCCTGCTATTTTTATTCGGTATAATTCATAGTCCCACCAACGATACAATATAAATTTTGTTATGTCAAAAGGATTATCTACAAAACTATTTATATGTTGCCAACACGCTCTATTAATCTTTTGTGGGGTCTCCATTTTGAAAATGCAAACGCAACTGATTTTATGACCTGTTGAATGTGGTCGGATTGTTGCTTCGATAGCGTCATTTTTGAAGAGCTCCTATAAATCCGAGTAATAAGGGAAGTGAGTTTTGATTGCGGTTTATTCGTAATGCTAAAAAGTCATTTAGTACCTTTAATTGTTCAATCGAAGTATTCAAGTTTTCAAAAAGCTTATTCATTTTTGTCCTTTAGATGAAAAATTATTTCAGAGTAAGCTCCCTTATCTCTTTCTGTACGATTCAAGACAGGGCGCTTATAACGGTTGACAATTTTCATTCCTGCCATTTCAGCTATCGTAGGGTACATATTATATTTGTCATTGGCCACAAGAAAGACATCAAAATCATCAACTAAATATTTCTTAGTGTTGACCAGCACACCAACTATACCCTTTATGTAGCTTTCTCTAGCCTCCATGCCCTGTCCTTTGTATAAAGGGCCAATTTCTAGTTGATCTTCTCTTTTGAACCCAAACAAATCATAAGCATAAGCGTGCTGTTCATGATAATCTATCATTCCAACATATGGAGGACTGGAAAATATTCCTTTAATTTTTTGTTGTTTTGCCAACTTTGCAAATTCAGTGTTCCTGTTTTCAAGTTTACTGAAAATATCTATCGTCCTACTATCACCCGTCAAGCATACTTGAAAAGTTTGTGTTCTTAACTTATCAAATTGAGAAAGTCGTTCAATCGTATTTTTAGTATAAGTTTTCCACCACTTAAGAATAGAAAAAAGCGGCTTACAAATCTTACCATGCTTTGCACAATAATATGTCTTATTAACAGGTTCTTTTAGCGTTGCTAAATCTGCGTGAGTTGTTGCTCTACATGAACGCACCGTCCTACTCAATATGATTGAAACTATCTTTTTTGTAGCAGAATTTCTGATCTTTTTGATCTCATTAAAAACAAATTGGATTTCATCTCTTACATGTTGAGGATACCATTTATCAAGAAACGTATCACCTCTTTCCTGAAGCAGGACCACCTTGTATTTTTTTACAAGCTGGTTATAGATAGGCAGAAACTCCGCCTCTTTTTTTGTACCATAAGCTGCCTCATTAATTTCACCACGCTTAACTTTAAACTTATACTCTGGAGAAGGAAAATACAAATTGTTAAATTGATTGAGTTTTTCAAGTAATTCCTTTTCAAATTCAATGGTGTGAGAGTTCTCAAGGAAACGATTGAGAAGCAGGGTTATTCTATCAGTTTCTTTTTTTATATCTGCTAAGTCATATTTCATAACTTTACAATTACTAATTAAAGCATTAAACGCAGATACATCAATCCCTATGGCGTGCATTCCGAGTTCACAAGCCTGGACCAATGTGGTTCCACTTCCACAAAAGGGGTCAAGGACTATGTCGCCCTTTTCAAAATAGACTTGTTTCTTGAATTTGTCTGTATGGTCACCCAGAAAATACTCGACAAGTTGAGGTATAAATTTGCCTTTATACGGATGTAGCCGATGAACATGTTTTGTTGTTTCAGATTCTTTATATTGATCAAATGATAATGCCCAGTTTAAATCTTCACCAAGCTTGCTCTTCCAAGAAAGTTGGCGTTTTCCATTGTATGTTTTATAATAATCCAAAAGTTCTTCTTTTGAAATTTGAAGCAATCCATTGTTTTCGATCTTTTTAATTACACCATATTGTATTAAATATGAGATGTTAGATGTTGTTACTTTTTTTCCTAGATATTCTGAGGCGAACCTGCTCGCCTCTTTAATTGATAAGAGCATATCTGTTCTCATAGTTGTTCCTCTCATTTATCTTACTCAATCGTTTCGTTCTAAGTTTATTGCTTCGGCTGTGTTTTCTATACAACCCTGTTTTCGGTCATTAATCAACACCCTGACACCACCAGTGGCCCCCATTATTAGATGGTCATATATGATGCCAACTTTAGACAACTGTTCTTCAGTTTCTTTACGAACACTTTCGCGCCGTCCTGTTATCAATATTATTTTATATCCTTTTATGTCCCATTCTTTTATCGTGTCAATGACACCAGGAAGCAGCTCGGGTTCTGACAAGTGTTGTTTTGTAATGTCTCCATGGTGCTTCAATAGAGTGCCATCTATATCACAAATAATTGTTTTTGGCCGGTTATCCATTGCAAACACGCCTCAATTTTTGTTTAATTTTTTCTTCACTATCGAAAACAGTCCATTCCCCTGTTCCCATGGCATCTTCAATTGAACGGACATAATTTACAATTTTCCTAACACCTGGCATTTCTATGCTCGCAGCTTGGTCAGAACCATACATAGACCTGTCTAATGTAATATGAAATTCTATCATTTCTGCACCCAGCGCCGCAGAAACTACACAATATAATATTCCAGCGTTGTGATTTGAAAACCCAATCCGTTTAGTTGGAAATTCTTTTTTCAGTGTTTTGATAAAATTCATATTCATTTCAACAGTATCAGTTGGATATGTAGAAGTGCACGCCAAAATATATTCAACTTGGTCTCCCAAAAAATTTACTGCTTTATAAACTTCTTGTTTTGTTGACATGCCAGTAGATAATATTACAGGAATGTTTGTTTGGCGCACCGCTTCCAGCAATCTAAAATCAGTAATACACGCTGAAGCAACTTTTATATAGGGGATGTTGTAATTTATTAAAAAATTAACGGATTCTACATCCCAAGGTGATGCAAACCAAGGAAGATGAATGTGTTCACAACAAACATCAATTTCATCATATTCTTGTTTTCCAAATTCCAGACCCTCTTTTTGCTGTCTGTTTGTTGTCCCCCACGGTGATTCTCTTGGCTTATCCAATTCTTCTTTTGAATACACCACATCAATAGTACGTTTTTGAAATTTTACATAATCACAACCCGCTTCTTTTGCCATGCGTATGAGTTGTTTAGTTGTGTTAATGTCACCGTTGTGATTAATTCCTATTTCTGCAACTAATTTATGTTTTTTCATTTTGTAGGTACTCCATAATAATCACATTTGTTTCCACAATATTTTATTAATCTTCGGTTTCCTTCACAATGCATTCTTTTCATTTCTGCTCGTTTTTTGCCATTCCATATTTCATCCAATGTTTCATATTGGATATTTCCCAAAACCAGTTCTTTATCAGGGTCAAACCGCACACAAGGCGAAACATTTCCGAATCTGTCTATAGCTAACCGGGTTAAGAAATCCCAACATACGCCTATTTCCGGAATTGTGGGGGTGCTTTGATAAGACACACTGCCTTTTGGGGCATGTAATGTTCTATCCACCATCAACAAACCTAAATGTTTATATTTTGTCTTGTTTATATGTCCAACACAACGTAAAATTGTAAATGGCTTTGATTGTCCTTTCAACTTCAAAAACGAATGGAGTTGTTGCAATTGGTGTTCTGATTCTTCTTCTGTGTCATTTTCTATTATGGAAATCGAAAGAATATCTAAGGTATCTATAAGGTCGCTCGCCCGTTCAATCAAGAGTTTTCCATTCGACACAAGACTGGTAATACAATTTGAAAAAAGACCAATGGCCTCTTTGAGTTTATCATAAAGTAAACTCTCACCATTATTATGAAGCTGGACTGAAATACCTGTTGGAATTTCAGTTGCTATCTTTTTTAACAGTTCAAATTCCATATCACCATAGTTTTGGTCTCCATACAAACGTTCCCTTTCTCGTCGTCCACACATCCAACAATTTTTATTGCATCGAGAAGTCAATTCAATATTTATATTGGTTAATCCATTTAGCATTTCTAATCTTTCATTAGCTTTCGAATGTTTTTCAAGTCATCCATAACATCTATTTCAAACGACTTCCAGTAGTCTTGTAAAACATACCCTATTTTTCCTCCTAATCTACAAGAGTTTTGCAGGAAACAATCTCGCGTGAAAATATAAAAAGCCCCTGTTTCTATTAAAATGGACATACGTTTTGATATGTTCATTCTATCATATAAATCATAATTGATGGGTGTATTGTTGTTTTTGTCCCACAGCAACATATCCTCTGGTTCACACGCACTAAATACCGAGTCATATTCTCCTGATAAAAATGTGTTTATTCCTTTATTTATGTCTTCTGAAAGAACCATGGGAGAAGTAGCTTGAATTAATACAATTGCATCACAAGATACTTTTTGAAAAAAATGATGAATAACTTCTTCAGTTGTGGTATTGTCTTCTGCAAGTTCTTCTGGACGGTCTATTACATTTGCACCAAAAGACAGACTGATCTCTTTTATTTTGTTATCGTCTGTACTAACCCAAATACTGTCCACCATTGAATTTTTTGCCGCATCAATAGTGTAATATATCAGAGGTAGAGAATTTATTTGAACTAAGTTTTTATGCTTAATTCGTTTACTGTTTCCTCTGGCTGGTATGAGAGCACTGATTTTCATTTTTTAAAATCTTAGTTATAAATTCAATATATTGATCTGCAACATTGTCAATTAAAAAAGGGGCTTTGTTGGTTTTTATTTTGTTTTTCATACAATAATTAATGGCCTTTGCAACAATACTATGGTTTATTTTGGGTGGGTGGTATAAATTTATAGGCGTATATGAGTAAGGATGGTCGATTTCACACACGACACCCCCACCCAATCTTACTAATTCAGGTGTCCCCCCAACATTATTACTAACTACAGGAGTTCCGGACATAATTGATTCTACCACACTGTTTGGACATGCATCAAACCAACATAAATGAATGGTGCACTTGGCTATCTGTAAATATGATTGAATTTCTGATTGACTCAGCTTTCCTACGTAAAAAACATCAGGGTGTTGCATCAAAGAATTGTTTTTTGAAGCAACATCTTTTGAAAGGTCTCCTGCTACAACCAGTGCACCATTTTCTATTTTTGCACATAAAAAAGACTTAATAATATCAATTAATCTTTTGTGGGGTCTCCATTTTGAAAATGCAAACGCAACTGATTTTCCTTCCAATCTTTTGGGGGTTTTGATGTTTTTACTACAAAAAGACTCAGTTCCATTATAAATAATAGAAAAAGGTTTATCTGTGTTTCCTAAAAAAGCATCACATAATTTTTTGGAGTGTTTGGATTGGTAAACAACACCATCAGCTAACTTCAAAGAATGTTTAATAGGATTATTTTTTTTGTTATAATCTTTCTGGCTGTCATGACATATTCCATTAAGCCTCAAAATTTTTTTTCTACTGTTTTCATGACTTATTCGTATCATGTTTATAGAAACATCAACCTTTTTATTTTTGTCTTCTGTTACATCTAACCCTTTTTTACGTATTGCAGAAGCTAAACGAAAGCAAAACAAACTTTTGCCAGATAAATTTTCAGGGTCTGTTTTACTATATGGTATATATATTTTCATAAGGTATACTCACGTAAATATGGAAACAACGCCGATTCTTTAGACCCTATATAAATTTCACATCCTATGGGCTTAAAAAATCTTTCATTGAAATCTATAATAAAATCTTTAATTTTGTATGTTGCGTGTGGTTTTTGTGGGTCTTTTCCTTCGTGTGCTTTATTTGTTTGATGATGTACCTTACCATATTTTGGGTCGTTTCCCGTCCAAAAGTAAAACGAATTATTTAAATCTACACCACATAAAACAACTTTTTTATATTTCATCTTATACAAAATCTCTATCAAACCAGAAAGAGATGTATCATAACTGACTGTAACTTTATTAGGGTCTATTACATAATTAGCATTCCAAATTGAATGTGTTCTCCTACGGTCTCTTAGAATTGTTTTGTAATAAAATCTACGTAAAAAGAAACCTTCTATGTTTGGTTCTCCTACTGCGTTTTTGAAAACTGATGTTTTTTCATTTGGTATTAAAAAAATAACATTTTTGTACTTCTCTTTTTTTTCTAATAATCTTTCTTTTGTAATTAAACGGTCATACTGTTTTGTTTCTATATGATAAAAGTTTGGAACAATAAAAGGATGATACACCCAATTATTTATTGCCCAAACATCATGTTTTTTTATGTTGCTCCATTGATCGTTGTTTATTTTGTTTATTGTAGGACCACAACCCAAAAAAACACAAATATCTGATTTCTTGTATTTGATTAGTTCATATTGAATCGACATTTGTTTACGTTCCTAATAAACGAGTGTTGAATTTGTTGATACCTTCTTTAAATCTACGTTCAACAACATTTATTATGTAACTTTTAACTTCTCGTCTAATCTTATTTTTCCATTCTGATCTACTCATACGCGCTGAATGAACTCTATAAATAGATACAAATTCATTGGTATAGGCTGGCACATGCCCAAATTTAATAGCCCTTCTCCACATTTCATTATCTGAAGAACAACGAAGTTTCTCATCATACAAACCAATTTTTCTATGTAAATCCTTTCGTAACATAACCCCTTGTGCATGAATTAATCTATGGTGATATGTTTTTGTTAAATCAATTTCTTTCGATATTTGTTTTCTGAAATTTTGTTTCCATTTACGTGACGATTCAGAACGCATTTGTCCAGTAATGTTTGTAACAAAAGCCTCCCCATGACACCACAATTTATCTGGATTACTTTTCAATAAATTGTATCGCACTTCCAATGATTTTTCCGTAAGTATATCATCAGCATCTATCATTACAATATATTCACCTTGGGATGCAATAATGCCTTCGTTCTTTGCAACACTGTATCCTTTGTTTTTACTAAATCGAATATATTTTATTCGTTTGTCTTTTAAATAGGGCTTTATTACATCTATGGGATTATCGGTAGAGGCATCATCAACTATAATAAGTTCCCAATTTGTGTGTGTCTGTTTCAGGACAGATTCAATAAGGTCACAAATATACTGTTTATAATTATAGAGTGTTGTGATAATTGATATTAAATCTGACATATAATTACTTCCTGCTTAAAATGGTCTTTCTGTATTTTCTACTTGCTTGAAAATGCTCAATAATTGGTTCTGGTACTTGATCTTGCATCAAATCAAATATTTTACAATATTCCAAAGGTAAGTTTTTGAACAGAATTTGTTCTGGCAATACAAACTCTGAACGTCCTTCAGCCCACTTCCTATCACTTTTATTAGGTGATTTCCATAATACCTGCTCTAATAAATCAGGGTTTCGTTTTGTAGGATATTTATTACACAAACCAACCCAATCATCTACAATTTTATTTGACTTTTCATTGTTTGCAAAATACAATGTTCCCCCTAAAAGTTCCCCCCGTTTCCTAAAACGATACCAAATACACGCTGCCACATCAGGGTTAAAATCCTTATCTTCAAATACGGAAGGATAATTCTGCACAACCGCATCGGCATCTGTTTTTAAAATAGGTCGGTAAGGAAACATCTTTAAGCATTTTTGTACTAACCGCGCACTATAATTTGAATTTAATCGCCATGACCCTAAAGACTTTATTGGTTCAATATAATAAGGTAAATTAAACTTCTTAAGTGAATGTTTTAGTCTGCATACCAATTCTTCATAAGGGGTATCGACAGTGTAATGTGCTACAAATATGGGCATCAGCATCAGTGTTTTAACTCCTCTAAAGACACATAGGGTATATAATCATTTAGCCTGCTATTCGGTGACATAGATATAACTTCAATTCCTTTTTGTTTTAGTATCTGGGTTCCCATAACAAACCATTTAAAAAACGTATCTAAGCATCTGTCAGGATTTGTTCCTTGCCCACCATAATAATGACGTTTGCCATCTTTTGCAACTAAATCTATACCTAATAAGTAAATTCTTTTATACCCTAATAATACCGCCCATTGTAAGGCACAAAACCCGGTGTTTTTGCCTGTAGCAAATTTGTCAGATGTAAAGCCAATCTGCCCATCAAACCGATGGGGACGTATAACAACATCATACTTTTTTAAACAACCCTTAACCCTATTATATCGTTTGTGATCCGTCCCCATCACAACTACTTTAACAGTCCCAGTGTATGCATTCCAAAATTTTTCTCTGACTGCTTTTTGAATAATACCGGAATCAGCCGTTATAAAATATGTTGCAAATGGACAGTATTTTAATGACATGTTTACAGCAATGGTATCTTTGCCTTTCAACAAGTCAAAATTAAACCCTTCTAATGAGGGGCCTCCACCT
>Ga0172382_10006219_pt1 | contig 17438 bp, 19 predicted proteins | sample Leawel138RmetaG_FD_122245 | JGI IMG/M metagenome (GOLD analysis project Ga0172382, IMG submission 122245) | Leachate microbial communities from a municipal landfill in Southern Ontario, Canada - Leachate well 138R metaG | ecosystem: Engineered > Solid waste > Landfill > Unclassified | place...
GCAATTACTGAGGGTGTTGTTCTTTTTCCTTCTGCATTAGGAATTACAACCGGTTCGTTACCTTCCATTACAGAAACACACGAGTTGGTTGTTCCTAAATCGATTCCGATTATTTTACTCATAATTTTATAGTTTATCTTTTTAATACTTTTCGTTTTGCTTTTCAGCGTGACCTGTATTAGACAATCATTGTGCCATTAGAAAATACATATTAAAATGTCAGTTTTTGGCTGTTTTATAACCAAACCACTGTAATGTTTGTCTGAAATCTCAGAAAAATACAAACAAAAAACTGACAAAATGTCTTAAAAAGCATTACTACAAAATCTCATAAAATCGTATAATACAAAATACAACTTCGACATAAACTACTATTAGTCAAAACTATAAACAATATTTATTTTTGACACACAAATGCTAATCTGTTGTGTTGCTGAGATTAAAAATAGATTTATTATTTTTGTCAATTAACTCTAATCCTTTAAACAAAACACTACAATTATGGATGCAAAATATTCGGACGACATTTACGGAAGAGCAAGAGTTCAAGACACTCCTGAGCTGGAAGCTTATTATAAAGAATTAGAAGCACTTGGAGCAGGAGCTTTATGGACTGTAGCTAACGATATCGAGCCTTGGGAACCTCGCAGCTCTTCTATTCCGATGTTGTGGAAATACGAAAATTTAAGACATTTGGTTTTAAAATCATCGGAACTAGTAACCCCCGAGCAAGCCGGACGAAGAGTCGTTTATTTAGTAAATGACAAACGTAGAGATGTAAGTGCAGCCGTGGGTTGGCTTTATACAGGAATTCAGGTTACACGTCCGGGAGAATTTACTTCGGCTCACAGACATAAGGCTTCGGCTTTGCGTTTTATTATGGAAGGCGAAGGTGGCTATACTGTTGTAGATGGAAACAAAATTATGTTAGAAGTAAATGATTTTGTCATTACTCCAAACTCTACTTGGCACGAACACGGAGTAGAGCCGGGAGGAAAAACTTGTATCTGGCAAGACGGATTAGACATTCCGCTTGTGAATGCTTTGGAAGCTAATGATTATGCAGTTTTAGACGGAACGCAAGAACTGACAGCTCCCATTAATCATTCTCCGATGACTTACGGAGGAACAGGGCTTATTCCCCCTGATAAAGAATGGAACAAGCCATATTCGCCTCTGTTTAAATATTCCTGGAAAACAGTATATCCGGCTCTTTTGGAGGCAGAAAAAGTAAACACTCCCAGTACTTTTGATGGGATTATCATGCAATACAGTAATCCGCTTACAGGAGGACACGTAATGGAAACTATGGGAGCATCAATTCAGCTTTTGCCAAAAGGATTCAAAGGCAAAGCCCATAAACACACAGGTTCTTTTGTGTACCAATGTGCTAAAGGGAAAGGCTATTCTATTATTAACGGAAAACGATTTGATTGGAAAGAACGAGATATTTTTTGTGTCCCGTCTTGGGCTTGGCACGAACATCACAATTTATCGGAAATTGAAGATGCTTGTTTGTTTTCATTTAATGATTTACCTACAATTGAAAAATTAGGGTTGTATCAGGATAGAGAATATATGGAGAATGGAGGACGCCAGAATATAGTCAAATAAAAACACCGGTAATTTAAAGCGGATTTTAACGCAATCGAATCCGTGTAGCTAAAAGTGCAAGTTTAATGATTTGTGGTCAAAAATGATTAAATAAATTCATTACTTTTGCACACACAACTATACTTATAATGAGCCAAAAAGTTTTACTCACTTCAGACGAAATCAACATTATCCTGCATCGTTTGGCTTGTCAGCTTATCGAAAATCATTTGGATTTTTCCGATACAATCTTAATCGGTATTCAGCCCAGAGGCACATTGTTTGCCAAGAAAATAAAATCTATTCTGGAACAAGAACACAAGATTAGCGATGTCAAACTCGGCTTTTTGGACATAACATTTTTTAGAGATGATTTCAGACGAAACGAAAAACCACTCGAGGCCAACAGAACCGAAATCGACTTTTTGGTAGAGGGGAAAAAAATAGTTTTTATAGATGACGTGCTCTATACAGGAAGGAGTATTCGTTCTGCACTTACAGCTATTCAATCCTTCGGAAGACCTTCGGAAATAGAACTTTTGGTTTTGATTGACAGACGTTTTTCTCGACATCTGCCCATACAACCCGATTACAGAGGTCGTCAGGTAGATGCTATTGGAGAGGAAAAAGTGCGGGTTTGTTGGAAAGAGCAGCACGGAGAAGACGTTATTTATCTGGAAAAGCAATAACATAACAACACAAATGAAAACATTAAGCACTAATCATCTTCTTGGAATAAAATACATCACTCCATCGGATATTGATTTGATTTTTGAAACAACCGATCATTTCAAGGAGGTAATCAACCGACCGATTAAAAAAGTACCTTCGCTTCGAGATACGACTATTGCTAATATTTTCTTTGAAAATTCTACCCGAACCAAATTATCTTTCGAATTAGCTCAAAAAAGACTTTCGGCTGATGTCATCAGTTTTTCAGCAGCTCAATCATCAGTAAAAAAAGGAGAAACACTTATCGACACGGTCAATAATATTCTTTCGATGAAAGTGGATATGGTGGTTATGCGACATTCCAGCCCCGGAGCAAGCGAATTTTTGTCGAAACACGTAAAAGCAAGTATCATCAACGCAGGAGACGGAGCTCATGAACACCCGACACAAGCTCTTTTAGATACGTTTACCATTCGTGAAAAATTAGGAGAGGTAGGAGGGAAAAAAGTTGTAATTATTGGAGATATATTACATTCAAGGGTGGCTCTATCAAATATTTTTGCCTTACAAATGCAAGGAGCAGAAGTTCGAGTTTGTGGACCTAAATCGCTTATTCCGAAACACATCGAAAAATTAGGTGTAAAAGTTGAGAATAATCTTACCAAAGCATTGGAGTGGTGCGATGTTGCCAATATGCTCAGGGTCCAGAACGAAAGAATGGAAGTGAGTTATTTTCCAAATACCAGAGAATATTCGCAACAATTCGGGCTGACCAAAGAAATTTTGGATTCGCTAAGCAAAGAAATTGTCGTAATGCATCCCGGACCGATAAACAGAGGAGTAGAAATCACCTCTGATGTAGCCGACTCGAAACAATCCGTAATTCTCGAACAAGTCGAAAACGGAGTAGCTATACGAATGGCAGTAATTTATCTGTTGGCTTCAAAACTCTAAGGTTCGGTTTTAGCGTGTTTTTTCAATCAACAAAAGAATTCTTTTACTTAGATAATTCCGAAATCAGACTTTCCACCATTTTCGGGCTGTTTCCTATGAATATTTTGTTGTTTATTACAAAAATAGGACGATTAAGAAAAGTATAATGTTCGAGTATAAAACCTTTGAAGTCATTTTCAGACAGGTTTTCGTCTTTTAGATTTCGTTCTTTATAGAGTTTTGCCCTTTTGCTGAACAGCTTTTCGTAACTCCCCGAAAGAGCATACATTTCCTTGAGTTGTTTCACTGTAATCGGATTTTCTTTAATATCCTGAAAAACAAACTCTTCAACCGAAGGTAATGATTTTATTATTCTTTTGCAGGTGTCGCAAGTTTTTAGATAGTAGCACTTTTTCATTTTTTAATTTCATTTTTTACAATCAATAACATCAAGGCACTGGGTCATACCCGCTCCCTCCCCAAGGATGACAACTAAAGATTCGCTTGATAGCCAGTAAACCTCCTTTAAAAAGTCCGTATTTTTTGAGAGCTTCTAACGAATATTGAGAACAAGTCGGGCTATATCTGCAAGAAGCAGGCGTAAGTGGAGAAATCACAACCTGATAAAACCGAATTATCATCGCAAAAGGAAAAACAAGAATCTTTTTGAAGGTTATTTTTGAGGAATTATCGCACATTTATACAAAAATTATCTTTGTCAAAAGTAGTAAGAAAATAAATTCTAAACCGACTCTAAGCACTAAAAATAAAGATTTTAAATTCATATCTTTGTATCCGGATTTTTTAGACAAAAAATGGACTTTTTCTTAGAGTTTGATTGGAAAGAAACTTTTACCGCAACTATGATTTTATTTGCAGTAATTGATATTTTGGGGAGCATTCCTATTATTGTTGATTTACGAACACGTATCGGGCACATCCAATCCGAGAAAGCATCAATCGTGGCTTTTTTGATTATGACTGCTTTTTTGTTTGTGGGAGACAAAATCCTAAAACTTATTGGAATTGATGTCAATTCGTTTGCTGTAGCGGGAGCCTTTGTGCTTTTCTTTTTAGCTTTAGAGATGATTCTCGGGGTTCGACTGTATAAAGACGAAGCTCCAAATACAGCCTCGATAGTCCCGATTGCTTTTCCGTTGATTGCAGGAGCAGGAACAATGACCACTATTTTAGCCTTAAGAGCTGAATACCAAAGCATAAATATTGTTGTGGCAATTTTTCTGAATACGCTTTTAGTTTATGCCGTATTGAAATCATCAGGGAAAATCGAGCGAGTTTTAGGAACAGAAGGACTTGCAGTCATCCGAAAGGTTTTTGGAGTGATTCTTTTGGCTATTGCTGTTAAATTATTCGCCTCTAATGTTAAAGGGCTTTTTATGTAAAAAAGAGCTTCGTAATTTTATGCTTTCAAACAATCCCACAGAATTAAATAAACCATAATACAAGAATCTGTGAGGGAATATCAAAAAAATGAAAACAGTTATATACGTACTTATCGCATTGGCTTTTGGTTTGGTAGTTTTTAACATCACGCAACTTGATTTTGACAACCTCTTTTCAGGAAACAGCCTGATTGCACTCATCGGAGTTGTAGCTTCGCTTTGTGCTATCTGTATTTTATTGATTTTCAGAACCTCAAAAGCTATCGAAGACAAATACAAAAATCGATAAATTATGTTTGATGTACTGATTATCGGAGGAGGAGTGGCAGGAGTTTCTTGTGCTTTAGTCTTAGGTTCTGGACATAAAAAATCATTTGTACAAGATAAAAAAATTGGAATCCTAACTCATCAGAAAGGAGGAAATCTACAAGATGCCTTACTTAATAATGTGTATGGAATTCCTTACGGAAAATCAGGTTCGGAAGTAATGCTTGAAAGTTTGGAACATCTCAGAAAAGCCTACCCTCATATTGAACAAATTCCAAGCGAAAAAGCAAACAAAGTTATCAAAGACAACAATCACTTCCAGGTTTATACCAACCAAAATATCTACGAAGCCAAAATAGTTGTGATTGCTGTCGGAGCATCGAACACTTTTAATGTCGAAGGTTTAACAGACTATGTGATTCCTCACCAAAAAACCGTTCCCGAAAAAAACCGAATACAACTCATCAACGAAGATCATAAAGTTTCGGAAAACCTTTATGTAGCGGGAGTTTTGGCAGGACACCGAAGTCAAGTTGCCATTGCATCAGGAAGTGGAGCTGCTATAGCAACCGATATTCTTACTCTCTGGAACAACAGAACACATTCGCATTCGCACGACAGCATCAAGAAAAGCTAAGCTGTTAAACAAAAGGTAAAAACTGATATTTTTTGCAAGTAAGACGGGTTAAATACTTTTTAAAAAATTATTTTCTCTAAATTTGCCAACCATGATTATTTATTGAGGCGATGATAGAACAGATTAAAACTCACATTCAAGAGGTTAATGCTTTTAGCACAGACAACAAAGATGCTTTAGAGCAATTCAGAATCAAGTACTTAGGAAAAAAAGGAATTCTCAACGATTTTTTTTCGGCTTTTAAAAATGTTCCGAACCAGCAAAAAAAAGAATTCGGACAAGCTATTAACGAACTTAAAAAAGCTACAGAAGAGAAAGTAAAATCTATTCAGGAGTTTTTAGAAAACAAAGAAGAGACCCAAGGCATTTACGGAGATTTGACCCGTACGGGCTATCCACTCCAGTTAGGATCAAGACATCCTATATCTTTGGTAAAAAACAGAGTGGTAGAAATTTTTTCCAACATCGGTTTTAATGTTTCCGAAGGACCCGAAATCGAAGACGATTGGCATAACTTTACAGCACTAAATCTTCCGGAATATCATCCGGCAAGAGACATGCAAGACACATTCTTTGTTCAGACCAATCCCGACATGCTTTTAAGAACGCACACCTCGTCTGTTCAGGTGCGTTATATGGAAGAAAACAAACCTCCTCTGAGAACGATTTCTCCGGGAAGAGTTTTCAGGAACGAAGCCATTTCTTCACGCTCGCATTGTATTTTTCATCAGGTAGAAGGATTGTATATTGACAAGGATGTTTCGTTTGCCGATTTAAAACAGACTTTGTTGTATTTTACTAAAGAAATGTTTGGAAAATCTAAAATCCGATTGCGTCCTTCTTATTTTCCGTTTACCGAACCGAGTGCAGAAGTAGATATTTATTGGGGACTTAAAACTCCAACCGATTACAGAATAACCAAAGGAACGGGCTGGTTAGAGATTATGGGGTGCGGAATGGTTGATCCTAATGTTTTGACTAATTGTAAGATTGACCCTAAGAAATACTCCGGTTTTGCTTTCGGAATGGGAATCGAAAGGATGGCAATGCTGTTGTACCAGATAGGAGATATCAGAATGTTTTATGAAAATGACTTGCGTTTTCTGGAACAATTTAAGTCAAATATCTAACAAAGAATTTCAGATTTATACTAAAATGAAGTTATTTTGAGTTATATAAACAAGCATCCTCTTAATGATTTATTAACCTTAAAAAAAGACTAATTTATTTTTTTATTAAACTTAAAAATATAAATTTGCCTTTCGTTTAAAAACGACTTAATCTACTTTCATCTATTTTGAAAGTGATAATTATTAACCCAAAAATTAAAAATAAACTAAATTTAATTAAAATGACAAACGAAGCAAACGTATCGGTTGAAAACAAATCAAAGGCTAAAGGCTCTAATGTTGTTTCAGGAATTATTATTTTAATCTGTCTGATTATCGGGTGGATGGTGTGGAATTATGTAATGGGAGATTCCTCCAATTTTGAAAATGGAGACCGCGATAATGGACATCCACTTCCTGGAAATATTCTTGGTATGATATATAAAGGAGGTGTAGTTGTACCTGTACTTATGGGACTTTTACTTATGACTTTTGTTTTCTCTATTGAAAGACTTTTTGTAATTTCTAAAGCTGGTGGAAAAGGAAGCCTTGACAAATTTGTAGTTCAGGTAAAAGAAGATGTTGCTTCAGGAAACATCAATGCCGCTATTGAGGCTTGTGACCAACAGCAAGGTTCAGTGGCTAATGCAATTCGCTCGGCTCTTGTAAAATACCAAGAAGTGAAAAAAGAAGGATTTGACAGCGACCAGGCAGAAGAGGCTATACAAAAAGAAATCGAGCAAGCAACTTCGCTTGAAATGCCTATGTTGGAAAAAAATATGACAATTATCGCTACTTTGGTATCCATCGGAACACTGACAGGTCTTCTCGGAACAGTAACCGGTATGATTAAAGCGTTCTCCGGATTGGCAACAGCAGGTGCTCCGGATTCAGCTGCCTTGGCAAATGGTATTTCTGAAGCCCTTGTTTGTACAGCTACAGGTATTGGTACTTCAACATTTGCAACAATTGCGTACAATTATTTTACAGCCAAAATAGATACACTTACGTACTTTATTGACGAAGCAGGAGCTTCTATAACCCAAGGATACAGAAGAATCAGAGGTGATAAAAACTAAGTTTTTATCAAAAACCAATGAAATTAAAGTCACAAAACGTGTTGAATTTAAAAAATAAAAGAGGATGGCAAAAGTAAAAATGACAAAGAAGAGCTTGAAGATTGATATGGCAGCAATGTGTGATGTATCGTTCTTACTGCTTACTTTCTTTGTAATGACCTCTACGGCTCGCTTACCCGAACCGGTTGAAGTCAATACACCTGCCTCTACGGTTCAAATCAAATTGCCCGATACAGGAATTGCTACCATTACCGTAGCAGATGAAAGAGCTTATTTCGGAGCTGTCGGACAAGACACAAGAGTTTTGATGCTTGAAAAAATGGGGTCAAGATATGGTTTGACTTTTTCGGAGCAAGAAAAACAGCGATTTTCACTTATCGAATCTTTTGGTGTAGATATTAGCGAACTCAGAGGGCTTATTGCTTTGGACGGGGCAGACAGAATGAAACCGGGTGTTCAGAAAGGAATCGTGTTAGATTCTACAAGTACACAACTTGCCGACTGGATTAAGTCAGCTCGTGAGGCAAATGCACAACTGTTGGCAGAAAAAGACGTTCCGAAAAAAGAAAGAAGAGATTTGGATATTGCCATTAAAGGCGATGCTGATGAGGACTATCCTACCATCAAAAAAGTTATTGACATCCTTCAGAAAGAAGGGAAAAACAACTTTTTCTTGGTAACAGGACTTAGAGGAGAAGATTTTTAATCAAAATAAAACAGACCATAAAAAATGGCAGAATTAAATACAGCCCCAAAAGGTGATGGCAAAAAGGTACGAAGTAAGAAGCAAAATCCTTCTGTTGACTTGACTGCAATGGTGGATTTGGCATTCTTATTGATTACTTTCTTTATACTCACAACCACTTTATCAAAGCCCCAATCTATGGATTTGGCTATGCCTGATAAAGACGAAAGAGATAAAGAACCACAAACCGAAACTCCGGCTTGGAGAACTTTGACAGTGGTACTGGGCGAGGACGATAAAATCGCTTATTATGTAGGTAGTTTAGAGAACCCGCAAGAAGGAGGCGAACCAAAATTAACCTCTTACGGAAAAAACGGAATCAGACAAGTGGTTCTGGACAAATCAAAAGAGATTAAAGCAAGAGTTACTAATCCTGAAAAAGAATCGTTGGTAATTTTAATTAAACCGAGCGACAAGTCAAACTACAAAAATTTTGTAGATATTCTTGATGAAATGGCCATCACACAAGAAAAGAGATATGCTGTAATGGATATGACAGACGAAGATGTTCAGATGTTGATTGAAAAAGGAGCATACTCCGAATAAGATGTGATTACAGAATGTGTTTCTTTAATTATTAAAAAAGAAAATTATGAATTTATTTAAGTCGGCTTGGGTTGATACTGTTTTTGAAGGAAGAAACCAAGAATACGGAGCTTATACTTTGCGTAAAGAAAACGGGAAAGTTACGCTATTGGCTTTGCTGATAGGAGCTGTCATATTTTCGTTTGCTGTTAGCTTTCCTGTAATTTCAAGAATGCTTGCAAAAGACGAAGTTGTTGAAGAGAAATCAGTAGAGGACACCAAAATTATAATGGCAGAAATATTGACTCCTCCACCTCCCGAAGAAGTTATCGAACAACCTAAAGTCATAAAAAAAACCAAAACCATACAAGAGGTGGTTAAACACACTCCTCCTGTAATTGTTGAACAAGAAACCGTAGAACAAGAAGTTACTTCGGTAGATGATTTGAAGGACAAAATTGCCGGAAGTATTGATATTGAAGCTTCTCCCGATGGTGAAGTTGTTATTGACAACTCTCATGCAGAAGTAACCGTAGATGCTGAAATTATTGATGAAAATCACATCTATATGGCGGTAGAAGTTGCTCCTTCGTATCCGGGAGGAATAGATGAATTCCGTAAATTTGTGGCAAGAAATTATAATCTGAGCCCGGATAGAGATATTAAAGGAAATGTAATTGTACAATTTGTTGTTGAAAAAGATGGAAGCCTGACAGACATAGAAGTTGTAAGAGATTTAGGATATGGAGCAGGAGCAGAAGCTGTCAGAGTATTGAAAAGAGCTAAAAAATGGAATCCGGGAGTACAAAACGGACGTAATGTTCGTGTGAAATATACGCTTCCTATCCAAATTAATATTAAAGGAAATTAAGAGATAGTATTGTGAACGATCGTCGTTACAGACAGAATTTTAAGCAGAAATCGCCCCAACAGCGATTTCTGTTTGTTTTCGGAATATTCTTTTTCTTGATATATTTGTTCATGGGCTTGGCGGTCATATTCTGGAAAGACTTTCCGCTTGATATGAACCAAAACCACAGATTATTATTCGGAATTGTCCTGATTGTCTATGCTTTTTTACGCTTTGTAAGGCTTCTTCAAAAACATTGAATTATGAAAAAACTATTTTTTGTCACAGCTGTAATTTCGGTTTTTGCTTCTTGTAAAAAAGAAAAAGAAGAAACCGTAAAAGAAACCATAATCTCAGGGAACATTACCCTTTTAGTCGATGAATCGGTTTTTCCGATAGTTGAAGATCAGAAAAGCATCTTTGAAAAAACCTATCGGGCTAAAATAAAGCTCCACCCAAAAACAGAGACAGAAGTCTTAAACAACATCATTGAAGACAGTGTGAGAGTTAGCGTTCTTACCAAAGTGTTGTCGGCTGAAGAAGAATCAGCTTTGAGTTATACCGTCACACCAAGAATCACAAAGTTTGCCATAGATGCTGTTGTTTTTATTACCAACAAAAAAGAGCAGGATTCCCTCATCGGGCTTGATGAGGTTTACGCTTATCTGAACGGAAGAGATAGCCAAATCAAGAGCTTGGTGTTCGACAATCCGAACTCAAGTGTTACCCGAAATGTTTTTGAAAAATTAGGTGTTGAAAAAGAAAGAATCAAAACAATTTATTCTCAAGGAACAAGCTCAGAATTGATTAAATTTATTTCCGAAAACGAAGGGCATATAGGTGTAATCGGTATCAACTGGCTTACACAAACTCCCACAGAGCTACTCAAACATTCTCAAAACATAAAAATGTTGAGTGTAAAAAATGTTAAAACAGATGATACTAATGATGAGTACATTTATCCTTCTCAAGTCAATATTGGAAAGAAAACCTATCCGCTAACTCGAGAGTTGTTTTTGTTAAATTATCAGGGAACATCCGGTTTGGGTATGGGATTTGCTTCTTTTGTAGCATCAGACATCGGGCAGAAAATTGTGCTTACATCAGGGCTTGCCCCTATTAAGTTAGAACCGATGAACATCAATATTAAAAAAGATACTAATTAAATTTATAAATAAAGACAATGAAAACGATTAAATTTTTAAGCCTGTTTTTGATTGCCGGTTTTAACCTTCAGGCACAAGATTTACAACAAGCCAAAAATGCCATTGATGCAGAACAGTATCACAAAGCTAAAACCATCTTAAAATCTTTGGTAAATTCAGATTCTGACAAAGGCGAAAACTTTTTTTATTTAGCTGATATTTATCTTATTCAAAAAAACCAAGATTCGGCAAAAATATACTTAAACAAAGGACTACAAGCCAAAAGAAATGCACACTTGAATTATATTGGTTTAGGGCATATTGACCTGAACAACAACAATATTCAAGGAGCTGTAACTAATTTTAACAAAGCCACCGAAAACATCAAAAGACGTGATACCGAAGAGCTTATCCAGATAGGTAGAGCTTATATGAATTCAGATAATCCGAATTACAAAAAAGCTATTGAAGTTTTGACTCAAGCCAACCAAGCCGACTCTAAGTCTGCAATAGTGTTGTTGTACTTGGGAGATGCTTATTTGGGAGATAAAAACACAAATGATGCATTCAGATCTTATCGCGATGCTCTTTCGTTAGATAAAGATTTGAAAAGGGCAAAACTACAAATGGCTGTAATTACTAAAAATGCAAAGGCTTTTCCGGAAGCAGTTAAATCTTTCAACGAAATTGCCGCTGCCGATCCAAACTACGGGCCTGTTTATCGTGAACTTGCAGAAACTTATTACTACTGGGGTTCAGACGAGGTTGCCAAATACAAAGAATACAACCAAAAAGCATTGGATTATTACAGAAAATATATGAACTTGACAGATACCTCTTTAGATTCGAGAATGAGGTATGCCGATTTCTTGATTCTGACAAAAGATTACACTACTCTTGAGGTTGAAGCCAACAAAATGAAAGAAGAGCTAAACGTAAACCCGAGGATTTACAGATACTTGGGCTATGCTGCTTTTGAAAACAAAAACTATCAGGAAAGCATCGACGCTCTTACAAACTTTTTTCAGAAAGGACACAAATTCATCGGAAGAGATTATCTGATATTAGCCAAAGCAAAAGTAGCTCTTTCTAAAAAAGATGGAGAAATCACAAATATGGCTATGTTCGAAGATGCTCTTGCAGAATTGGAAAAAGCTGTTCAGCAAGACCCTTCCTCGGCAGGAGAGTTTAGCGAACTCGGAGAAGAACTCTATACCAACAAGCTGTATCTTCCGGCAGCAAAAGTATTTATTTTTGCTACTCAGGACAAAAACTCAAAATCATTTGCTTTAGATAATCTTTATTTAGGAAATGCTGTTTTGTTCCATAGCTCTAATATACAAAGCGAGAAATCTCAAAGCCAAGAAGAATTTACCGAAGAAGAAAAAACAGAGCTCATTACATTATTAGAAAAAGCAGATGAAGCTTATGCCAATGTTATTGAATTTTCGTTTACAACTCAAGATGCTCATGCTAACAGAGCAAAAATAAATCGTATCGTTCACAGTATTTCTGAAGATGAAGGGGCGGTTCAGAAAGCAGCAGAAAGTTATGAGAATTACATTAAAGTAGTCAACGAAAAAGGAGAAGCAGAACTCTCAAAAGACAGAACTAAAAGAGAGCTTTTGGCAGCATATATGTTTTTAGGTTCGCAATATTCTCAAACTGATAAAACACTTGCTATTGAGTATTTTGAAAAAGCTCTAACCCTGAGCCCAAGCGAAGAATATGCTACTTATATCAAAGACTCTATAAGCGTCTTAGAAGAAAACTAATAAGAACTTAAGGTCATTAAAAAAGCCGTTTTGCAATCATCTGATTGCAAAACGGCTTTTTTTAGAACCGTAGAATTTTATTTTTTCAACAAATCCCTGATTTCTGCCAATAACTCTTCCTGAGTTGGTCCTGCAGGAACTTCAGGAGCAGCAGCAACTTCTTCTTTTCTTTTCAGGTTATTGATGAATTTCACCAACAAGAAAACCACAAAAGCCAACAAAATAAAGTTAATAAGCACTGTAATGAAATTTCCGTAAGCCAAAATTACAGCCCCTTCCACAGCACGTGCATCAGCCAAAGCAATATCGGCAGGAACATCTCCTTTTAAGACAGCATACATATTGGTAAAATCCGGAGAACCAATAATACTCGACACGACAGGCATTACCAAATCGTTTACAACACTGTCAATAATCTTACCGAAAGCAGCTCCGATGATTACTCCGACTGCCAAATCCATTACGTTACCCTTAACGGCAAACTCTTTAAATTCTTTTACAAATCCCATAGTGTTTTATTTTTAGTTTAAGACAAATTTAACGATTTTTATGCGTATAAAAAATTATTTTAATTTTTCGTTGTTGTGATGTCTGTCGTGGTCTCTTTGGGTTTTGAGTTCCATTTTTTTGTCAAAAGCAGCCTGTAAATCCACCCCTGTCTGGTTTGCCAAGCACAAAACCACAAAAATAACATCGGCCAACTCTTCGCCTAAATCTTTGTTTTTATCGCTTTCTTTTTCAGACTGCTCTCCATATCTTCGGGCTATAATACGTGCCACCTCCCCTACTTCTTCGGTAAGTTGAGCCATGTTGGTAAGCTCGTTAAAATAACGGACTCCGTGCGTTTTAATCCAGTTATCTACCTGCTGTTGTGCGTTCTTTATATCCATTTCTGAAATATTTAATCTTTAATTTAAATCATTTTTTTTCCTTCGTGTTTCCATCTTCTGTGTGTCCAGAGATAAAATTCGGGAGCTTTGAGAATCTGTTGTTCTACTCTGTCTAAAAACATTCTTGTAAGTTGGTAGTTTGGAATTTCTCTTACGTTTTCGGAAAGTACTTCAAGAGAGGCTTCGTAAAATCCTCGTTTTACTTTTTCGACTTTGAGGTAAACTACATTCATATCAAACTTTTTCGATAGATATTCGGCTCCTGTATAAACCGGAATATCAATTCCCATAAAATAATCCCAATGGGTTAGTTTTTTGAGTTGTGGTGATTGGTCGGAAGCAAATCCGTAAAGGGCTCTCTTTCCGTTTTGTTCGTTTGTAGTGATAACTTCTACAGTTTGTTTTACATGGATAAGTTTTGCTTTAAATCTTCCTCTTATCTTTTGAACCAATCTGTCAAAATATTTGTTGTTGATTTTTTTGTAAATAGCATAACTCTCAAAATCGCTATATCTGTTCATCGAGATAACCCATTCGTAACTCGCATAATGAGCACATAACAAGGCTATGCTTTTGTCTTGTTTTTCGAGTTCTTTATACACTTCTAAGTTTTTGAATACAAACCTTCTCTCGATTTCTTTTTTGCTTATGGACATTGTTTTTATCATTTCCAAAAACATATCGCAAAGGTGTTGGTATGATTTTTTTTCGATGACAAGACGTTCTTTGTCCGACAAATGCGGAAGAGCTTTTTTGATGTTTTCTCTTACAACCCGTTTTCTGTAGCCAACCACATAATAAAGCAGCAAATAAACAAAATCCGAAAGGATATATAAAAGCCTGAAAGGCAAAATGGAAACCAGCCAAAGAAGCGGATAAATGAGTAAATATATAAGTAGTTGCACTTTTTTTCTGCAAATATAAGAAACTGTTTAAATTAAGTTTGTACGATACTTTTTCGATATAAACTTTTAAGGTACGTGTATATTAAAAAGTAATGGGGCTCGCAAACCCCATTACTGACATTATTTTTTTTGAAATTTGTTCTGCTAAAAAAACGATTTTTTAAAATTCTCCTTAGAAAACAAACTCAAAAAATCTTACTCTTGACTCAACGTCTTCATTTCTTTTTCAATCATATCGTAAAACTGGTCTATTTTTGGTAAAATAAGCACACGAGTTCTTCGATTTGTAGAGCGGTTTTCAGAGGTCGTATTGCTCACTAAAGGGACGTGTTCTCCTCTACCTGCAGCAATAAGCTGAGAAGGTTTTACTCCTAATTCTTGAAGAACTCTAACAATTGATGTAGAACGTTTCACACTCAAATCCCAGTTGTCAAGTAATACGCCTGAACGATACGGAACATTATCAGTATGTCCTTCTATCATACATTCAAAATCAGGTTTTGAATTAATCACTTTAGCTACTTTTGTCAAAACTTCTTTGGCTTTGTCACTTACTTGGTAGCTACCCGTTCTAAAGAGCATTTTGTCTGCAATCGAAATAAAAACAACTCCTTTTTCTACATTAACCTGAATGTCAGGGTCGTTGATTCCTACTTCTCTTTTAAGTGAAGTAACTAAGGATAAAGTAACCGAATCTTTTTTGGTTAAAGCATCTTGAAGGCGTGAAATTTTCAGGTCTTTTTCTTTTAGACTTTCTAATGATTTTTCCAGATTAGCCGCTCCCTGAGATGAGAGATGAGTAATGTTTTCTTTGTCTTTTTTCAGGTCTGCATTTGCTTCTTTCAGAAAATCAACCTGCGATTGCAGTCCATTTTTTTCGGCAATACAAGTATTCAGCTTGACTGTTGTGGAATTCAGCAAGTCCTGAATTTCTTTGTTTCTGTCTTCAAGCTCCGAAATTTTCTTTTTTGAACCACAAGAAGTAAGCGTTAATGCTCCTGCAATTGAGCATAATAAAATGATTCTTTTCATAGGTTTGGGTGATAATTATGTTTTTTGCAAAATTAGGAATAATAACGATTCGATTCCTTAAAATGATGTTATTGTCTATTTAGAATTTATTTCAATTCGTTAAATCGGGTATTTTTTTTGAAAAAAAAGTCAAAAACTATACTATCTGTGTAGTAGTAATTCTCTTTTTGGGTCGAAGTTCTTTTTTTAAGTGTTTTTCTAAGGTTTGCATAAACCGAAAAATGAGATTTTATCACAGCCCAAGTATGCAAAGGTTTCCCTTGTATTAAGAAGAAAATTCCTGCTATTCCGTCTAAAGACAGGCGTATGAAAAAGTTGGTAAAAAGTCTTTTTTTTGGGTGGTTTTTTAGTAAAGTAAAAAGTGAATTTCTGAAGTTCAGAAAGGTTTTTTGTGGTGAATTTTCTTTGAGTGTAGCTCCTCCTACGTGATAAACTACCGAATCGGGGATATATTTAATATTTAAATGTTCGTTATAAATTCTCCAACACAAATCAATTTCTTCTTGATGGGCAAAAAAATCCTCATCAAAACCGTCTAATTTCTCGAAAATTTCTTTTCTGATGAACAAACAAGCTCCCGAAGCCCAGAAAATTTTTTCTGCTGTATCGTATTGTTTTTCATCTTTTTCGATAGTAGAAAAAATACGCCCTCTGCAAAACGGAAAAGCGTATTTGTCAATAAAACCTCCTGCAGCCCCTGCATATTCAAAATATTCTTTGTTTTTATAATCCAAAATTTTGGGTTGCAAAGCCACTGTCTTGGGTTCGTTTTCAAAAACTTCCAAAATAGAGTTAAGCCAGTTTTTGGTTACTTCTACATCTGAGTTGAGCAATACCAAATAAGGCTCGTTTACCTCTTTTAATGCCATATTATATCCTTTGGCAAAACCGAAGTTTTCCGAATTTCTGACAATTTTAATATTCGGATATTCTTTTTGTAGAAACAAAACCGAATCATCGGTTGAAGCGTTATCTGCCACATAAATTTGAGCTGAATCAGAATACGCAACTACAGCAGGCAAAAACTTTTCTAACAAGGATTTTCCGTTCCAATTTAATATTACAACGGCTATTTTTTTTGATTGGTTTTGTATAGTCATTGGTTTGTTACTACACATTATCGCCTCTTAAGATTCGGAATTCTTTTCTAGCATCAATAAAATAAATGCTATCCTGATGGTTAAAGATGATTTTTTCGTATAATTCTTTTGCTTTTTCAGGATTTGCCAAGTGTTTATTATAAATTTCGGCCGAAAAAAACAGAGCTTCGTCAATATAGATTCCGTCCGAAAAATGTTCAATTATTGTGCTGTACTGCTTTAGAGCTTCCTCAAAATATCCTTGTTTTTCTAATATTTCACCTACTCTTAATAATGTAACCGGTTCAATATCTTCGCCTTTATGCTCTTTTAAAATCAGTTTAAATTGTTCCAAAGCCTCGGTGTCTTTTTGTTTATAAAGCAAAAAATCTGCCTTAGCAAACTTTTTGAGAGCGGTATAGGTAGAATCATTTGCATTAGTATCGTTGATGAGCAGATATAGGTCAAGAGCATCGTTTGCGATGAGTTGTGAAAATGAAGTTTTGAGTACGGAAAGCTGCTTTAAAGCCCATGGAAAATCACCTTTGTAATAGCTTGTTTTGGCGACTTTAAGACTTGCCTGATGAGCAACTTCGTGGTTTTTTACATCATTTTCGACTTGAGAATAATAAATCAATGCCTGATTAAATTTCTCTTCGTACAAGAGCATATCTGCCAACTCCATTTTTATTTTTGCCTTTCCGAAAGTATTAATGTTCAAATTCAACAAACCTTTTAGTATTTGCTGTGCTTCTTGCGGATTGTCCAAATTGAATCCTATAAAATGAGCGTGTAACAA
>Ga0172382_10006221_pt1 | contig 17438 bp, 13 predicted proteins | sample Leawel138RmetaG_FD_122245 | JGI IMG/M metagenome (GOLD analysis project Ga0172382, IMG submission 122245) | Leachate microbial communities from a municipal landfill in Southern Ontario, Canada - Leachate well 138R metaG | ecosystem: Engineered > Solid waste > Landfill > Unclassified | place...
GTTGGCCGTCGCAAGGCACTTCGTGATCGCCGCGGTGAGCGTCGTCTTGCCGTGGTCGATGTGACCTATCGTGCCTATGTTGATGTGCGGCTTGGACCTCTCGAATTTCTCCTTTGCCATTGTAAAAACCTCCCTGTTGATGAAATCGGCCCCGATAGGGGCTTTGTCTCGTAAAAAATATGCGACCACAGCTCCCGGCAGTACCGGGAAAAAGCCATCAGCCCGCAGATTATACCAAAGAATGCGAGAAAAGAAAGACAGGAGAGGCGCAACCTAAACGCATCGCATGCTCTGCGTCAGCGCGAGACTTGATAGAGACGGCGATGCTCCTGGGTCCCCTTCAATTGGATATTGGCCCCTGCGTAATCCAGCGCTCTCTTCCCCTGTTTGTCTTTGATTTTCGGGTCAGCACCGGCATTTAGAAGGACATCTATCACCTCCGGGCAGAGTGAATACCGGGCTCCGTAGATAAGCGCAGTCGCCCCATGGCTGTCCTTCTGCTTCACATCAGCGCCCGAGTGAAGCACCGCCATGGTCATCTCAGGATTGCCGTTGTAACCGGCGGCGTACATCAGGGCATCCCTTCCCTCTTTATCCTTGGTGTCAACCTTCGCGCCGAATCTGACGAGTGCCGCAATTATTGCGGGGTTCGCGTTCTCCTCCGCTGCGAGCGAAAGAGCGGTGCGCCCCTGGGGATCGCGGTAGTTCGGGTCTATGTCCGCCTGGAGTAGAAGGGTCGCGATGTCGGGGTTCGGGTTGAACCGTGCCGCGTACATGAGAGCGTTCCTCCCGTGGTTATCCCTTACGTGAGGGTTGGTCTGGCAGCTCAGTGTCTTGGCTGTCAGTATCGCCCTGACCACCTCCGGGTTCGTATTGTAGGCGGCTGCGTGCATGAGCAGGCTGGCGTACTCATTGTCCCTGGCAAAGACGTTACCCCCCTTGCTCAGCAGTGCCAACAGGATCTTGGGGTCGGGGTTTCTGGCCGCGGCCCACATCATCGGACTCCTCGCCTGATCATCAAAACCGGCCTGACGCGCACTGGCGTCGGAAAGCTGTTTCACAGCGAGCGGATCTGGGTTTTCCCCCGCACCGTGCATAATAGCGGACGCTCCATCGTGGTCTCTCATCACCGCAACGGCTCCGGCCTTGTACAGATCGTCTATCATCAGGGCATCCTTGTTGCGGGCGGCGTACATAAGCGCTGTGTACCCCTCGTCGTTCATTACGTTGACTGTCTTTGCCCAAACGTCGCCAGCGACCCGTAAAAGCTCTCTGGCCACCTCGTTGTTCGGATTGTAGCGGATCGCCAGCATAAGGGCGGTCCACCCCCGCGCATCCACCGCGTGAACATCGGAGCCAGCTTTTACCAGCATCTCCACTACTTCTTTGCGGGGGTTGTGCCTCGCGGCGTTCATCAGCGCCGTCCAGCCGTACTCCTCTACACCGAAGGCCGCGTTCGCTCCCTCCCTGATCGCCTCTTCGATCTCATAAGGCTTGGCGCTGGCGCACAGGTTGTAGAAATCCCAGTCGCTCATGGTGGCGGACGCCGATACCGCAAATATGCTCAGGACGGTAATCACCGTAAGGCAGAATCTTCTCATTCGGAGCATGCAATCACTCCCCCTTGGATATCTGTGTCGCGTCGAATTGTAACACATAAACGGCTTGCAAGGCTTTAATCCCGGCAGGCTCCGATTTTTTATGGGCAGCGCTTACGAGAGCACGAGATTATCTGCAGGGCATAAAGACCCAGGCGTCGCGAGAGAAGGGTACCTGTCCAAAACCGCCCCCCTGCTCGATATTTTCATGATCGCCCTCGAAATCGATGCCCTCAAAGCCTCCGCACCTGTTGAAGGCCTCGGTCCTAGCGAAGAAGTTGGAGATCTTCTGAGGCGAGTTGTCGCTCCTCTCATCCCCCGCTCCTCCGCGCCCGTTGTTCCAGCCCGAGTACGACCGGATAGCCCCCTCCAGCCCCGATACGCCTTCATCGTCGAACCAGGGGCGGGCGCAAGCCAGCCAGTTCGGCGATGGCTCGCAGTCGTCATCCAGAAAGGCCAGGACCGTACCGCGCGACAGGAAGGCACCTGTGTTCTTGGCGCGAGTAGCGCTCATTACACCGGTCCTCATGTAGAGAATATCTAGGCCTTTGAAGGCGTTCGCACCCTTCCAGGCAGTCTGGCTCTGGTCGATAACTATCAGCTCAAAGTCGGAAAAGGTCTGGATCTCCAGCAGGCGCGCCAGACGCCACAACGACTTGGGACGCTCGTAGCCGCAGGTAATAACGGAGAAAAAGGGCTTCCTTCTGTTCCTGTTCCATGAGTGCCAGCGTAGCAGAGTTCCTACATTCTTGGATATCGTCTCCCACGAGTGGCGTTCTTCTACGAGGCAACGCCCGGCCGCCCCGCTCCTTTCGAGCTCGGTCGGCTCCTTCAGGAGTGCTCTCAGGTCTTCCGCAAAACTTTCCCGGTTTGAAAAAGTTACGACATCCATTCCCTCGAAGTCTATCCCCCTTGCGGGGGCGGCCGAGGAGATGATTGGAAGCCCGGTAGCCATATAGTCCAGCATTTTCAAGTTCGTAGCGCCGTCGGTATAGACTGGGTTCAGGGCTACATCGGCCATGGAGAGCAGTTCATTCTTCTTCTGCTCGTCGACCACTCCCAGAACGCGCGCATTCTGGGGCACCGGGCAGGAGAGGGCATCTCCAACCTCTCCGAATAGCAGGAACTGAACGTCGGGCAGAGCGGGGGCAACTTCCTCTAGTATGAACTCAGCGGCCTCGATATTTGACGGAGAGGCTGCGCCCATGAACACCGCCACCGGAGCCTTTCTCTCGACCCCATCCAGTCCCTCGGCCTCCTTCAGCTCCGCTTTACGACCGGCGCTGGCAGGAATTACGCTATCGGTAAAGGCTCCGTTGGGGGTCACACGGATCTTCTCGTAGGGGACGTTGTACAGCCTGGCCAAGGAGGCCATATCGCTGTGAGAAGGGGTCAGTATGAGATCCGCCTTCATGCAGAGATCAGCCTCCAGCTCTCCAACCAAGGTGACAAGCTCCGTGCCGGAGGCACCGTCATCCAGTCTGGCGCATCGGTGAACCCCCTCGACGTGATGAGCGTCGTACACCAGAAGACGCTTTCTTTCTCCCAGTTTTTTCTCCACCAGCGGATAGCTCCAGGGGCGAGAGAAGACCAGGGCATCGGACTGCGAGACAAGGCTTTCCGCAACTGATGCATATCCCGGAGTGAGGGCTCCCAGGAGGGAGAACGACACGTCAATAGCGAGCGGGCCGCCAGGTTGCTTCTTCAGCGATTCAATCTCTGAAAGATGCTGTTCGGAGAGGGGTATGTCCAGCTCCTCCAAGGTTGTGGTCGGGGAGAAGCGCTTCTCCTCGCCGCCACCATCGAAGGCTCCTAGGAAGCGAACGTTGAAATCCGTGTTTCCGTACAGTCCCAGAGCCCTCACCCGACCGCCGCTGGTTGCGGGGGAGAGAGTCTGTGAATCGAGTACAAGAACCCTGGGGGGGGGCGTTCGATCGCTCGTCTCAAGGGAGGAGACGATGGGGAGATCATTGCCGCTGGGCATGAGTGAAGAGTGAAGGACGACACCGACATGCTCCCATGAGGAGTACCCTACGGCACCGCGCCCAATACGCCCCATCTCCACCGCGACTCCGGGGTTTGTCACAAATATATCGATACAGCGCGCTATCTCCTTAGGATCAGGCGGCACGATAAACCCGGAGCGGGCATCGTAGACCATCCTGGCAGGCTCTCCAGAGTCGGCGCATGTGATGACGGGCTTCTCGCTGAGCGCCGCCTCCAGAGCCACGAAGCCGAAGTCTTCTCCAATGGGGACATAGGGCACCGCGATCGCTCGACTGTAGAGTTCTGCAAGTCTCTCGTCGTCGACGCTGCCGAGGAAGTGGATGTTCGTCATTTTCGAGGCCATGCTCCTAAGGGTGGCCTCGCTCTCGCCGGTACCGCAGATCAACAGCTCAACAGGGCTTTTCACATGCTCCATGGCCGCGATCACAAGATCCTGGCGCTTTTGAGGGTGCAGACGTCCTGGAAGCAGAAGAAACTCATAGGATGCGCTCTTCAGACCGCCCAATGTAGTGCAGGGGTATAGAACCTCTGAATCGGTCCCGAGATATTTCAGAAGACGCACCCGGATCTCGTAGCTGGCCGAGAAGACACTCTTTGCCTCATTGAGCGCATCCCTGTCCAGATCCTGGATATGACGCCGCAGACGTCGAAGCTCCGAGGCAGGATCATCCTGTCCGATCTCGAAGGTATCGTAAAACCGGCGGGCAGTCCTGAGAAGATAGCACACTTTTTTGGGGTGCGGAACAAGGCATGAGGGGATGTTGCTGCAAATCACTCCGCCAAATCCCGACATGTCGAGGGCGGCATATCGTGCGTACGTGTCGGAGACGGCTTCGTATGACGATTCATCGTGCACGACGGAGATTATCTCCACGTCAAACCCTTTCTCCTCCATCGCGAAGCTTACTCCCCGGATAAAGCGATCCTCTCCCCAGCGATCATCGCCTTGCGTTTCTGCGACCACCAGAGCGATACGCGTGCTCATTCCTTCACCCTCTTTCCGGACTTCGGGCCTTTGTTCCGCTGCTCATCACCCTGGTCTTTCCGTCCTCCGGGTTTGAGCTCCCGCAGGGCAGCAGTACGCCCCTTCACCCTCGCGGCGTACGAAAGGTCCTTGGTTGTTTGCGCCTCGTCCAGGAAACCGGCCATCCTGCGCTCATCCTCTCCGGCGGCCTCTCCCTGCTCTTTTATGATCAGCTTCAGCTCCTCAAGACGCTCTTCGAATATGGAGCGAATGCTCTGTAGGTCCTTGGCCTCGGCCTTTGATTCAAATGAGGATGAGATGGCATGAAGATGATCCTCAAGGGCCTGAAGCCTTTTGTCGAGGACGTTAAGCGCCGCTGCGTCCGCCTTCTTGCCCAGAGCCGAGACGGCATCCCCGGATGATTTTTCCAGCCCCTTGCACAGGGCCTTCAGCACCTCCACGTCAACCCCCAGAGTGAGAAGAGATTTGATTATCTCCAGGTCGGCCTTGGCATCGAGCGCTGTCTCTACCGACTGCATGCGGCGGACTAGGGAGTCCATATCAAATGAGTCAAGGCGGCCTGCAAGGCTTTCCAGCTTACTCTCGATCAGCACTATCACGCCCGAATCCGAGCTGTAGGAGTCAATCCGCTCCGACAGGCCGGCAAGTTCACCCTTAATTGCACTGAACGAGTCGGCGTCAGACTCGGCGCGGGATCTATACTCACTCTGTAGAGAGGCCAGCGCCTCGGCGTCGGCCTTCTGGCGCGTCTCTGCGTGAACCTCGGCCAGCATGCCCTCAAGTGATTTCAAACGGCTCGCGACATCATACTCATCGTAAGAATCCAGACGTGCAAAAGCGTCGTCGATCCTTCCGCCGAGCTCCTCCAGCACCTCTTCTTCCGCTTTTGACGCCAGCCTCTCCTCAAGGACGAGAAGCTGCTTCTCCTCGGCCTTGCGGGATATTTCGACGCGTACATCATCGAGCGACATCTCGATAAAGGCCTTGACCTCGTCAAGCGTGTCCTCGCTCGTCTTCTTCGACAGCTCGGCATCAAGGTTCTGAGAGAACACATCGAGTCGCCTCGAATCTGCCTTTTGCGAGATCTCTCCTGAGAGAGCGGTCAGATCCTCCAGGGCGGCCTTGGCAGCTATCGAATCTTCCAGCTCCTTGCGGCACTGGGCAATCCCCTCTCGAAGAGCGTTGACTCTGCTCCCTATGCCATCGATGCGAGCCAGCATAACGGCGTCTTTTTTGGCCGCCCTTGAGTTTATCTCGCGGAGTTGAACAGGCAGTCCGAAGACAAGCACCAGCAACTCCAGGCAGTAGCCCAGGATCGGTATGCCATATACACCCTGTATGAAGGTTTTCGAGGGATCGCTTTCCTTCGGTGCCTTCTTCTTTTCGGTGAACACGATGGTTTTTACCGGTTTCCTTCTCTCGCGCTCTGCGACGGGTTCGACTGCCTCTCTTACAGAGAGTGTGGTAACCGCTGTACGAGAGTCTGGCCTGGAGGGGATCCGTTCATTAATCTTATCAAGTCGGGGACGTCTGACAAGAGGTCTGGTTGAGTCCTCCCTACGTCTGATGGCCAGTTCCGCCCGAATCCTCTCCACAAGGACCTTCTTCCCCATGGGTTCGGACATTGAGGCACCATGATCGCCACCCTCATCCGGTCCGAGCGATCCGCCGGCCTCTTTTGGTGCGGCTGAAAGCAGCAGAGAGGTTTCCTCTTCCAAAACTGAAGAGTAAAGGTTTTCATCCCTCTCGTTCATTTGCTCTTCCACTCCCGAGATTCCCCTTTCCGCGCACCGACGCCACTGCGTCGCCAATCGTGAGATTCGTGATTCTCAAGGCTAAAAAAGATCCCCGGCAGAAATAACCGAATCCGGTTCATTATAACAGTAAAAAACATCCGGACGTACAGAGAAAAACCTCTTCACCCAAGGAAGAATACCAAAAGGCTCTTTATCTATCCCTGTCGCTCCTTGCTGCCCCTCAGCCACGCCTCTTTTGCCGACAGAACTCTGTCCCTGGCTGCTGCAGCGTCCGACAGCCTCGATTCGAGCTCCTCAGAGTCCGAGGAGAGAAGCTCGTCCAGAAGGCGCTTGAACTCCTCTGCCAGACGGCGTACCTGCGATCCGTTGCCCGATACCATGTCCGCGCCAAGCCATGCGGGCCCTGCGGCAACTCGGGTCGTATCACGAAACCCCCCGGCTGAAAGAGCCGCCAATGAGGGGTATTTTCCCATCTCTCCTCCCGCGAGCAGGGAGAGAGCGGCGGAGATAACCAGCGGAAGATGGCTGATGCAGGCTACGGCTGCGTCGTGCTCGTCCGCACCGATCAGCAGAGGACATCCCCCAAGGGCGAGGGCAAGCTCCTCAGCCAGCGCTGTCACCTCTGGATAAGTACCCGTAAACGGGACAACGGCGCATACCGATTCCAGAAAGAGATCCGGGAAAGCGTTCTCAAGCCCTCCCCTCTCCTTTCCGGCCATCGGGTGAAACCCGGCGTACCTTCCTCCCCATATGGAGGACAGGGTTGCTCCGATCTCGCTCTTTGTGCTTCCGAGGTCGAAGACAGCGGCAGTCGGACGTACAGAGCGGACGATGCGCAGGCTCAACTCCTCCATAGCTCTTACCGGGACGGCCAACACTATTACGTCGCCGAGCGACGCGCACTCCTCGGCGGAAGCGCAGGCCCTTGTGATAATACCTCTTCTGAAGGCGGCCTCCAGCGTCACAGGGTTTCTGCTCCACCCCGCCACCTCCCCGGCCTTCCCGGTGGAGGTCAGTCGCCATGCAAGCGACGCCCCCAGGAGACCTAAACCAAAAACAGAGACTACCAGCTCTCTGAGTTTTTTCATACTACTTGCACCCAGCGCAACGCGCCTCATGCCCGGGCTTCGGGCACTCCTTCCAGAGCAACACCACGACGTCGGCTATAAGGAAGCTGCTTAGGACGGTCCAGAACGGCCAGCCGCCAGGCACAAAGAGAACGGTCGAGGTCCCCCCGCCCAGGGTGATCATGGAGACGCTCCAGATCTTCAGGCTCCTTGTGATGCAACGGCTCTCCTCCCAGCTACGGACCATGCGGCCGAACTTAGGGTGGTTCTGAAGCCACCTGTGCATGTCAGGAGACGACTTCGCAAAGCACGCGGCCGCGAGCAGGACAAAGGGAACGGTCGGCATTACCGGAAGAAGGGCCCCGATAAACGCCAGAAGGACGAATAAATAGCCAAAATACCTCCACATGCTCACAGCGCACCACCAATTCAATACTATTCGAGTGAAGAAACAATAACACGGATTGGGAAAAAACGGGAGGGGGAAGGATGAAAAAAGGACGCCACTCTTCATTTCCATGATGAAGAGCGCGCGTCCTCAGTCGTTCCAGTTGTTACTTGTCCAGCAGAGGTATTCTTATCTCCGTGATATTCTCATCGGGCGACGTGCTAGCGCAGTCCGTGTGGTATATCTCCATCGAGAAGGACCCCGCAGGTTCTCGCCCGCTCTTTGGAAGCCAATCGCCGTATATGGCCCTGTAGGCGTCGTGCAGCCCTGTGTATGCCCCCTTGTAGACAACGACTGCGAACTCTCCTCCGGGGATGTTCTGAGTCTTTATGCCTGGCTCTTCCTCGTAGCTATCGTCGACAGTCACACAGACATCCATCCGCGTCTTGCCCTGTTCGGTCACGTCCGGGTCGTCGTAGCAGAGCGACAGAAAAAGAGTGTCCGGTCCTATCCGCCCGGCGATTCCCGGAGCCGCGCAAAGCCTGTTCCATGCCTCGCCGCTCTGCTCATAAGGGCCGGTGTGTCGGATGAACGCCACCTTGAGATTATCGTGCTTCTCGAACTTCACATCCATCTTCTTAGCTCCTCCTTCGTCTATTGTGAGAGAGAGGGTGTAGAGCTTTGATTTGGCCTGAATTGTGTCCAGTCGATGCCTCATGGCCGAGCGTAGCTTTCGCCGATACTCACCGGGAGGCACGCCGTAAAGCCGCGAAAAAGCCCTGGTGAACGCCTCCTGTGCCTCGTAGCCGGCCTCCGCCGACAGATCCACGACGGAACGAGGGCGGTAGAGCAGACTGTGAGCCGCCCTCTCCAGCAGCAGCCTCCTGCGGTACTCCAGAAGGGACTCTCCTGTCATCGCGGTGAATAGCCGCGAAAGATGGAACTTCGAGAATCCCGCCACCGAGGCTATCTCATTTGCGTCGAACGGTTCGTCCAGCGTATCGTGCATGTGCATCTGAACCCGTAGAATTGCCTCCTCATAGGCCGCGCGCGTGGCTTCCTTCATCCCTTCTCCCCCCCACTGAAGGTAAGATACCGCACTTAATGGACGGGCGCTTGACCGTCCTTGCTCATTCAGGGTCAAAAAACAGGGATGCGGAGCAGCGCCACGGCGGCTACTCCCGTGAGCATCGCCAGCATGACGTTGCCTGTCTTCTTCGTCACAAGCACTATCAGCCCCGCAGCGACTAACCCCTGCCAGCCGGCGGCCAGCAGGCCCGGGAAGACCAGCGCTGCGAATATCGTGCCTGGCAGCGCATCCATCGCCCTCTTGAAAAAACCTGTCTTGGGGAGCCTCTTGCCGAGTGCGAGCCCAAAAAAACGTATGGAGTAGACGAAAAGCGCCGAGAGCAGCACCACTGCAACGGCTTTTGAGTTCGACATCTTCACTCGGCCTCCTTCATGAGCGCCGCAGCCACCGAGCCGGCGATGCCTCCCAACAGCACGTACCATGCCCCGGGCAGATGCCTCCAGGCGAGAGAGGCCGTCCCGGCGGAGACCAGCCAGGGGAAGATGTCCTTCCCGCCGCGCCACATGTTTACCGCAAGAGCGGTGAACAGTGCGGTGAAGGCGAAGTCCAGCGCGTACCTCTCGGGGTTTTCCAGTGTGAAGCCCAGGCTGTGCCCCACCATGACGCTGAAGAACCAGAAGAGACCAACGCAGACGCCTCCACCCACAAGGTGATCCACCGTCACCTCTCTCTTTCTCCACTCGGCCATGGTGATCGCCCAGTTCTCGTCCGTCACCAGATGCACGCGCCACGCCCTGCCAAACCATCCGTACGGCTCCATCAGGGGCGCTACAGCCGCGGTCAGCAGGAAGTAGCGAACGTTGATAACGGCGGCGGCCACCGCCATCTGCCACACGGGGAAGCCACCGTTCCACATTCCGACGATGAGAGTCTGAGCGGAGCCGGAGAAGACAGCCATGTTCATCAGCGCCAGCATGGGGAAGGAGAGCCCCGTCTCGGCGCAGAGAACGCCGAAGACCAGGCCGTAAGTGAGCACACCCAGGCCAGTCGGGACCGACGCCCTGAACCCCTTGTAGAACTCTCCGTCTTTCTTCAGATTCAACCTTTTACCTCCGGTTTCGCGCATATCTCTACCCCTCCCCGCCCTTGAAGCGGTAGCCTGCCCCGTGAACCGTGCAGAGAAATCGCGGGCTCGCAGGGTCGTCCTCGATCTTCTGGCGAAGGCGCGCGACATGCTGGTCCACGGTGCGCGTGGTGACGTCGCACTCTATCCCCCAGACTTCGTCGAGCAAATACGAGCGTGAGAGGACCCTTCCCTCGTTGTCAGCCAGCCTGCGAAGCAGCGCGGCCTCCTTGGGGGTGAGCGCGAACTCCGAGTCCCCCTTAAACCCTGTCATTCGTTCGAAGTCGACCCTGACATCCCCGAAGGAGAGCGGACGGGACTCCTCCCTAGCTGGCGCTCGCCTCGACAGCGCCCCTCTGCGTAGGGCGGAACGAACCCTTGCCAGAAGCTCGGCCATCCCGAACGGCTTGACTATATAGTCGTCAGCGCCAAGCTCCAGTCCGATGACTTTCTCCACCTCCCTGCCCTTGGCGGTGAGAATCAGAACCGGCGTGCACCGGTCATGCAGGCGGATCTCTCTGCAGACGTCGTACCCGTTCACCCCCGGCATCATAACGTCCAGCAGCACCAGGTCGGGCTTAAGTGCCCGGTACAGATCAAGCGCCGTTACCCCGTCTTTCGCCGTTACAACCTCGTACCCCTCGCTCTCGAGAAGGTCCGCCACCCCCGTCTGAATGGCGAGGTCATCCTCGGCCAGGAGAATTTTCTCGTTCATTCCTCCACCCCTTGAGTCGCATCGTTATCGTAACACAGAGGAAGCGACAGGGAGAATACGCTCCCTCCCCCCTCGCGCGGGGAGTAGGTCACGTCGCCACCGTGGCGACGTGCGATAGAGCGGGCGATGGACAGCCCCAGCCCGGCACCGCTGCTAGATGCGGTCAGTGAGTTGTCCCCCCTGAAGAACTCCTGGAATATCCGCCCCTGCTGGGAGGAGGGTATTCCCGCCCCTCTGTCGAGGACCTCCACAATCGCGCACCCCCGCTCACTCCTGCAGACCACCCTGATCTCTCGCCCGTCCGACGAGTACTTCTCCGCGTTTGACAGCAGGTTCATCAGCACCTGCCTCAGCTCTCCCGGGTCGCCCGTCACCTGGCAGCGTCCCTCCGAGCTGAATGAGAATTCTAAGCCGCTCCTCGACAGGCCCGGCGCCATCTGGGAAAGAGTCTCTCCTGCCAGCTCCGCCAGGTCCAGAGGCTCGCCGGAGGACCCCCTCTTCCTGCCACCGTCACGAGAGGAGGCGAGGACGTTCTCTACCAATCGCGAGAGGCGCTCGGCCTCCGACACCATAGTGCGCAGGTACTCCCTTCGGCGCTCCTCGTCCCTCTGCCGCCCCGAGAGCAGCATCTCGGAGAACAGCCTTATAGAGGTAAGAGGGGTCTTCAGCTCATGAGAGAGGTTTGCAACGAACGTCGTCTTCCTGCGGGCCAGGCGCATCTCCGACGTCATCATCCATAGTATGAGGGCGCCCCCTGCCGCTATGACGAAGAAGAGCACACCGACAAGCATCCATACCGCGCGAGCAGCGGACCTTGCTCTGTCAGCCGCCGCGGACGGGTCCGTAAGCCATACACCAACCTCCCAGCCGGGAAGGACGGGGGCTATCTCTCTTTTAAGATAGGGAAGATGCCAGTCGGGCATCTCGGGTATAGCCGGGACCGCCAGAGGCTCGCCTCTCTCGTCCAGCACGGTCAGTATGCGTGTCTCGTTGAGCACCACGGGGAGGACGTCGACTATCCTCTCCCTGACAGCTCCAGGGTTCAAAAGGAAGCCGGCGACGGTGCCGTCCATTCGCTCGCTCCAGAAGAACAGCTCCATCCCCTCCTCGGAGAGCCAGGGTAGCACTCCTGCCTGTAACTCTTCGCGTATCTCGTCGAAGCCTTTCGACCTGGCAACCATACTTGATGGCTCGCTCGAGTTGTTGGGCTCCCTTCGATAGACCCCGTCGATGCTGTCGTAGAAGGGTATCTCTCCTCGCCCCTGAAGAAAGCGACCAAACAACGATTGCAATCTGTCTCGAGCTGCGTTCAGGGCCGGGAGAAAAAGCTGGTCGTCCACCAATAGAAAGGGGCATTCTGAAAGGGATCCCCCTCCACTCCACCTGCTGAATAGAGATGGATTAGCCGGGATCTCCGATGCCTCTCCGACAAGCTCCTCTTCTATTACCCTCATGAGATCCACGATCCTGCTCGCGGTCATGTTCACCTCAGACATGAGGGCGCTTTCGAGGCGTCCCTCCACGTGCAGAGTCTCCCTGTCCGCGGCTCTAAGCGCGAGCATGCTCAGAATCACGCTGGGCAGAAGGACGGCCAGCAGGAAGAGCAGGATCAGAGATACTGACGTTGGAATCCTTACAAAAGCATGTTTCCCTCCCCCCATCGCCTTCTCACCTCCGCCTACGGACGGAGGCCGGGAGCAGAACCCCGGCCTCCGTTGACGAATATGGTTAAAGTATATCAGTTTCACCCGACGGGCTGCTACTCCTCCTCGTCATATTCGTCGTCGTCTTCGTCGTAGTCTATATCCTCATCATCCAGCAGAGGATCGTCATCAGCGTCGTCCATCACAACCAGGGTCTGCTGGTTCTTCTGTATATAGGCTTCATTGAGAACAGCCTTTCTGTCCTCGTTGGAGAACTCCCCTTCGGCGGCCAGGCTTTCCGCCAGCTCGTCGAAGGCGGCCGACTCCTTTCGCATCATCGGAGCCGCGCTTCCCACAGAGGGGGCCAACATCCGGAGCTGTTGCGTTCTTTCACTCAGAATCATGGCAGCCTCCTTCGCCTTTCCTTCGTCAGCAAGACGTATCGCCTCCTCCCGAATCTCCGCGTTCCTGGCCAGAGCGGCCTGAGAGACGATCTCGGGCTGACGGTTCTTCTCCACCTCGCCCTCGTCCTCTGTGAAAGCGACGGTCAGAGGGGACTTGCTGACGACCTTCTCTCCGCTCTCCGGGTCAACGTACTCCAGCAGCACCTCCGCGGCCTCGAGCGTTGTTCCCGGAGTGCCCTTGGGCAGCTCGAGCTCTATCAGGGCGTACTTTTCAGAGCCGTAAAGGTTGTCTATAGCGACCTCGACAACGTCCTCCTCAATCCTCCCGACACGCCCCAGTGCGCGCTCCGGGCGTGCGCCGCCTTTGCCACGAAGTGTCACGCGGACCTTTCTCGCAGTCAGGGTCACCGCGTCCTCCATGTCGCGCGCGAAGATATCGCGAAGCATCTTCGACGTCCGGGCGAAGTAGGCGTTCCCACCGCTCTCGGCGGCCAGCGCTGTCATAAGATCCTCGTTGTAGTCGAGCCCCAGCCCTATCGTGGTTATGGTCATCTCCTTGCGAGCGAGCTTTCTCCCGAGGGAGGCCAGCTCCCTGGTGGTGGAGGGTCCGACGTTGGCAACTCCGTCGGACAGCATGACTATTCTGGGTATAAAACCCTCCTTGACGAACGGTTCGAGCTGCTTCGCTCCGAGCACAACACCGGCGTGAAGCGCAGTCATCCCGCTCGGCTGTATTCTGCCGATGCCCCTGGAAAAAACAGGTTCTTTATCCCCCTTGCCGACGGGACGGGCCCTGACCGCTACCCTGGCGCTGTCGTCATAGACAACTACCGTTGCAACGTCTCCAGGGTCCAGCATCTTCAGGGCTTCGAGCGCTCCGAGCTTCGCATTTTTCATCTTCCCGTCTGAGGCCATCGACCCCGACTTGTCCAGGACAAGTGCGACCGCCAGAGGCGCACGGCTCTCACGCTCACGCCTCTCCGGCTTTACCAGCACCCGGACAATAACCTTATTGCCCTCTCCGGCCATGACTACCGGGGTGTCCGCACCGACATCCAATACCACATCATCCGCCAGTGCGAAGGCCGAATCACTGACAAAACCGACCACCGCAAACAGTGCCGCCGTTAACAGTATGGATACGCAAAATACTCTCTTCATGAAGGACCACCTCCTGAGACAAAGTATAAGGCCAGGGCATAAGGCAGGTGTCATGAGGCTGTCAAGGCGATGTAAAAAAGTTGTAAATTATGCGGGGTCTTCGGGACTCTGTAACGCGTTCATAAAACCTGTCCGAGTCATATTATTCTCGCACCATCGCCGGATTGGCTTTGGGAGAAAGAGCAGTCGTAACCTATATACCTCCTGTACCGTTCGCCGACGTAGCGGGAGAAGCCCTCCACTCCATCGCGGCGGACCAAGGCGATGGCGCTCCCCCCGAAACCCGCTCCCGTGACCCTCGCCCCGAGGCACTCATCTCTCTGCCAAGAGAGCTCCACGAGGCAGTCCAGCTCCCTGCCGGTGCTCTCGTAGTCGAACTGCAGCGACAGGTGCGACTCGTTCAGCAGCTCCCCGAAGACGTCGAGCCTTCCGGCCTCGAGTGAGTCGACGGCCTGCAGTACCCTCGCGTTCTCGAGCACCGCGTGCCTAGCCCGTCTGGCGGATACAGGGTCGGCTATCGCCCCGGACCAATGACCGAACTCCTCCGGGGTCATGTCGCATAGCGCCGTACAGGTTGCCCCGGCCGCGCGCACATCGGCCAGCGCCCTCTCGCACTCCTCCCGCCTCAGGTTGTAGTTCGACTCCGCCAGGTTTCGCCTCCTGTTAGTGTTCATAAGGACGATCTCGTATTCTCCAAGGTCCAGGGGGATGAAACGTCTGTCGAGGGTAGCGCAGTCAAGGAATAGGGCCCTCCCCGCACGGCCAAGGGCGATCGCGAACTGATCCATAATGCCGGAGTTCACACCGATGAAGGAGTTCTCCGCCCTCTGTCCGAGGTTCGCCATCCTGACCCTCCCCTCCTCGTTACACATCCCCAGAGAGAAGAGCTCCGACAGAGCGACGGCGGTCGCCATCTCAAGCGAGGCCGAGGAGGAGAGCCCGGCGCCGACCGGCATGTCCCCTGTAACGGCCATATCGAACCCGGAGTCCACCGGGAGACCGTAGTCGCGAAAGACGCGGGCAACGCCCTTCGGGTAGTTCGCCCACCCGTGGAGCGGGTCGTTCTCGATCTCCGCGAGGTGGCATTCCAAAACTCCAACCTCAGGGAAGTCTCCCGAGTACAGTCGCACAAGGTCGTCCCTGCGCCTGCGGGCGGCAACGTACGTACCCATAGTTAGGGCGCACGGCAGCACGTGCCCGCCATTGTAGTCCGTGTGCTCTCCGATAAGGTTCACCCTTCCGGGTGCGAAGGAGACGCAACACCCGTCCGGCGCGCCGTAGGCCCTCTCAAAAAGGGATAGCGCTCGGCTTCTGCTCATCGGCTCGCGTCACTTCTTCGCTATGTACTTCCTGATGTCGAAGGAGACGGCCGCCACTATGATCAGTCCCTTGACGATGAGCTGCCAGTAGGGGTTGACTCCAATAAAGGTAAGGCCATAGTTGATGACGCCGAAGATAAGGACCCCCGCCAGCACCCCGGGCACGGTACCCACGCCTCCGGCGCTCGACACCCCTCCTACGACACAAGCGGCGATGGCGTCCAGCTCGTACATGTTACCGTAGTTATTGGTCGCGCCCCCGGTGCGCGCCGCCTCGAGAACGCCTGCGACACCGTAGAGAGCTCCTGCTATCGCGTACAGGATGACGATGGTAAGCACCACGTTGACTCCCGAAACTATCGCCGCGTCCCTGTTGCCGCCGATGGCGTACATGTTCATGCCTAGCTGGGTCTTATTGAACAGGACCCAGACAACCACGGCCACAACGAGGGCAATTACGATTATCAGAGGTATGTTCATAACCCGACCCGATCCTAGGAATGTGAAGTCGGGGCGCAACCCCCCTATCGGCTGCGAGTTGTTCGGCGCCATATCGAAGTAGATTGAGTTGATTCCGTAGACCACCACCATAGTCCCCAGAGTTGTGATGAAGGGCGGCACCTGAAGCTTTGCCACTATCAGGCCGTTCATCAGCCCGAAGACCATGCAGGCCGCCACAGCCAGAAGTATCGGCAAAAAGACCGGGAGGTGCGGCAGATCCGGGTAGAACCGCCTTGCGTACTCCGGTATCTGCATCATGGAGGCCGATATCACCGCCGCGAACCCCACCATCCTCCCCGACGAGAGGTCCACCCCGCCGGTGATGAGGATGAAGGCGACGCCCAGGGCCATTATGGCCCTGGTGGAGCTCTGCATCAGCACGTCCCTCAGGATGGCGAAGGAGAGAAAGCGCGGGTCCACCATGGCAATAACGAGAACGAGCAGCGCCAGAACTACGAAGATCGCATTCTGGGAGATAAAATACAGAGAAGATCCGAATATCGATTTATTTTGTCCCATCGAGATGTCCTTCCTCCCTAAAACTCTTCTACGCCACGTACTTTGTGGCCAACCTCATTATATCCTCCTCGGAGGCCTCCGCAGTCTTCACCACTCCCGCAAGGCGGCCCTCGCTCATGACCATGATCCTGTCGGTCATGCCGAGCAGCTCTGGCATCTCCGACGAGATCATGATTATGCTCTTGCCCTGAGCGGCCAGGTCCGACATTATGGAGTAGATCTCGTACTTGGCGCCAACGTCGATGCCGCGCGTCGGCTCGTCGAGGATAAGAATATCCGGGTCGATGAGGAGCCATCTGGCGAAAAGCACCTTCTGCTGGTTGCCGCCCGACAGGTCGCGAATAAGGCTTCTGGGGGAGGGCGTCTTCACCGACAGCTTCTCTATGCTCTCACGGGCGTCCCTGCGCATACGCCCCTGCTCCAGCAGCTTCAGGCGGCTTGCATAGCTCGCCAGATGCGCCACCAGAAGGTTGAACTGCACGGACAGAACAGGGAAGATGCCTGTGACGCGACGCTCCTCCGTCAGGAGAGCCAGCCCGCGCCTCTTGGCCCTTATCGGGGTAGACAGGTCCGCCTCTGTACCGTTCAGAAGCACGCTCCCCGATGCCAGTGAGCGAAGGCCGAAGAGGGCCTCCATGACCTCCGTTCTCTGCGCTCCGACCAGACCTCCCACTCCGAGTATCTCCCCGCGGCGCAGAATGAAAGAGACGTCCCTGAACGACTTCGGGTAGGGGGAGGTCAGTCCGCGAGCCTCGAGCACCGGCTCCTCCGCCGGTTTGTTCTTCCTCGGAGGGAAGCGGTTGGTGATCTCCCGTCCTACCATCTTTGAGATGATCAGGTCTGTGGTCAGACCAGACGCCGGCCATGTGCCGACTCTGCAGCCGTCCCTCATGATGGTGACCTCGTCGGCTATCTCGAGTATCTCCTCTATCTTGTGCGATATGTAGATGATCGATATTCCTCGGGCCCTGAGTCCGCGGATGATCTCGAACAATCGCCCTACCTCGTGCCCTGTTAGGGATGAGGTGGGCTCGTCCATGACGATTATCCTGGAGTTGTATGAAACCGCCTTGGCTATCTCCATCGACTGGATTCGCGAGACGGAGAGGCTGCGGGCGAGGCTTCGGGGGTTGATATCCAACTCGAGCTCGTCCATCAGCTCCTGCGTCATCCTCTCCATGACCCCTCTGTCGACTAATTTCATTCCGGCGACGCTCTTCA
>Ga0172382_10006223_pt1 | contig 17436 bp, 14 predicted proteins | sample Leawel138RmetaG_FD_122245 | JGI IMG/M metagenome (GOLD analysis project Ga0172382, IMG submission 122245) | Leachate microbial communities from a municipal landfill in Southern Ontario, Canada - Leachate well 138R metaG | ecosystem: Engineered > Solid waste > Landfill > Unclassified | place...
ATGGACCGAAACCTTCGGGTCCGAGCGCCTCACAGGCGCGCTCATTGACCGCCTGACCCACCACGTCAGCATCCTCGCGATGAATGGCGACAGCTATCGCCTCGCCCAGAGCAGGGCCCGAAAAACCGCCGACACCACCCCATAAGAACGCCGACGCCGCATTCGGGAAACTCTGGTCGGGCTACGCCCTCCCGACGTTCCCCGAATGCGCCGCCAAGTGGCCTACTTTTGCGCCGCCCGATGGTCGACTTTTACACCGCCGTTGACACGGGGCTGAGTTCGGGCAAGAGCATATTCTCGAGATAGGTCTCGAAGGCGAAAGGCTCGGCGCGAGCGATTTGAACGTGTGCACTGTAGGAAATGCATTGGCTCATCCAACGTTTGTCAAGAAGTCCCGCAACCGCGCACTTTTCGGGGCATTAATGATCTCGTCTGGAGGCCCAGCTTCGACGACTATACCTGCGTCCATGAACACAATCTTATCGGCGACGTCGCGGGCGAAGTTGATTTCGTGCGTAACAATTATCATCGTCATGCCCCCGCGGGCGAGATCTCGAATGACCTCCAGAACCTCCCCAACGAGTTCTGGATCAAGCGCGGAAGTGGGCTCGTCGAACAGAAGCAGTTTCGGCTCCATCGCCATGGCACGCGCGATCGCGACACGCTGTTGCTGGCCGCCGGAAAGCTGGCTCGGGTAGGCGTCCGCCTTATCCTTGAGGCCCACTTTCTCCAGAAGTGACTCTGCCAGCTGGCGCGCTTTCGCCCGGTTCATCCGGCGCACGACGACCGGTCCTTCCATCACGTTCTTTATCGCGGTCTTGTGCGCGAAAAGGTTGAAATGCTGGAACACCATGCCGATCTGCGCACGGCGGGAAGCGACCTCCTTTTCGCGCAGCTCGACGAGGTGGTCGCCTTCCTGCCGATAGCCGACCATTTCACCGTCGACGGCGAGCCATCCCTCATTGATCGATTCCAGATTGTTGATGCAGCGCAGGAAGGTGGACTTGCCCGACCCCGAGGGACCGATCAGGCACACGACCTGCCCCTTAGCGACTTCGAGGCTGATGCCCTTGAGGACGTCCAGCCCGCCGAAGGATTTGGTGACCCCCTCGGCCAGGACCATCGGTTCGGCGGCCATCTAGAACCCCTTTCCGAGCTTGCGCTCGAGGAAATATTGCAGGATCGACAGCAGCGAGCACATCAGGAGATACCAGAGGCTGGCTACGATCAGCAGCGGGATGACCTCGAATGTGCGGGCATAGATGTTCTGCGCCGAGTAAAGCAGCTCTGGCAGGGCGATGACGCTGACGAGGGAGGTAGTCTTGAGCATCAGGATCACTTGGTTGCCGGTTGCCGGCACGATGATGCGCAGCGCCTGCGGCAAGGTGATCCGCCGGAATGCCTGAAGCCGTGTCATGCCCAGCGATATGGCCGCCTGGCTCTGCCCCTTGCCCACGGCGAGGATGCCGCCCCGGACGATCTCGGCCATGTAGGCGCCCTCGTGCAGGGCAAGGCCGAGAACCGCCGCCATGAAGGGGGTGATCGCGTTGCCTGAGAACGAGAAGAGATAGGGCCCGCCGGGAAGGCCGATGTTGATCTGGGGATAGAGCGCCGAGATGTTGAACCAGAATATCAGCTGGACAAGAAGCGGCGTCCCGCGGAACAGCCAGATATAGGCGGCAGCGAAGCTGGACAGGAACCTGTCTTCCGACAGCATGAAGATAGAGAAGATGATTCCTATTGCTACGCCCAGCAGCATCGTTATGACGGTGAGCGCCAATGTCGTGCGCAGCCCCGCCAAAATGCTCGGATGGAAGGAATACTTGGCCACGACATCCCATTGAAAGTTGGGATTGGTGATGCTCATCCAAGCCAGCGATAACACAAACAGGACAATAACGGTGTCGACCATCCACTTGGTGTAGTTCGGCCGGCGGACGATTTTCCAGTTGTGTTTCAGGGTGCCTCCCGCTGCCGTCGCCGGCAGCGGGGCGGCTTTTCGATCCGACAAGTTCATCTATTCGCCATTGAGCAGAGGAGTCTTCAGTGCCATTTCCTTCATATGCCAGTCCTCGAGCACCTTCATGTATGTGCCATCCTCCATCAACGCGCCGAGAGCGTCCCGGAAGACGGGGGCCATAGGGTCGCCCTTCTTGAAGGCGAAGCCAGAATAGCCTGTGAGGTATGGAGTTGGCGTGGTGGCGAATGCCCCGTCGGTCTGTTTTATGATGTAACCCACCGAGGGCGCGTCGCCCAGCCAGCCTTGGGTGCGGCCCGAACGGACGGCAAGACTACCTTCGTTCAGCCCCGAAAATGCAAAGTCTTGGATTGTCGGCTCGCCGCGATCCGCGCATTCCTTCTGCAGCTTGGGCAGCAGTTCTAGCTGCTGGTGGCTGCCGGATGTCACCCCGACGGCATGGCCGCAGAGATCATTGAGATCGAGGCTATGTGGATTGCCAGTCTGCACCATTACGACAGTTCCAGTCTGGTGGACATCAACGAAATCCATAGTCTGGCGTCGTTCAGGCGTGTCGTGAAAGTATGAAGTGTGGTATCGTCCGCTAAGGATTCCCGGGATGATGCCGGTGAACTTAGACTGCTCTGCCGTGCTTTCAATACCGAGCTTTGCCGCCAGTATCTCCTGAAAGTCGAGTACATAGCCTACCATCCGGCCACTCTCGTCGATGAAGTAGCTGGGTGGATACTGAGGATCGTAGACGCCAATGATCCCGTCGCGGTATGCATCTGGTACTTGAGCCTGTAGGGTGGAATTGGTGTCGTCGCTGGCATGAACTGCCGAAGCCGTCGCCATGATAAGCGTGGAGGCCGCAACTAGGATATTTCCACTGGTTGCAATGGTCTGACTTATGTTCCTTCTCATTGCTGTTCTCCTCTGGATTATTAGCCACGGCAAGGTGGCCATTTTGATTGAGTCTATTCTATTGTGCGTGTCCTATCCGGTCGGGGCATGGAAACTGCTGAGTCACTCGGTCGTCAGAGCGGCATCGAAGCCTGCTCCTCTCATCGCTTTCACGCACTTCTTGGTCGCGTATAGGTCGCCTCGATCTGGAAGCAATCTAGCCAATAGGCCGTAGATCTTTGATAACCTGTCCATAAGCGAGCTCGAACTCTGCCCGGATCTTCTCGGCACCCAAAATTTCTAGTGGGCCTAGCTCAAACAGCGGGTCCATGTCTTCCATTCCACCGAGCTTCACTTTCGCGTTGCCAGTGATCGTTTCTAGAAGGGTCCATTTCGCGAGCTTGTTGAGGACGATCTGATGCACGTCATATCCGCTACCGTCAGCGCTAGGTATGCGTTTAACTTGAAGACGGGGTTGATATACCGGCTTGTCGAACGTGTTTGACCCCTCCGAGAATTCGATGTCGATCAGCCTATTGCCACGTCTTACAGTTTTAGAGGTGATAGTTTGTCCCTCCCGCTGCCAGTCGACGTCCGCCAGCTTCTTTGGATAGCCCCAGATTTCACGGCCCGGTGCCATCGCGTCGTCCGTCGTGACATACTCATAGGCCACGTGTCCGCCTGCCACGCCGTCGACGGCTGCCTGCAAGGCGATGCCGCTTTCCATATAACTTCTCGGCGGTGCCCCGGGCACCGCGATATCACGGACCTCAGGGCATCTGTAGACAAACACCTCGAATATATCCGAGACATAGTCCAGCGGCTCGGGCAGTGCCCGACGCACGGCGTCCTTAGGTGCGCGGCATATGACGCTGATCTTCTCGAACCGTGCGTACAAGCGCGGAAGCGGCTTGAAGAGCGGGCTATGATGAGGAATCGTTTCCAGCAGTTGTTGCGACATTTTGATCAAGGACCTTGCGGTTTGAGGGCTCGGGAACTGATATGAACGTTGGTAATAGGTTCTGACGTTCGTTTGGCCCGCGTCAGACGAGCGAGGCGATAACGCGCGCGCGGCCGTTCTCGGGCGTTGATGCGAAGTTGCCAACGGAGTACTCGCCGCCGAGTACATCGACAACTTCAAGCATTCTGCCATCTATGCTGATCGACGATCCGAGCGTAACCGATCCCTTGCCGAAGCGTTTGCTGATCAACTTGTAGTCTTTGCTGGTGTCGCGTGAAATGATATCGAAGTGGCTAAAGGATGGGCCATAGATTTCGGATACGGCGCGCGCCTGAAGGTGGGGGTAGGTCTTGTAGTCGCGCCAGGCCTTGTCGTCGTGCGCCTCGTCGAAATCGACGGCGATACGGAAGATTGTCTCGCCGTGGAGTGATACCTCACCTCGTGCGCCCCGTTCGTCGTTCTCAAGCGAAATCTTGGCAAACTTCTTGGGATAACCCCACTTCTCCCGACCGGATGCAACGGTCTGGTGGTCGTCTTCGTACTCGAAGTAATAGGTGCTGCCCTCGGTTTCTCCGTAGCGTACGGGAATGAGGACGGCGGCATCGAAAAAGGAAAAATGCGAGTGATTGCTGAAGTCGGCGATCGAGATGACGAACCGGTCGTCATTGAGAACGAAGGGCATCGGATCGAGAAGCTCTTCGAGCTGCCGCGGGTTTCCTCGGGCATGGATTGATAGCGATCTGAGCTTCTTGCAGGTAGGCGTATAGTTCGAGGGATAATATCCGAGGAAATCGAAAAAGCGGTTCACATCGTAATCTTTTTTCATTTCCTAGCATCCCCGGATGTCTGGAGTTTCCCCGAAAGCGACCGTGAACGCCGAAGCCCTCATGGCCACCTTTAGGAAGTTCGCAATTTTTATATTATTGCACTGACATTTCACATCAATGATGAGCGTCTTTCTGCTTGCCTGTCAATCCCATTTTTGACAGAAGCGAAACAGGATCCCTCCGCCGACGGATCGCGTGTACCGATCAAGCCCTTAGGATAAGCCACAAGAAGAAATGACAGATTTTTTAGATAGAATATTGGTTGTACTTATCTATATTAACTTTTTACGATCTATATAGAATTTAACAAATATAAATGTTAATTGTTTGTGAAAGGAGACTTGATTGATAAATGATGATTTTGAGGGTGTAGCTAGCGGTCGGCTGAGCGATAAGGCGTACCGCCGGCTGCGTGACGGGCTGATAACGCTGGAATTCGAGCCCAGCCAGCCGCTCAACGAACGTGCGCTCAGTCAACGACTGAACATGGGATTGGCGCCGATCCGTGAAGCGCTTCGACGTCTTGAGCAGGAGCGTCTGGTGACGATCTATCCCCGCAGGGGAATTTTCGCCGCCGAGATTGTTATTACCGATCAGCAGTCGATCAAGGAAGTCAGGTACGAGTTGGAAGGGCTGGCTGCCGCACTTGCTGCGGCGCGAGGAACCCTTGAGGAATCCGAGACGCTTATGGCGATTGCCGAAGCCTTGGTGCTCGAGACCGAATCGCCGAACAGGATTAGGGGTGATGCGAGATTTCGCAGGCACATTTATGCGATGGCACGAAACTCATTTCTTCTGCCCGTGCTGGAGATGCATCACAATCTGGCTATGCGGTTGTGGTATTTTTGTCGCAGGCAGACGAGTCGGCCCGTTCTCGGCCCTATGGACTATCGCCCAGTTGCCACGGCTATAGCGCAGAGGGATTCCGAGGCGGCCCGTGCTCTTCAAAGCAAGATCATCGCAGAACATTCCGACATCCTAAGGGAAATGCTGCACTAAGGGACATTCGGGTGCCTGCGTAGAAAAGTTGTGCATCCCGGAACGCCCTTGTCCCTATAACCCCGATGACGGGTGCGGCACCTCCGAAGAAGCCGACCCATGTGACGCTCTACGGTATGTAGAAGTTCACCATCCTGCGACCGCGCAACGCCTCGTTCCACAACTTGAGGCTGCGTTACATATCGCCGGCCCCACTGGTTTCCGCGATGCGTGGCGGATTGGCTATCAGGTCCGGCCCGACATCTTCGATAAGCAGACCTTTGCCGCAAACATGGAATTAGCGACACCTCGATCTATAGAGGGGCTGCTTGGTGTCGCATGACGGTTGCTATTAGGCCAGTTGTCCAGAAGGCTGCGAGCGGACAAAGACCGTCGAGCAGGAGCTTCGCCGCTACAGCTACTCAGCTTCACCTATACTGCTCGGTTATACCTGATTTCCAACTTCCCCCTATTTCTCGATGCCCCCTGCTTGAGTGAGGTTGTCAGCTAGACCGAATTTCAATCAAGGGCATCGACAACTATGGCTGAAGGTATGTGGGACTTCTGGATCGATCGCGGTGGCACCTTTACCGATGTGATCGCGCGCGACCCGTCCGGTGGGCTTCATGCCAGAAAGCTGCTCTCCGAGAACCCTGGCGCCTACCGTGACGCCGCCGTACAGGGCATCCGCGACCATCTCGGTCTCAAGAAGGGCGATGCTATTCCGCCTCACACGATCGGTGAAGTCCGAATGGGCACTACGGTCGCAACCAACGCCCTTCTGGAGCGCAAAGGTGATCGCACGCTGCTCGTTACCACGAAGGGTTTTCGCGACGCGCTGCGGATTGGTTACCAGGCCCGGCCCGATATCTTCGCCAAGGAAATCATAAAGCCCACCGAGCTATACGAGGCGGTCATCGAGATCGATGAGCGCATTCTTGCCGATGGAACAGTCGAGACTCTGCCTGACGATAAGGCGATTCGAGCCGCCCTTCAGGAACAGTACGACGCGGGCTTCCGTGCGGTGGCCATCGCGTTCATGCACGCGTACCGGTATCCAGCTCACGAGCAGGTTGCGGCACGGATCGCTCGCGATATCGGCTTCCCGCAGGTTTCGGTCAGCCATGAAGTCTCGCCCCTTATAAAGCTTGTCGGTCGTGGCGATACGACCGTTGTCGACGCCTATCTTTCGCCGATCCTTGCCCGCTATGTGGCGCAGGTTTCGGAGGAACTTGACATCGCCCGCACCGGCGCGCGCCTGATGTTCATGATGTCCTCGGGTGGACTTACGGCCGCGGAGCTCTTCCAGGGCAAAGACGCGATCCTCTCGGGACCGGCAGGCGGCGTCGTTGGCCTTGCGGAAACCGGTCGCTCCGCTGGCTTTGACAAGGTGATTGGGTTCGACATGGGCGGGACGTCGACGGACGTCGCCCATTTCGACGGCGAGTACGAGCGCGCCTTTGAAACCGAAGTCGCCGGCGTGCGCATGCGCGCGCCGATGATGTTGATTCATACGGTCGCCGCCGGCGGCGGCTCGATTCTCCACTACGACGGCGCCCGCTTTCGGGTCGGTCCCGATTCCGCCGGCGCCAATCCAGGGCCTGCTGCCTATCGCCGCGGCGGCCCCCTTGCCGTAACCGACGCCAATGTGATGGTCGGCAAGCTGATCCCCTCCTATTTCCCCGCGATCTTCGGTTCGAAACAGGATGAACCTCTCGATGTAGAGACCGTTCGAGCCAAGTTCACCCAGCTTGCTGCAGAGGTCGGCGACGGTCGCTCTCCGGAAGAGGTCGCCGACGGTTTCGTCCAGATCGCAGTCGCCAATATGGCCGAGGCGATCAAGAAGATTTCCGTCCAGCGAGGCTACGACATCACGCGCTACGCGCTGAACTCCTTCGGCGGCGCCGGTGGTCAGCATGCCTGCCTTGTAGCGGACGCGCTTGGCATCAAGACTGTGCTGTTACATCCATTTTCTGGCCTGCTCTCAGCCTATGGCATGGGGTTGGCGGAAATCCGTACAACGCGGACTGCTGCCTTGGACGTAGCCCTCGACGCGGAAGCGAAGGACGCGATCGACGTGTTGGCCGAAAAGCTTGCGACCGAGGCACGCGCGGAGGTGGCAGGGCAAGGCCTACCGGAAAGCGACATCTTAATCCATGTTCGAGCTCACATCCGCTACGCTGGCACTGACACGTCCATCGCAGTGGCGGCCGGCACCCGTGCTGCAATGCAAGAGGCATTCCAGGCGGCGCACAAGGCACGGTTCGGCTTCATGGATGAGACGAAGGGCTTGGTCGTCGAGGCGGTCGAGGTCGAGGCGATCGGCGGCGGCGCCAGATTCGAGGAGGCGACCGAATCCGAGCAAAGCGGCGATCCATCCGTTGCGGAGCGAAGCCGCTTCTATTCCAGGGGCCAATGGCATGATGCGGCGGTGGTGAAACGGGAAGCCATCAAGCCGGGGCAGAGCGTTGCCGGACCGGCAATCATCATCGAGTCCAACCAGACTGTTGTTGTCGAAGAGGGGTGGACCGCGAAGCTTACGGCCAAGGATCATCTCGTCGTCAGTCGCACCAAGGAACTCGTCCAACAGGCGGCAATCGGCACCGAAGCCGATCCTGTGATGCTGGAGATCTTCAATAACCTGTTCATGTCAATCGCCGAGCAAATGGGGGTGACGCTACAGAACACAGCCTACTCGGTGAACATCAAAGAACGGCTCGACTTCTCCTGCGCGGTCTTTGATGAGACCGGTGCGCTCGTCGCAAATGCACCACATATGCCGGTGCATCTCGGCTCGATGGATCGTTCGGTCGAGACCGTCATCGCAAACAACCCTATCATCAAGCCGGGCGACGTGTACTGCCTGAATGCACCGTACAACGGCGGTACGCACCTGCCCGACATCACGATCTGCACGCCGGTTTTCGACGACGAGGACACGGAGATTCTGTTCTGGGCGGCAAGCCGCGGACATCATGCCGACGTGGGCGGCACGGCGCCGGGTTCGATGTCGCCACGGGCAACAAACATCGAGGAGGAAGGCGTCTATATCGACAATTTCAAGATCGTTGATCAGGGCCGCTTCTGCGAGGAGGAACTGGTCAAGCTTCTTAGCAGTGCGCGCTACCCAGCGCGCAACGTCGTGCAGAATGTCAACGACCTCAAGGCGCAGATCGCCGCCAACGAGAAGGGCGTCGCCGAGCTCAAAAAGATGATTGCCTCCTTCGGGCTCGACGTGGTGCAGGCCTATATGCGTCATGTGCAGGACAATGCGGCGGAAAGCGTGGCACGGCTCCTGACCAGGCTGCACGATGCCGAGTTTACCTACCCGATGGATCAGGGCTGCGCGATCAAGGTGAAGATCACCATCGACCGCGAAAAGCGCGAGGCGACGGTCGATTTCACCGGCACGTCGGAGCAGCGGCCCGACAATTTCAACGCGCCGGCGCCCGTCACCCGCGCCGCCGTGCTCTACGTCTTCCGCGTCATGGTCGACGACGCGATCCCCATGAATGCCGGGTGCCTCAGGCCGATCAAGGTCATCGTGCCGGAAGGCTCGATGCTGGCGCCGCGCTATCCGGCCGCGGTCGTCGCTGGCAATGTCGAGGTCAGCCAGGCCGTGACGAACACGCTGTTCGGCGCACTTCAGGCCATGTCGGCCTCGCAGGGCACGATGAACAACCTGACGTTCGGCAACGACCAGTATCAATACTACGAGACGATCTGCTCAGGTTCCCCGGCCGGCCCCGGCTTCGACGGCACGGCGGCCGTCCATACCCACATGACGAATTCGCGGCTGACGGACCCAGAGATCTTCGAGACGCGCTTCCCGGTCGTGCTCGAGGACTTCCATATCCGCGCCGGGTCCGGCGGCAAGGGAAAGTGGACCGGCGGCGATGGGACCAGCCGCACCATCCGCTTCCGCGAGAAGATGGACTGCTCCATCCTTGGCTCTCACCGCAAGGTTCGCCCCTTCGGCGTAGACGGCGGCGAGCCGGGTCAGGTCGGCAAGACGCTGGTGCGGAGACTGTCCGGCGAGACCGAGGAACTGCAGCCGTGCGATCAGACATTGCTCGAGGCTGGTGAGGCCGTAACCGTGATTACGCCCACCCCAGGCGGCTACGGCAAGGAAAAAATATAGCGCCAGCACCGCAATCGAGGAAACGCAATTGGCGGCGACGACGCGATCCCGCCAAACATTCTGACTTCGCAAAGGGCGGTGCTGAAAAGAACTGACGGGTAGATTGCAATCAACAGAGGGAATCGCAGAATGACAATGTTCTCAAGAGCTGGTTTGCTCGGCTTTGCGCTCGCGACGCTGGCGGCCACCTCCGCCTTTGCTCAGACAGCTTGGGACATGCCGACGCCCTACGGTGACGGCATCTTCCATACCAAGAACATCCGCCAGTTCGCAGAGGAAGTGAAAGAGGCGACCGGCGGCAACCTGACGATCACTGTCCATTCGGCGAACTCGCTGTTCGGCCATGCGGAGATCCGCGATGCGGTGCGGGACGGCTCAGTGCAGATCGGCGAGTTCCTCCTGTCGCGCCTTGCCAACGAAGATCCGATCTTCGCGCTCGATTCCATCCCCTTCCTCGCCTCCTCCTATGACGAGGCGGAGAAGCTATGGGCGGTCTCGCGCGAGGCGGTCGCCGCAAAGCTCGGCGAAGAGGGATTGACCGTGCTCTACGCCGTGCCGTGGCCGGGACAGAGCTTCTTTCTCCGCAAGGAAGTGACCGAGCCTTCACAACTGGAAGGCCTGAACTTCCGTGCTTACAACGTGACTACTGAACGCCTTGCTCAGCTTCTCAATATGACGCCGACACAGGTGGAGGAAACTGACATCCCGACCGCCTTCTCGACCGGGCGCGTCGAAGCGATGATCACCTCTCCGTCAACCGGCGCCAATGCCAAGGCTTGGGACTTCACGAGTCACCTTATCAACACCCAGGCTTGGCTGCCGAAGAACATCATCGTGGTCAACACCGATGCCTTCGAGGCGCTGAGCGAGGACGAGCGCAAGGCCGTGCTCGATGCAGCTGCGGCCGCCGAGACGCGCGGCCTCGAAATGTCGCGCGAGGAGACAGACGCCAAAATCGCCGAGCTCGAGGCAGGCGGCATGGCGGTCTCGCAGCCCCCCGAGGCGCTGGCCGCCAAGCTAAAGGAGGTCGGGGAAGCTATGACCGCTGAGTGGGAGGCGACGGCCGGTGAAGCAGGGAAGGCCGTCGTAGAGGCCTATCGCAACCAGTAACGCGAACAACGGGCGGGTCTTGGACCCGCCCTTCCTCCTCAGGGAAACAGCCACATGCGCAAAGTACTCAACGCCGTCTACGGTGCCGCCCTGGTAGGTGCTTGTCTGGCAATGATCGCTATTGCTGTCCTCGTATTCGCTCAGATTTTGGCCCGCACCTTGGACCGCATGCTCGTTTTCCTCGGCATGCCGCGCTTTGGCTTCATCATCCCGTCGCTGACCGAGATCGGTGGCTTCCTGTTCGTCGCCTCCGCCTTCCTGGCGCTGGCCGCGACCCTGCGCGCGGCCGGCCATGTCCGCGTCACGCTGCTGCTGCGCTGGTTCGGCCCGCGTGGGGACCGGATCATGACGGTCCTCGTCCTTCTCGCGGCGCTCGGCCTCACCGCCTTCGCCCTGTGGTCTGTATGGCTGCTGACATGGGCGTCCTTCCTGCGCGGCTCGCTCTCGATCGGGATCGTCGCCATCCCGCTGTGGATTCCGCAGGGGGTGATGACGCTGGGGCTGGCGATCTTCGCCGTCGCGCTTCTCGACGAGCTCGTTTCCATGCTGCGCGGGGGCGATGCGGCCTTCCGCGTCGTCGAGAGCCAGCGCGAAGCCGCCGAGGGAGGGCACTGAGATGGATATCGGACTGCTTTCCCTCATCCTCGTCGTCGTGCTGTTCGGCCTGCTGCTCGCGGGCCTTTGGGTCGGCTTCGCGCTGATGGCCGTCGGGTTGGTGGCGATGGAGCTCGCCTCCAACGCGCCGGTCGCCTCCGTTTTCGCCCGCCGCGTCTGGGGGTCGATGAACGTCTGGGATTTGACCGCGCTGCCGATGTTCATCTGGATGGGCGAGATCCTGTTCCGCTCGCGCCTGTCCTCCGACATGTTCGAGGGGCTGGCGCCGTTCACGCGCCGGCTGCCCGGCCGGCTGCTGCACGTCAACGTCTTCGGCTGCGCGCTGTTCGCCTGCGTCTCCGGCTCGTCGGCGGCGACCACCGCCACCGTCGGGCGCATGTCGCTGCCCGAGCTGAAGCGGCGCGGCTACGATCCCAGAATCGCCATCGGCACGCTGGCCGGTTCCGGCACGTTCGGCTTCCTGATCCCGCCGTCGATCATCATGATCGTCTACGGGGCGGCGACCGAGCAGTCGATCGCGCGGCTGTTCCTCGCCGGCGTCGGACCCGGGATCCTGCTCGCCGCGCTGTTCTCGGCCTATGTCATGATCTGGGCGCTCCTGAACCGCGACGGCATGCCGCCGCCCGAACCGAAGGCGGGCCCGGGCGAGAAGCTGCGCGCGCTCGGCCTGCTCATGCCGACGGTGCTGCTCATCGTCGCGGTCATCGGCTCGATCTATGCCGGCTTCGCCTCGCCGACCGAGGCGGCGGTGCTCGGCGTCGCCGGGGCGCTGGCCATCGCCTGGTTCTCCGGCGGCCTCGACCGCGACAGCTTCGTCACCGCGCTGCGCGGGGCGGCGATCACCAGCTGCATGATCGCCTTCATCTTCGCCGGCGCCTCGTTCCTCACCGTCGCCATGGGCTTCACCGGCGTGCCGCGCATCCTCGCCGCCTGGATCGGCGAGCAGGGCTTCTCGCACTACGCGCTGCTGGCCGTGCTGCTTGTCTTCTTCATCGTGCTCGGCTGCTTCCTCGACGGCATCTCCATCGTGGTGCTGACCACCTCGATCATCCTGCCCATGGTGCTCGCCGCCGGCATCGACCCGATCTGGTTCGGTATCTTCCTCGTGCTTGTGGTCGAGATGAGCCAGATCACGCCGCCGGTCGGGTTCAACCTGTTCGTCATCCAGTCGATAACCGGGCGCAACATCTTCGAGATCGCCTATTACGCGCTGCCGTTCTTCCTGCTGCTGGTGCTGGCGACGGCCATCCTGACCGTTTTTCCGGAGATTGCGCTGTGGCTGCCCGGCACGATGATGAGCAACTAATGACAGCGGATAGTTGAGGGCGTTTTGCCGTAGTTGGACGATTTGCAAATTGTCCTACCTGTACGAGCGGCAGAAGATACGACCTCGCGTCTGTTCCAAATTTAACAATGGGACCTACCCGATGGCGAACTGTGCGATCCAGAACTATATAGCAGCGGCGCGAGGAGTGATCGCCGAGGTTCGTTGCCACGCCAGATGTGCTGCACAGGTCTAGATGTGCCCATCTTTGCATTTCTCGCCCGCCATGGGCGGCTGATTCTCGTAGCCGGCCTATTCGCCGGCGCGTTCCTCCCGAACCTTGCGATCATGTTGCGGCCAGCAATCGCACCGATGATCGTGGCGTTGCTGTTCCTTGCGGTGCTGCGTCTTGGTCCAACCGGATTGAAAGCGGGGGTGAAAGGGCTTCATCGCGCGTCTGTTCTGGCTGTTTTCTTCCAGCTTGTCCTACCGCTGGGGGCAGTTGCCGCCTTTGCGCTTCTCGGAATACTCGCCCATCCCCTCGCCACAGGGACCGTGCTGGTATTGGCCGCCGCTCCCGTCACCGGTAGCCCTAACATCACCCTTATGACGGGCGGCGACCCGACACCAGCGCTCAGACAGCTGGTGATCGGGACCATGCTTTTGCCGATTACCGTGCTCCCGGTCTTCCTCGTCATGCCTGCTTTCGGCAGTCCGTTGGCCGTTGGGCGGGCTGCACTTGAACTTCTGGGGCTTATCCTGCTCGTCGGTAGTGTCGCTGTCGCACTGCGCCGTTCGGGAATAGTTGCCGGAACCGAGCGGTCCTATCTCACGATGGATGGTCTTGCTGCTCTGCTGCTGGGCCTCGTCGTCATCGGGTTGATGTCAGCGATTGGCCCGGCGCTTCTTTATGATCGGCTCGGACTGATCGCTGCACTCCTTGCAGCTTTTGCGCTCAACATCTCGATCCAACTTGCCGCCAGCAAGGCAACTGCAAGGACCGACCCCCAAGCGGCCGCTTCGATCGGCATCGTTGCCGGTAACCGCAACGTGGCGCTCTTCCTGAGCGTATTGCCGCAGGCAACAGCCGACAATCTTCTACTGTTTATCGGCTGCTATCAGATACCGATGTTTCTCACGCCATTTCTTCTGCGCGGATGGTTCGGCCGCCTAGCAGGCAGATCGGGGTGATGCTTGATGTATGGAGAGAAGACAGCAACCCGCATCGCTGAGAAGCAAAATTCGTGCAGCAGCAGCCCTGTCACGTCGCGCTGCCTCATACTTTCTCTTGGAAACACTTAACCTATAGCGCGTAGGCATAGCTGGTAGCAGCAGGGTCCCCCTCCATCGCTCGTGGTTGAACTACTACGCTGTAATCAATTTGCCGCAACCTCGGGCCAATGCGATCAAAGAGATCGAGTCTAGCTCACGAGGCGCGGCAGCTTGGATAGGACCCCTGATCAACGGAATATCTTATGTCTGAACGGATCAACTTCGCACGCGGTGTACCTGCTGAGGCCGCATTTCCGCGCGCGCAAATTCAAGCGTGCGTGGAATCGCTGGTTTCGAAACCTGATGTGACAGCCTTTCAGTACGGGCCGGCGCTCGGGCCGTTGCGCTTTCGCGAATGGCTGGCTACCCATCATGGCGTCAATCTGGAGAACGTGTTGGTCGGCGACGGATCGGTCGCACTTTTCGATATCCTCTGTCGGATATGGTTGCAGAAGGGGCAGACGGTCCTAGTCGAGGAGCCCTGCTATGATAGGGTTGTTTGCCTGCTCCGCTACTATGGCGCCAATGTTGTTAGCGTTCGCATGGAAGATGACGGTCCCTCCATCGAGGCGCTTGAGACGGCCGCGAAGGCGGCCCCGCTGTTCTTCTACACGGTGCCGGATTTCCAGAACCCTTCAGGCATCGTGTGGTCAGGCGAAAAGCGCAGGCATCTCGTGGAACTTGCGCGGCGTGGAAATTTCACGATTGTGGAGGACAGCCCTTACCGACTGCTCCGCTACAAGGGAGTTCAGCAGCCGTCCTTTCTGGAACTTGGGCCAGATGTGACGGTTCAGCTCAACTCGTTCTCAAAGATTATCGCGCCCGGTTTGCGAGCAGCCTATCTCATCGCAGCACCAGAGACTATTTCAGTTGCCGCCAAAATGGCCGAGAACACCTACGTCACGCCAGGCAATTTCGCGCTTTCCGTCGCAGCGGAATGGCTGCATCGCGGCTACCTGCCGGAGCAGGTCGACACCTTGAAAAAGCTGTATGGTCCGCGGCAAGAGGCGATGGTTTCGGCTTTGGAGGAATTCATGCCGTCTCATCACTTCGCCAGGCCCGAGGGAGGCTTCTTCGTGGGAGTAACGCTCTCTCACGCCATAGATGCCGGCAAGCTGCGAGAAGAAGCGAGACAAGCTGGGATCGATCTCGCCGACGGTGCAGGGTTTTTTCTCGACGCGCAGCCGACGCCATTCCTCCGCATACCCTTTTGCTCGATGGATGAAAATACGGCCCGACGTGGCGTGCGGACACTTTCAGAGGTTGTCGAGCGTTGCTCCACATAAGGTTAAGTGGACTGCCGGTGCGGTGACGAATCCGTCTTCGACCAATTGTGGTTTCAATGGTGACCACGGTCAGCGAGATCGGACATTTCTACGCGGTGCTTAAGACCCGGTCGGAAATGTTATGTCGGGTCGGGTCGCCGGCGTGACAGGCTGCACCGCCATTCGGTCTTGCCGTTTCAGGATCGAGAATAGACTGGCAAGCGTGAAAATCTGCGTGCTGGCCCACATGACCTGGCGCAGGGCTGGTGTTGTAAGCCGATAGGAAGATTTATCATGCGATATCTCCTTCGACAGTATCGAGTGGAGGTCGATAACTGACTTCGGTCAAGGGTTCTGCTTTCGCGCCAATTGGGCGAAGAGCAGTTGATCAGTACACGGAGACAACTGATGAGACTTCGTCACCTGCGCTATTTCATCATCGTCGCCGAGGAACTGAATTTCACACGAGCATCTGCAAGGCTGCATATTGAGCCATCACCACTCTCCCGCGCGATCAAGGATTTGGAACACGACGTTGGTGTCGAACTGCTGAATCGATCCAAAGGACGGATCAGGCTCACGCCGTCGGGTGAGGCGTTTCGCCATGCAGTGAAACGCGTGCTGGATCTATATGAGGAAGCGAAGAAGCAGGCCCATTCGCCGGCTCGTGGGCACCACAGCCGCCTTCGCATAGGTCTGGCTGATAGTCTGGCGCAACCCCGTCTTACGCGGCTCCTGGCACTCTCCAGAGAGGAGGAGCCGCAAACCGCCATCGGCATCAATGAAATGACGGCAGCGGAACTCCTCACTGCGCTCAACGACAATTTGATCGACGCGGGGTTCACCGTCGATGGCGAAGAGATCGGCGGCTTCGTCAAAGAGGCGGTTTGGTCAGAGCGACCAGTCGCGGTGGTCCCACGTCATCATCCTCTTGTGGCACTCGACAGAATCCCGCTCGATGAAGTTGTCCGTTATCCGCTAATCCTATGCCATCCGGAGCGTTGCGCCGGAGGTCACAAGTTGTTTGTTCAAGCTATCTCAGCCTGCGGGCTGCCGCCACCGCCTGCCGCCGAATACATCTCCGGGCACGAACCTATGATGCTATTGGTCGCCGCCGGCTATGGGGTCGGGTTTGGCCTGGAATCGCAGGCGGCCCGCTACCAGATCCCCGATATCATCCTTCGACCTATAGCGGATGAGAATGCTGCCGCTTCGACTTTCGTTGTAACGGGCAACGATCAGAATTCACCAGAATTGCAGCGCTTCATCGAGCGCGCAAAGCGCGTAGGCGCCGCGTCACCCTCGGATGGCAGTAGCACAGCGGCGGCATAGGCCGGGACAAGCGGCAGTTCTACCGACGAGACAGTGCCTGTTCTGAAATCAGTTCCTGAAGCCACGAACGAGCGATCTGCGTCGTTGATCTGCTTCTTGTCAACGGTCGAACGCGCGCCTGGCCAGTATCAAAAGACCGCCCTTAGTCATTCCGCACCGTCGCCAGCCGGCACAGAGGAAGCAGTATCCTGGATTGGCGCTCCGCACCGCCTCCTTACGGACGTAGGTGTAACGCCTTTGACCAGGCCAGCAGAAATCAGCGATGGCGTCAGCCTGTCGGATAAGGACTGACGAGCGGTGCGGGCTTTCGTTTCGGAAGACGGCGCAGTTGACGCCTTGCTGTCCGCTGCGGTCGACGAATTTCCTCCAGACGAGCATAGCGTCGCCTTTCGCGGTCCGGAGCACGATCTTTTCTCCCGGTCCGGCAAAGAGGACGCGCTTTCGTCCGTCGCGGTATTGATGGCAGGAGTAGTGTCGCTCGTATAGGGCAAGGCAGGTCCGGTCGCCGTCCTTGGTCAGGAACCATAGCGGCCCATCAGCGAACGCCAAATCGTCCACGCCGGTACGCCCTGTTCACCGCTCAGGCCAGGTCGTCCAACGGCAGGGGTTCAATTCCGCGCGTCCGGTCGATCTTCTCCGCCACCTTGAACGCGGCATCCAGTTCGCCGATGCCGTGCTCCTGCATAAGCTCGAACCGTTCGGCCTTCTCATCGGCTTCGGTCATGGCGAGCGCGAGATACAGGCTAGGCGGTACGGCACGGAACAGCAGCTCCATTGATCGCGACAGGATCACGCCTTCCGTGTATTTGCC
>Ga0172382_10006224_pt1 | contig 17435 bp, 13 predicted proteins | sample Leawel138RmetaG_FD_122245 | JGI IMG/M metagenome (GOLD analysis project Ga0172382, IMG submission 122245) | Leachate microbial communities from a municipal landfill in Southern Ontario, Canada - Leachate well 138R metaG | ecosystem: Engineered > Solid waste > Landfill > Unclassified | place...
GTAACTTGTCCCGACACCGTCACCCAGCCCATCCTTGTGTTTGACCATCCACATGCCGAGCAAGAGGCCAAGCACCATGCCTAAAACGAGACTGGCGAACCCGAAGGCAGCGGTCACCGGTATCTTCTCAGCGAGGATTGTCTTGATTGGGACCTTGGGGTAGATGGTAAGGCTTCGGCCAAGATCACCACTGAACAGCTTCTTGACAAACCGCCACAGTTGAACGTAGGACGGATCCAGGAGACCTTGATTACGCAAATAAGTCATCCTGGTCGCCGGATCGGATTCTTTTAACATTTCTGTTGTGAAGTAGCCGTTCATGGGCATGAAACGCAGCAACATGAAGACAACCACAAAGACAACGATAATAGTTACGACGGAACGTACGATCCGTTTCAATATATACTTTGTCACAAAGTCAGCACCTCTTACGGTATGAAAGAATTGCCCGTATCCATCCGGGCAATTCTCTCATAATCAGATATTCAGATACCGGTTTAATCTCCTGCCAGTGCAGCTGCCTTCTTGAGTTCGTAGTCAGCCTTGATTTCCTCGATTGTTTTCGCAGGTACCACCTGATCGATGACTTTCATTCCCTTGTACCGCGTATTCCCGAACAGAGTCAATGGCTCTGTATAGGGAATGCTGCGCGTCATGTAGTAGCCTCGCAAGCTTGAAATCATGGGAATGACGTAGGCACCGTTGATCAGGAACGCTTCCGCCTCGGCGAAATATCCGTACCGTTCGCTCAGGTCGGAAGTTTCCAGTGCCTTTTCGATCAGTTCATCAAAGGGAGGGACTTCGTAAAGGCCAACATTCTCAGCCCCGTCGGTTGTCATCCTGGCAAGAATGCAGGAAGGATCCGAATAGGTCACGCTCAAGGAGTCGTAGTAAACATCGTAATTGAGGGGATCGGCGACCGTGCTGTAGAAGCTGCTGGTCGCAAATGCCAGCTGGATATCGATGTAGTCGGGCCCAATGGCCTCTTCAATCATTTTTTCCAGAAGCTGGGCCATGATGATCTCGTCTTCATCGTCTGTTCCGACATACAGCACAGTCACCGGCAGCTTGCCATCCACTTTATAGGAAGCAACCGGCAACATATCCACCGTCGTTTCTTCAACGCCTGTGATATTTCCCTCAGCGTCGCAAAGCTCGGCCACGGCTTTTTCCATGTACTGCCTGGCCAGCTCCTTGTTGAAGTAATCTGTCGCTTTAATGGCCGCAAGTGGCTCATAGTCCGTGTAATCTTTTCCTTTGTCATCATAGATAATTTCTTCCGCGCAGATTGTATTTCTCACCAATCTTTTTGGCGTAACGGAATCACGGAGATAGGCGATTGACTCGCGATCAATCGCGTACTGAAGAGCGCGGCGGAAGTTTTCGTTCTGGATGAAGGTCTTAAACTCCGGATTGGCCGACTCAAAATCCAGCCACAGATAATTGGTACTGCTGCTGTGCTCGGTCGGAGCCAGCGATTCCGCCCACTCTGTTCCCTGTAGTGAGGCATATTCCTCGGACTCAACAACGCACTCGTCGATTTCACCACGTTTGAACATTTCCAAGGCTGTGGTGCCGTCTGGCATTTTCTGATACTCAATGGTTTTGATGGTCACGCTTTCGGCGTCCCAGTAATGGGGATTTTGGGTCAATACGATCTTTTTATCACGCTCGTATTCGGAAATATAATAGGCACCGCAAAACAGAAGATTTTCATTATCAATTCCGAAATCTTCGCCCAGCTCGACTGCAAAGGAATACTCTACCGGGAGCAGCAGCATGCTGCTTTCGATCAGTGACATGAAGTAGGGCGCGCCGGTGTTGAGCGTATATTGGACCGTATATTCATCCAAAGCCTTGACACCCACTGTCTCGTCAAATGACGCAACCACTTCATCCCGCTCAAGATCGGTATCAACGTCGGGATCGTCGATGTCATCAAGATCCCAATAATAATCGCTCAGACCGGATATGAGGGATCGAACGACTCGCATGCCATAGGCATCATTCTGCGGGTCTCCGATGTAGCGTATGGCATCGACAAAATCATCCGCTGTCACGATGAACCCTGTGTCCTCCCCTTTGCTGTTAACCCACTTGACGCCTTCACGAAGATGGAAAGTCCAAACCGTGCGTTCGTCATTGACCTCCCAGGATTCGGCAAGTGAAGGCTTGTAAACACCGTATTGATCCGGCTCGATCAAACCGTCGATACAGTTTGCCATCAGGCCGCGCACACCGGCGTATACAGTTGAATAATAGTTGAGTGACGGGTAATCGGACGAAAAGTAGGTCCGATAGGTGTCCTTGTAAACAAAATCGCCCATACCCGGCAGCGCCGGTTTTTTCTGACAACCCACACACAAACCCAACAGAATGACCAGTACAAGTAACACAGAGAATGTACGTTTCATTACAATACCCCCTTTAAGACATAATTCCCCTGAATGACTGAAAGTCTATTCAAGTACAAGCTAGCACCATCGGAGACTAAGCTCAACGGATAACTGGCATTCTTAACAGAATATTAACGGACGCGAGCGGTTTATAATGCATATATACACATAGATGTATCGGAGACGGCCATGATGATATGATAAAACCGTGTGAAGAGCGGTTAGATGGAATGGTTGTAAAAAGAAAAAAAATCAGCGCCTGTACCCGAATCATCCTGATCACAATTCCTGCCGCCACCGCTTTGTTTACCGCCTTGTTTTTTATGACAAACGATTATGCGGCTGGTTTCTTCGCCATGCTTTTCATGGTCTTCGTCAATACATCCAAGCACCCCGAACTCGGATGCCGGCTCCTGGTCGCCTTTTTATCGTCTTTGACCTGCTCTGTCCTGTCCATCTTTCTCGGCATGCCAATCACTCTGTACAGTGTTTTCGGACTTCTTTTCATCATCTGCCTGACCTGTGCCGCAACAAGCTACACCCATGGTCTTTTTCGAAAACTCAAGGAACAAAGCCTTCATTCACTCCAGAGGCTGAGCGCAACGGAGCTTGTAACCAGTGTAAACAACCGGCTGCTTACCGAACGCGGATTAGAAAAACTGCAAGAGCTTACACTCTTCTGCGTATATGAGGTGAGCGGGAATCACTCTGTCCTCTACACTCCCGACGGTCAGGGTTTGTCCTTGAAGTACAAATATCCGCCTGGTTTGCTCCTCTATCCTTCGGAATCCGAAGCAGCGGCTACGGCGTACGAGATGGGAATACCGGCCGGTTACGGAACAGACCATTGTTCCTATACTTCTTTTCGTCATATACCGCTATTCTCCAACCGGGAGGTGATTGCGGTCGTGAGTATTTTGTTCGATCCAAAAAACCGGAAAAATGACGAGATGATCGGCATTCTCGACCAAATCATGGTCAGGGCGGCCGTCGCCATGGAGCGTCAGCAACTCGCGGACGAACAGCAGAAGATCACCATGGAAAAAGAGGCCGAACGTATCCGCAGTGATTTTTTGAGGGCCATCTCGCACGATTTTCGCACACCGCTTACAGGAATTATCGGTGCCTGTTCTGCCTTGACATGTGACGAGACCCGTCTTAATGAAAAAGAAAAGAAATCCATGATGGTGGACATCCAGGAAGAAGCCGCATGGCTGCTCCGTATGGTAGAAAATTTGCTATCAGCCACCCGCGTGGGAACGGAGGGGCCGAAACTCGCCAAATCACTCGAACCCATTGAAGAAATCGTGTCCGAGGCACTCAATCGGTCCTTCAGACGATTCCCCAATCTCGAGATTCATACCGATCTTCCACAGGAATTCATCATGGTATCCGTTGATTCCACCCTCATCGTACAGGTACTCATGAATCTTATTGAAAATGCTGTCAAATACAGCGACAGACAAAAACGCGTCGATATTTCCGTCAAACAAGAGCAGGGACAGGTCACTTTCGCTGTATGTGATTATGGGAGAGGACTGCTTGCTGAAGAACTGGACCATTTGTTTCAACCGGCAACGCGCAAGAAGGGGGATTTTGGACACGGGCTCGGCCTCGGCCTGTCCATCTGCAAGAGTATCATCAGCGCGCATGGAGGCACAATTGAGGGGAGAAATAATGAATCGCGTGGCGCGACATTCTGGTTCACCCTTCCCAATGAGGAGGCACATGAGCATTAAGAACACCGTTTTGCTGATTGAAGATGAAGAACATATTTCCCGCGTCATTGAAACTGTTTTGAACGCCAATGGCTACCATGTCATTGCCACACGAAGCGGCATCAGCGCCAACTCACTGATCCCCTCCCATATCCCCGACGTGATATTGCTGGACCTCGGATTGCCCGATCTCGATGGAATGGAAATACTGAAATCGCTGCGGCAATGGTCCGATATTCCGGTCATCGTCATCTCCGCCCGGGACATGGATAAGGACAAAATCGCGGCCTTGGACCTGGGCGCGGACGATTACATTACCAAACCCTTCAGCACCCCCGAGCTACTTGCGCGGATCCGGGTTGCCTTGCGGCACAGGGAAACGAAACACTTCCAAAGCGACTCGTACACGGTTGGCGGATTCCATATCGATTTCAATAAACGACAGGTAACCGTTGACGGCGAACTGATCCACCTGACGCAAATCGAATACCGGATTGTCGAGCTGGTCGCCAGACAACCCGGTAGTGTGCTAACTTACGATTCGATCATCAAGGCGATCTGGGGGCCTAAGTCTCCACTGGACAACAATCGGATTCTGCGGGTCAATATGTTTAATATCCGGCGCAAGATCGAAAAGAACAACATTTCCACCCGCTACATCCTGACAGAAATCGGCGTTGGTTACCGGATGGCCGAGCAGTAAATTCTCCTTACCAACCATTTTCAAGTCAGTCAATGATAGCTGCCGTCCAGGACGGCGTCCAAGCTGGCGTCATCGAGTTCAACTCCGTAGAAGAGACTAAAGAATTCCGCGACCTGCCCTTTGACATCCGATCCATAGACCTGGGGATAGAAAAGCGGCCCCAACCAGGCCAGACCGGCGTAACGGTTGACGGAGGGTGGATCTGCCAGAAAGCCATAAGGCGCTGAGGGTATCACGACAACCCTCCCCTCCCTGACAGCTGACAGGGAGCTCCAGGCAGGATCTTCCCGCATCTCATCCGCCAGACTGGCTCCATCCACAAGAATGTAATCAGGCTGCCAGCCGATGATCTGTTCCATGGAGACCTCGCTGCCACCTCCCCGGTTGGCTGCTTCCACATCCGCAACGTTGATGACGGGCAGGTAGTCCAGGAGTTCGCTGTGAAAAGAGCCGACCGCATTGGTGTTAAGGCCGGCCTCCCCCATGGCCCAGTAGACGCTGACGCGTTCTGCTTCGGGAATGGTCTCCTTGGCCTTCTCCGACAGGGCCAGCCATCGTTCGCAATAAGCGGCCAGCAGGTCCGTGCGTTCCGAATTCCCGATCAACTGCCCGAGGTCACGAAAGGCCCGGGGCATGCTGGCAAAAGTCGCTTCAATAAAGACCGTCGGCAGATTGATTTGTTCCGTGATCTCGTCCAGATCCTCCTTGATGGAGGCCTTGGCCTCCCCGATATCGACAATGACCTGGGTATTGGCCATCAGGGCGGCCTCCAGGTTGAAGCCGTCCCCCTTGCCGTAAAGCTGACCAACACTGGGAAGATCACCCAATCCTTCCCCAAGAAGCTTGAGCTGGGTTTCAGTGACCGGATGGGCAACCGCCCCGATCAGGTCGGTCGCCACTGTGAAGAGAACGATCTGGGCCAGGGGGCCGGACGGCACCATGTGGGTCAGCTGAGCCGGCAAGATGACATCCCTGCCCGCGGAATCCTGAAAAACCCTTTCCTGGGCGGCCTCTGATTCTGTTACGGCCGGTTCTGTTGTGGGTACTGTGACCGTTTCCGTTTTCGTTGGTTCGGGCTCTTCAACCGGCTTACAGGCGGTCAGGGCAATCGCCGCCGCGACGATCAAGAGAACCAGAGTGAATAAGGGTCTGAACTTATTTCTTTTCACGGCTTGCTCCTACATTCTTTAAATTATGATTTGACCTTCCATGCCTGATTTCATTGAAATCAGGCAGGACGGTTACTTCTCCGGTACGCGCGCTTTCTTCCAGGCGAATGGGGATGCCGTAGACGTGCGACAGCAGGCTTTCAGACAAAACGTCACGGGGCGGCCCGAAGACCCGGGCCGAGTGACCGTCAATCAGGAGGACCTCATGGGCGTAAAGGAAAACATGCTGGGGATTGTGGGTTGAAAACAGAACCAGGTAACCTTGTTCGGACAGGGTCCGGATCTCTTCCAATACCCGGATCTGGTTGCCGTAATCCAGGCTGGCGCATGGCTCATCCATGATCAGGATGGGCGCATCCTGGGCCACAGCCCGGGCGATCAGAACCAGCTGCTGCTCACCGCCGGAAAGCTGATCGAATTGGCGGTTGGCGAAGGCCTCAATACCCAGAAGCCGCATGGCCCGCCGGGCGGCTTCCTTCTCTTTTGGCCCCGGCTGGCCGAAGATACCAAAGGAAGCCGTGGTCCCCATGAGGACCACCTCCATGACAGAAAACTGAAAGACCCCGGCCTGGGCCTGGGGGATATAGGCCATCTCCCGGGCCCGCTTGCGGGAGGACAGGCTGTCAAGGAGCTGGTTGTTGACCCGGATCTGTCCCTTTTTCAATGGCAGGATACCTAAAATCAGTTTGAAAAGGGTGGATTTCCCGGCCCCGTTAGCTCCCAGGACACCGATAACCCGGCCGCCCCGTGCCCTGAAAGACAGATCCTTCAAGACCAGACCGTTGCGATAACTGAATGTCACCCCGCTGACATCCAGGCCCTGGGTCATCACGGCTGAATCCCTGCTCATGCAGTCACATCCTTTTTCCCCTGGCGCAGGATCAGGTAGACAAAGAAGGGGGCCCCGACAAAGGCTGTCAAAATACCCAGTGGGATACCGCTGGTCGTTGCCCGGCGGGCAATGTCATCCACCAGGACCAGGAAACCTGCCCCCATCAAGGCCGAGGCAGGCAGGGAGAAACGGTTGTCAGAACCCACGGTCATGCGGGCAATATGGGGGATGACCAGGCCAATCCAACCGATGACACCGCTGACCGAGACGGCAGTCGCGGTCACCAGGGTGGCGGCCAGGATCAGAACGATGCGGACCAGGCGGGTTCTGACCCCCATGGTGGCCGCGGCTTCCTCGCCCATAGTCAAAACATTGAGCTGCCAGCGCAGAAGCAGGACAACCAGAACCCCGCCCAAAATAACAGGAGCCGCAAAGGTTAAATCCCTCATTTTGGAGGAATTCAAGGATCCCATCAGCCAGTAGGTAATCTGGGGCAGCTCATTGGTGGGGTCGGCATCCAGCTTGACCAGCGACAGGCCCGCCGAGAACAGGGAACTGACCACCATGCCGGTCAGAATCAAAGCCAGGATCTTCTGGGATCTGACGAAGGAAGTCAGAAAAAGGACCAGGAGAATGGACAGCAAACCGAAAAGAAAAGACAGGCCGGTGATGCCTGCGGAGTTAAAACCCCAAAGAATAGCCAGGGCAGCGCCGAATCCGGCTCCTGAGGAGGCGCCCAGGACATCGGGGGACGCCATGGGATTGCGGAAAATACCCTGGAAGGTATGGCCGGCTACGGAGAGGCCGCCGCCCACCAGCAAACCCATCAGGATACGGGGCAGGCGGACATGCATGAGAACCGTATGGATTTCGTCAGGAAAAACGGTGCCGGTTTGGAAAAGCCGGCTCCAAAAATAGCTGAAGATGGTGCCGGGACTGATCCCGTACCAGCCAACCGCCAGTGAAACGAGAACGACAAGCAAAAGAGCTCCGCCCATGATCAAAAAGCTGAGCAGCTGTTTTTTACCCTTGCCGGAGACTGCGGCTGGCGCCCTGGCGGGGGCTTCATCTTCCGCAAGAGCTTCAAGCGGCTCAACTTCCTTTTTTTCAGCCCTCTCGCCCCATACAGCCCGCTGCCAATGGTCAGCCGGCCTGCCATCGTTTGAGAGCTCCACCTGAAAGAGTGAAGGGTGACTTGCGATGGCCTGTCTGCGGCTTCGTAAAAGCCCGATCTCCTCCCGGGTCAGACCGGCCCGCGCCACCGACCGTTCAAAGGATTGGTCCTGCTTCCAAACCAGAATGACGGGCACCGGGCTCTTTTCCAGTGTATCCATCACCCGCTGGAAGAAGGCGGCGGACAGGAGCTCGTCGCCGCCCAGTTCATCAAGTATGGTCAGAGAGCCTGGCTTGCTCAGAAAGTCTTCAACTTTTTGGTGGAAAAGATCCAGGTCGAAGTGGCGGCCCTGGTCGTCCACATAGAGAAAACTATCATCGGTCGGAAAACTTGTCAGTTCGTCGTGCCTGACGGTTAAAAAGCCCGTCTTCCGCTGGCTGGCAGCCGGCACATGGACAAAACCGATCCGCTTCTCGTCGGCATCCACGTGACGGATGGTCATATAGCCGGACGGGTCGGCGCCCAGATCATCAATCAGATGCTGGACGAAGGTTGACTTGCCTGAACCGATGGCGCCGGTCACCAGCAAATTGGCAGCCTTACGCCCCTTGTCATCGGTCAACCGCGCCCGGACATAGGCCAAAAGATCACGCTCCCGTGCCGGGTAGGAAAAGTTCGCTTTCATGACCGCCGCTTCGCTCAAGGGATGACCCACAGACTAGAGCTTCCTTCGGGCATCCATTTTGCCGGCCCGCACGGCGATCATCTGCGCCGCGATGCTGATGGCGATCTCTTCGGGTGTCTCGCCCCCAATGTCAAGGCCGATGGGAGTAACAGCCCGTTCCAGTGCTTCCCTGCTGTGGCCGCGCTCCATCAGAAGGCCATCAATTGTTTTTGTCTTATGGCGGCTTCCGATCACCCCGATGTAACGGGCCGGGGTCTTCAAGACCTGGTCTTCCACATCAAGGTCATTGCTGTGGCCCCGGGTCATGATACAGACATAGTCTTCAGGACCGATGGTCACCGCCTTGCCGATGTCTTTCAAATCACACAATTTGACATCGTAGGCCCCCGGGAAAAGTTCAGGGTCGGTGAACTCCTCCCGGTCATCAAGGACGACGACCGCGAAGTGCACTTTGGCCAGTACAGGTGTCAGCGCCTGGCCGACATGGCCCCCGCCGAAAATATAAACGACACCCGGCACAACCAGCTCTTCGACGTAAAACTGGTGACCGCATACTTCAAAGGCCCTGCCCCGCTGACAGAGCTGGCGGGGATCGGCCAGCAAGGCCCGGGTGCATTCACTATCTTCCGGGAATCCTGTAAACTGCCAGCTTTCCATGGAAAAGTCCGGATCGGCCGGATTGACTCCTTCCGGCGCCGTGAATAAAGCCAGTCCGAGTTGGTCTTTTTCGCTGATGTCGGTTACCAGCCAGCTGGGCTGACGTTTTTCGATGGCCTGGCGGGCCGCTTTGACGACGCGGAGAAGCTCCTGGTCATCGCCGGGCAGGAAAAGGTAGTGGACTGTCGCGTTGCCGCCACAGATCATGCCAATATCCTCAATCTGGTTCTTGGAAAGAAAGAAGTGATGGATGTCGGAGCGCCGGTCCCTTATCGCCTCCCTGGCGATGGTAAGAGAGTGGAGCTCAACCGCGCCGCCCCCGACTGTTCCCGCAAGACGGCCCTCTGAACCGACCAGCATGCGGGCTCCCTCCCCCCGTGGGGTCGCGCCCGAACTCGCAGTTACAGTGGCGAGCACCGTATCTTTCTTTTCCGTTAAGGCCCTTTCGAGTGCTTTTAGTATGGGATCCATAATCATTCCACGCTTTCCTGTCACTGCCAGAAGCAGACCAAATTCCAGTGGAATCATTATAACCGAATTATATTAAAATACAAGTCGCTAAATTACCCCGCGGACATGCCTTCTCTATGAAGCATGGCGGCTCCGATGATCCCCGCGTCATTGCCGAGCCGGCTGATCGCGACTGGGGGGAGGAACAATATGTAATCACCGGGTTTTTCAGGATCAAGGGCCTTGCGAAGCGGCTCCAGCAGCAGACCACCGGCCCGGCTGATGCCGCCGCCCAAAAGAATAATGTGCGGCCTGTAGAGCACGGTCAGCGTCCGAATCCCGGCGGCCAGAAAAGCAACATAGCGATCCAGGATCCGCAGGGCTGTGCGATCACCTGTCCGGACACTGTCAAAAAAAGCCCTTACATTACCCGAGGGATTATCCTTCTTGACCGAGTGACGCAAAGATGATGGCAGATCCCCCCGCAGGCCCTCCTGTATGAGCCGGTTCAAGCCCCTGATCGAGACGTACATCTCAAGGCAGCCCCTCCTGCCGCAGCTGCAAAGCGGTCCATCTTCCACTTCGATGGCGATGTGTCCCGGCTCAATGCCCAGTCCGGTCGCGCCCCGGAAAATCCTGCCGTCACAGACGAATCCCCCGCCGAGTCCCGTTCCCAGAGTCAGCATGAGCGCGCTTTCAAAAGCATTCGCTTCACCGGTCAGATACTCGCCCCAGACAGCGCAATCCGCGTCGTTTTCCGTTTTAATCTTTGTTGCGGGGAAGTGCTGGCCAAGAAGTGAGATGAAATCGACGTGATCGAGGGCTAAATTGGCGGCCTCAATCATGAGCCCCGTCTTTTGATCGACAAGGCCGGGTAAACCGAGACCGACAGAGTCGAGATCTGACACATCGAGCGCATTCCTTTGAAGCAGGCTGTGAATATTTGAAACCATGGATTCCACCAGGGACTCCGCAGATCTTGGGGCCCTGGTCCTGGAGATCTCCCGGTCGGCAATCCTGTAACTGCCATCAACAAGGCCGACCTCCATATTGGTTCCGCCCAAGTCAATACCGACTGACCAACTCATCGAAAACTCCCTCCCGGCTGACCGATCTCCTATTCGATAGTATACTTGAAACGACGGCTCCATTACGAGAGGAGGCTCCCATGGACAGATACGCAACTGAACCCTGTCATCCTGTTTCACTCGAAGGTCCCCTGCCGCCCGACCCGGTTTTTGAGGCGGGTATCCGGCGGGCTCCGCGACGCGAGGCCAGGCTTTCCGAAAATGAACGCAAGACTGCCTTGAAGAATGCCCTGCGCTATATTCCGACCCAACACCATGAAATCATGGCTGCTGAGTTCGCAAAAGAGCTCAATGAACATGGAAAGATCTACGGCTACCGCTACCGGCCTTCCGGCCGCCTGTATGGAAAGCCGATCCATGAATACAAGGGAAATTGCATTGAAGGCAAGGCCTTCCAGGTTATGATCGACAACAACCTGGATTTTGAGGTGGCGCTTTACCCCTACGAGCTGATAACTTACGGTGAAACAGGCGCCGTCTGTCAGAACTGGATGCAGTACCGGCTCATCAAGCAGTACCTGGAGATGCTGACCGAAGAGCAGACCCTGGTCCTCTTTTCGGGCCACCCGGTCGGGCTTTTCCACAGTCCGCGCTCGGCCCCGCGCGTAATCCTGACCAACGGCCTCATGATCGGCCAATACGACAACCTGGAGGACTATAACCGCGCGTCTGCCATGGGGGTGTCAAGTTACGGACAGATGACCGCAGGCGGCTGGATGTACATCGGACCCCAGGGAATCGTTCACGGCACCTACAACACTCTGCTCAATGCCGGCAGGCAGCAACTGGGCATCCCCCAGGAAGCGAACCTTGCCGGCCATCTCTTTGTCAGCTCGGGCTTGGGCGGTATGTCAGGCGCCCAGGGCAAGGCCTGCAAGATCGCCGGAGGTGTCGCCATTGTCGCTGAGGTCGATCCCTCGCGCATCAAAACGCGGAACTACCAGGGCTGGGTTGATGTCATCGCCGAATCATGCCAGGCTGCTTTTTCAATTGCCGCTGAGGCAATGAAAAAAGAGGAAGCCCTGGCCGTGGCTTATTACGGCAACATTGTTGATCTGCTTGAATTTGCCATTGACAACAAGATTCCCATCGAACTCTTATCGGACCAGACCTCATGCCACGAACCCTACACAGGGGGCTACTGCCCGCAAGGACTGACCTATGACCAGCGGACCGCCATGCTGGCGGACAACCCCGCCCGATTCAAGGAAGAGGTCGACCGCTCGCTGGCCGCCCATTACCTGGCAATTAAGAAACTCACGGCCAGCGGCACTTACTTTTTCGACTACGGCAATTCTTTCATGAAGGCGGTATTTGACGCCGGGATCAAGGAAATTTCGAAGAACGGGGAGAACGACCGCGACGGTTTCATCTGGCCCTCCTACGTGGAGGATATTATGGGTCCCCTGCTCTTTGATTACGGCTATGGCCCTTTCCGCTGGGTTTGCCTGTCCGGCAGGGACGAGGATCTCCAGCTTACGGACCAGGCGGCCATGTCCTGCATTGATCCCCAAAGACGTTACCAGGACCGCGACAACTACAACTGGATCCGGGACGCCGAAAAAAACAAGCTGGTCGTCGGCACCAAAGCACGCATATTGTACAGCGACGCCATGGGCCGCATGACCATCGCTTTGAAGATGAACGAGCTCGTACGTGAAGGGAAGATCGGACCCGTCATGATCGGCCGCGACCATCACGACACGGGCGGGACGGATTCACCTTTTCGCGAGACATCCAATATCCATGACGGCAGCAATGTCACCGCCGACATGGCCACCTCGGTCTTCGCCGGCAACGCGGCCCGCGGCATGAGCCTGTGCGCTCTCCATAACGGCGGGGGGACAGGGATCGGCAAGGCCATCAACGGTGGCTTTGGTTGCGTCCTGGACGGGTCGGAGCGGATTGACCGGGTACTTCACGACGCTGTTCTCTGGGATGTCATGGCCGGTGTCGCGCGCCGGGCCTGGGCGCGCAACGAGCACGCCATGGAAACAGCAAGAGAATACAACCGTTTAATGGAAGGCAGGGACTGCCTGACCCTGCCCTACATCGCGGACGACGGACTGGTCGGGAGAATACTCAGGGAGGGGTGATAGCATGGCTGAAGGCAGAAAGATTGTTGAATGTGTTCCCAATTTCAGTGAGGGGCGGGACAGGGATATCATCGAAAAAATCGTCGCTCCCCTGAAAGACCGGGAAGGTGTCCGCCTGGTCAACTATGAGGGCGATGCCGACTACAACCGGCTGGTGGTCACCGTGCTGGGTGACCCGCAAGCGGTGAAAGCAGGCATCCTGGACGCGGTCGGCGCTGCCACTGAACTGATTGATCTCAACCGGCACCAGGGCGAACACCTCCGGATGGGCGCAACCGATGTGGTTCCCCTGATCCCCATCCGCAACATGACGGTCGAGGAGACGGTGGAACTGTCCAAAGAACTGGCCCGTTCCATCAACGATCGTTACGGGATCCCTGTTTTTCTCTACGAGGACTCAGCATCTTCGCCTGACAGGGTCAACCTGGCCAATATCCGAAAGGGCCAATTCGAGGGCATGGCCGACAAGCTGCTGCTCCCCGGCTGGGAACCTGACTTCGGTGAACGTAAACCCCATCCGACTGCCGGAGTGACTGCGGTCGGGGCGCGTTTTCCGCTTATCGCCTACAATATCGATCTTGGAACGGACAAGCTGGAAATCGCCAACAAGATCGCCCGGGCCATCCGCCAATCGGGTGGTGGCTTTCAATTCATCAAGGCGGGGGGTGTCGAGCTCAAGGACAAGGGCATTGTCCAGGTAACCATGAACATCACTGATTTTCGCAAGAACCCGATCTACCGGGTCTTTGAAACCGTCCGCATGGAGGCGGCCCGCTGCGGGGTTCCTGTCCTCGGAAGCGAGATCGTCGGCCTGGCGCCGCTTTCCGCCCTTACCGGCTCGCTGGAGTACTATCTGGGACTTCACGGCTTCGATGACACCAAGATCATAGAGCATTGGCTGCTGGATGATTGACCTGATTCAACAGAGGAAATGAATGAATTTTGATGAAGTAATTGATCGCAGAAATACCGGATCCATGAAATGGGATTTCGCGCCCGGGCCCCTGGATCCCGGACAGTGCATCATCCCCCTTTCGGTCGCTGATATGGAGTTCAGAAGCCCTGCCTGTATCCGGGACAGATTGAAGGAACTGGCGCAGGAGGGTGTGTGGGGGTACACCGGCCCCCGTGACCAATACTTCGAGGCCGTCAACCGTTGGTACAGCCTCCGCCACGATTTCCCGGTAAAAGAAGAATGGATCGTAACGACGACCGGAGTCGTACAGGCTGTTTATTCCGCCGTGCGCGCCTTTTCTGAGCCGGGTGACAAGGTGCTGGTTCAGACACCTGTTTACTACCCTTTCTTTCGCGCCATTGAGCAGAATGAAAGAGAGCTGCTGACCAATCAGCTGATCATCCGGGATGGCCGTTACCAGATCGACTTCGACGACTTCGAGAAAAAGATGAAAGAGGCCAGGCTCTTCATTCTTTGCAGCCCCCACAATCCGGTCAGCCGCGTTTGGGACCGGGAGGAGCTCGATGAGATGGCGCAGATCGCTGCCGCGCAAGATGTTTTCGTCATCTCAGATGAAATCCACTGCGATTTCACTTTCAAGCGCAAGCACACGGTCTTCAGCCAGGTCGCACGTGCCCGCGGGACCCGGCACCTGGTCGCCTTTTCCGCCAGCAAGACCTTCTCGCTTGCCGGCCTCAACCTGGCGAGTATTCTGGTCGAGGATCCCGGCCACCGGGAAACTTTCAGCTGCCGCGTCAGGACGGACGGGGTGAATACGCACAGCACTTTTGGTTTTGCCGCCGCCGAAGCCGCCTACACCCGGTGTGACGAATGGTATGAGGCCATGCTGGCCTATGTCTATGACAATTTCCTGGCATTGAAAACTTACCTTGAAGCCAGGATGCCTGAGGTCACCGTCTTTGATCTGGAGGGCACCTACCTGGCCTGGCTCGATTTCAGAGCTGTCTGCAATGATCACAAAATGCTGGAGCAGTCCATGATCGATCAACAACTCTACCTGGACGAAGGATACATTTTCGGTCATGGCGGTCAGGGTTTTGAGCGGATCAACCTGGCCTGTCCACGCCAGGTCCTCCTGGCAGCCCTGGAGCGCCTGAACAAGGTATATGACCGCCTGAAGGCAGGAAGGAACCGATGAAGTTTCCGGGCAAACGCGCTCCTTGGTGGTATCTGGTGCTGATCGCTCAGGGAGTCGCATGCGTCTTTACTCTTTACGCCCTGATCCTGGAACCGGGAGCTGTTTCAGCGGTCAGTGCCGGCTTGATGGTGATTGTTTCCTGCTTTGTCCTGTGCATTCAATTCCGAAATGATCTGACCCTGGACGAAGACAGGCTGGAGCTCCGTTTCGGGCCTTTGACCAAGCGGATCCCTTACTTCGAGATCCGGTCCATCACCCGGACCCGGAACCCCATCTCGTCAACAGCGACCTCTCTTGACCGGGTCGCGATCGAATTGTACAGCGGTGGAATGTACCTGGTTTCGGCCCGGGACAACGACCGTCTGGTTGAAGAGCTTCATCTGCGCCGAAAAAAGGCGCTTCGAGGAGACTGACATGACTTACTCCATGATCGAGCACGCGGCAGAGCTGGCAACGCCTCTGGGAAAGAAAGCTAAGCAGGGCTCCGGGATGAAAGATCTCCTGGTCATCCCCGATGGTTCCGTGATCTGGAAGGATGACACCATCCTTTTTGTCGGAACAACAAAAAAGGCCCATGCCTGGATCGAACAATCCCTGCCGGCAGGCCGCGCGATCAAGCGTATCGACGCCTCGGGGAAAACAGTCATCCCCGGTTACGTCGACCCTCATACCCATTTTGTTTTCGGGGGCTACCGGGACAATGAATTCAACATGCGTCTTCAGGGCGCTTCCTACATGGAGATCATGGAAGCGGGCGGAGGTATCGCCGCAACCAACCGGGCGACGCGGGAGGCTTCCGAAGATGAGCTATACGCTTCCGGCTGGCAGCGGCTTGAACGGATGCTGGACCTGGGCATCACGACCGTGGAAGGGAAAACCGGCTATGGCGAGGACACCGAAACAGAAGACAAGATGCTGCGGGTCATGGAAAGACTGGACCGCGACCATCCGGTTGACGTAGTCAAGACTTACATGGGGGCGCATGCTGTCCCACCCCGTTTCAAAGGAAAACCAGCCGATTACATCGATTACCTGATCGAAGAAGGTCTTCCCATGGCAGAGGGACGGGCTGAGTTTTGTGATATTTTCACTGAGAAAAATGTATTCGAGCTGGGCGATTCGGAAAGGCTCCTGCTTGCCGCCCGCGAGCGCGGTTTCAAGCTGAAGATGCACGCTGATGAGATCGTCCCCCTGGGCGGCGCGGGCCTTGCGGCCAGACTAAAAATCACCAGTGCCGACCATCTGCTCAAGGCTTCCGACCAGGACCTGCTTGCCATGCGGGACGCCGGCGTCATCGCAACCCTGCTTCCCCTGACCGCCTTCAGTCTGAAGGAACCATACGCCAGGGGACGTTTCATGATCGACCAGGGCCTGGCTGTCGCCCTGGGCACCGACCTCAACCCCGGCAGCTGCTATTCCCAGTCCATTTCCCTCATGATCGCCCTCGCGACTATCTACATGAGCCTGACGGTTGAAGAGACCCTGACAGCGGTCACTCTCAACGCGGCCGCCTCCATCGGTCTTGCTGAAAGCAGGGGCTCGCTGGAAGCGGGCAAGAAAGCGGATATCCTCCTGCTCGACTGCCCCAACCATGGCCATCTGTCCTATCACTTTGGTATGAACCTGGTTGAGACGGTGATCAAGAACGGTGAGGTCGTGCGGCCAGCTTAAGGATTTTCAGGGCGGTTTACTGACGACCCTTTGCCAGAAGATGCCGCCTTATGGCTTCAACTGCCACCCGGATCCCCCGCATTGTGTCATGGCTCTCTGTATCATCCATGCCCAAAGCCCGCCGTTCCTGGTTCCATATGGTGTTGAGGATACAGGCTGCTTTGGCGCCCAGAGACTGGCAGACGATGTAGAGCGCGGCGCTCTCCATCTCGGAAGCCAGGGTCCCGCCTTTCAGCCAGGCCTGCCATTTGTTTTGCAGTTCATAGCTGACGGGCATGCGGCCCGGTGAATGTTGGCCGTAAAAGGAATCCTTGCACTGAACAACACCGGTGTGGTAGCGGTAGCCGCCCTCCCTGGCGGCATCCACAAGGCAGCCGGTCAGTTCAAAATCGGCGACAGCCGGAAATTCAACCGGCAGGTATTCCCGAGAAGTCCCCTCCATCCGGATGGCTCCCGTCGCGATGACCAGATCCCCGCCCATTACATCAAGGCTCATGCCGCCGCAGGTTCCCACACGGATGAAATTGCGGACGCCGGTCATGTAGAGCTCTTCGACGCCGATGGCCGTGGAGGGACCTCCCATACCGGTCGACATGACCAGGACAGGCTCATCTTCAAGGCTGCCCAGCCAGCTTGTGTATTCGCGGTTGACCCCCAGGAGGCGGGGATGGTCAAGGAGAGCGGCGATCTTTTCGACCCGGCCGGGATCGCCAGGCAGGATGGCGTATTTTGCGCCGTGGGA
>Ga0172382_10006225_pt1 | contig 17434 bp, 16 predicted proteins | sample Leawel138RmetaG_FD_122245 | JGI IMG/M metagenome (GOLD analysis project Ga0172382, IMG submission 122245) | Leachate microbial communities from a municipal landfill in Southern Ontario, Canada - Leachate well 138R metaG | ecosystem: Engineered > Solid waste > Landfill > Unclassified | place...
AATATTATTAGAAGCAGCGCGCTTAAATGGTAATATTCGTTTTCATCATATTTCTACTGATGAAGTCTATGGTTCACTTGCCTTAGGTGATGCGCGGTTTAACGAGAGGACGCCATATGATCCTCGTTCTCCTTATAGTGCCTCAAAGGCAAGTTCTGATCACTTAGTGCGCGCCTATTTTCATACTTATAATTTACCAATTACTATTTCAAATTGTTCTAATAATTACGGACCTTATCAATATCCAGAGAAATTGATTCCTCTTTTTATCACTAATCTTTTAATGGGAAAGAAGGTTCCGGTCTATGGAAAGGGTGCAAATATTAGGGACTGGATCCATGTAAATGATCATAATAAGGGGGTTGATTTGATAATTAAACAAGGAAAAATTGGCCAAACTTATTGTCTGGGCGGAGATAGTGAAGTTACTAATTTAGAAATTACCAAAAAAATATTAGCTTTACTTGGCAAAGATGAGAGTCAAATTGAATACGTGTCAGATCGCCTTGGTCATGATTTACGTTACGGAATTGATTTTAGCAAGGCAAAAAACGAATTAGGTTTTAAGCCGGAGTATACTTTAGATATTGGTTTAGAGGAAACAGTTAATTGGTACAAAGATAAACAAAGTTGGTGGAAAAAATTAAAAAAATAATTTAAAAATATGAGAGATAAAAAAATTTTTATTATAGAAGATGATGTTAATTTGCTCTATGGTCTTGAGGCTCAGTTTAACAATGCTGGCTTTCATGTAGAGATAAATGAAGCTGACAATGATGATGATGAAATATTAAAACATTTACGCAAGTTTAAGCCAGACTATATTGTCTTAGATTTAATTTTACCTAAGGTAGAAGGTTTTGAATTGCTACAAAGAATAAAAGCCGACGATGAATTAGGTGAAAAAGAAGTCTTTATTTTCACTGATTTAAGTGATGAAGATAGTCGGGAGAGAAGTTTGGAGATGGGCGCTGATTACGTATTTTTTAAAGAGGATTTTGACACCTTTTCCTTTGCCGAGAAGGTTATTAAAATTATAAAGAATAAAAACAAAGGGGAACTTGAGCCTAACGATGATGAGGGGGAATTTGATTTAGTGATTGACTAAAGGCGCTAAAATGAGTAGAATAAATAGTCGTAGTTATATTGTAATATTATGTTTATAAAACAGATCGGAATTGATCTTGGAACAACCTATACATTAGTATATTTGCCGCGGCGCGGTATTGTTGTTAATGAGCCTAGTGTGGTTGCAGTTTCTATTGCCGATAAAAAGATTTTAGCAGTTGGTAATGAGGCTAAGGATATGTTGGGACGAACGCCAGATACAATTATGGCGGTAAAACCTTTAAAAGAGGGAGTTATTGCTGATTATCGTGCTACCGAAGCAATGATACGTTATTTTATTAACAAAGCTCTAGGGGGCTTGCGTCTTTTTCGTCCGGAAGTAATGGTTGCTGTTCCTGCTGGCATATCTTCTACTGAAAGAAGGGCTGTTATTGAGGCAACTATTGCTGCTGGTGCTAAGGCGGCCTATATTATTAAAGAGCCGGTAGCGGCTGCGATTGGTGCGGATATTCCAATTGGCTCTGCCACTGGACACATGGTTATTGATATTGGTGGTGGCACTGCAGAAATGGCGGTTATCTCTTTAGGTGGAGTAGTTGCTTCAACCTCAGTTCGAGTGGGCGGGAATAAATTAGATGATGCTATTTTGGAGTTTATTCGTAAAAAATATAATTTAGCGATTGGAGAAAGAACGGCGGAAGAGGTTAAAATTAATATTGGCTCAGCTTTATATATTGAAGATAAGTTGTACATGGAAGTGCGCGGACGGGATATTGTTACCGGCTTGCCACGAAGCATAACAGTTTCCAGCGATGATGTTACTGAGGCAATTCAACACGAACTAGAATCTATTATTACTGCGGCTAAAAAAGTGTTACATAAAACTCCCCCAGAATTGTCAGCTGATATTATTGACAAAGGAATAGTGATTACTGGAGGCACCGCTCTATTACGTAATATGGACCAATTAATATCACGTACTACTGGTGTGCCAGTTTATATTGCTGATGATGCGATGTTATGTGTTGCCAAGGGAACTGGTATTGCGCTTGATAATTTAGATTCCTATAAGCGCAGTATTTTAGCAACTAAATAAATTATTTTAAGCGAACCTGAAAGGGTCCGTTTATTTTTATATGATAATAGGCATAGATGCTTCACGCGCCAATTTAAAACGAAAAACCGGTACCGAATGGTACTCTTTTTACCTAATCAAAAATTTAGCTCGTTTAGATAAAGAGAATAAATATTGGCTTTATTTAAATGAAGAGCCGTCGGAGGAATTGAAGGCAGCAGTGGTTGATAATCTTAATTTTTCTTTTCGAGTTCTAGCTTGGCCGCTTTATTCTTTTTGGACTTTAGGGCGTTTAAGTTGGGAAATGATATGGCATCGCCCAGATGTTTTATTTATCCCTGCTCATACCATGCCTTTAATATATCCAAAAAAAACAGTAAACACGATTCATGATATAGCCTTTACTCGTGAGAGCAGTCTCTATCGTTCTGCTAAGGCAAAAACTGATAAGCCAATTTTACGTAAATTGATTGAATTGGTGGTACGAATTGTTACTCGTGGTAAGTATCACTCGGAGTCAATTGATTACTTGTACTGGTCAACTGAGTTTGCGCTTAATCGGGCCAAGAAAATAATTACAGTTTCCCATTTTACTAAGAACGAAATAGTAAATGTCTATCCCCAGGTAAAAAAAGATAAGATAAGGGTTGTACATAATGGTTATAATAATGACAGCTATAGAAAAATAGATGATAATAAAAAAATATCTGAAATTAAGGAAAAATATGATTTGGAATTCCCTTATTTTCTCTACATAGGTCGTATTGAAAAGAAGAAAAATATCCCAGTTTTAATTGAGGCTTTATCTATCTTAAGGGAGGATAATCCTGAGGTGAAAGAAAAAATGGTTTTAATCGGTGATGCTAGTTTTGGTTATGATGAGGTAAAGTATATTATCGAAGAATATAATTTAAATGAAGATGTAATTATGCCCGGTTGGATAGATGAGGCAGATTTGCCTTATATTTTAGCTGGCGCTTCAGCTTTTATTTTTCCATCAAAGCATGAGGGTTTTGGCATCCCTTTATTACAGGCTATGGCTTGTGGTGTACCAGTAGCTGCCTCTGATATTGCCGTTTTTAAAGAAGTGGGAGGTGATGCTTTTTTAAGCTTTGATCATCAAAGTAAGGAGGCAATAGCAGCGGCGATGGCCTTGTTAATTAAAGATCAAAAATTAAGGGAAAAATTGATTAGCCGAGGTTATGAAAGGGCAGAGAAATTTAGTTGGGAGAAATGTGCTCGTGAGACTTTGCGAGAAATAACTAACTTTGATTAATAGTCTTGTAAAATAGACTTTTTGTGTTATTATAAAGGTGTTATATGAAAAAAATCATAACATCTTTTTTTATTTTATCCTGTCTTATCGCTGGGCCGGTTTCAGCTGCCCTGTCTCCAAATGATCCCTTTTATCAAAACCAGTGGTACCTACATCGTATCGCCGCTGAAAAGGCCTGGAGCAAGGCGGCCAGTAGCCCCCATACTATTATCGCAGTTATTGATTCGGGCATACAGATTGATCACCCTGACTTAAAAGATAATATTTGGCGCAATCAAGCAGAAATAGCAGAAGACGGAAAAGATAATGATGGAAATGGCTTCATTGATGATATCTATGGTTGGGATTTTACGGATAATACAAATGATCCTAATCCTAAACTAAAAGATGGCTGGACTAAGATGGGAATCTCCCACGGCACTTTAGTGGCGGGTATTATTGCTGCTTCCGGAAATAACAAAAAAGGAGTAGCCGGTCTTACTTGGAAGGCACAAATTATGCCACTTAAAGCTTTAAATGATAAGGGTGAAGGACGTACCAGTGATGTTATTCGTGCGATTGATTATGCAATTTTAAATGGCGCACATATTATTAACTTAAGTTTTAGTACATTAAATTACAGTGAGGGCTTGCAAGAGGCTATTTATAGAGCACATCGTGCAGGAATAATGATAGTAGCGGCAGCTGGTAATGAACAGGCCTCAGGACAAGGCTATAATATTGATGAAACAAAACTTTATCCAGTTTGTTATGACGGCAAATTGATTGGAGAGAATATGGTAATTGGCGTGGCCGCTACTGACGCCCTTGATCAAAAGACCAGCTTTTCCAGTTATGGTTCCACCTGCGTTGATATTAGCGCTCCCGGGATTAGTTTCTTCAATACGGTAACAAATAAAGGGGTAGTAGAGGCTGACAAATATTATGATGGTTATTTTTCAGGAACCTCTTTAGCGGCGCCTTTAGTGAGTGCTACCTTGGCCTTAATCAGTGAGGCTAATCCAGAATTATCACGTCGAGAAATTGTTAATATTCTATTGGCTTCAACTGATAAAATTGATGCTTTAAATCCAGATTATGCTGGTCTTTTAGGTAATGGTCGTTTAAATGTGGATAAGGCAATTTCGATGGCAAAGGAAAATTTGTATAAACAGGTTAGTCGCCTGGTGATAGTGCCAACTGGGGAAGGCGAGGTGCCAAGATTAACAGCAGTAAATGGTGATCTTGTTGTTCGCTTAGAAGATGATATTTTTAATTTTCAAGCTGATTTTAGTGCTTTTGATATTGAAGGTGACGGTGATCAGGAATTAATTGTTGGGGCAACATCAGGACAGGAACCAAAAGTTTCAATTTATGATGCCAGTGGTAAATTTAAGTTTAGTTTTCTTGCCTTTGAAAAAAATTATCGGGGCGGGGTAAATGTTACAGTTGCTGATTTAGATGATGATGGCAAAGGAGAGATAATAGTAGCGCCGCAAAAAGGACGTTTAGCAGAAGTTAGAATATTTAACAGTCGTGGTAATTTACAGAAATCCTTCTTAGCTGTTGACAGCAATTGGCAGGGGGGCGTGCAGGTAGCAGCAGGCAATATAGATGGTCAGGGTGAATTAGAAATAGTAGTAGCGCTGCAGGCGGGAGCTGAGCCTCAGTTACGAATTTTTTCAGCTAGTGGCAAGTTACAAGGGATATTTCTTGCTTATGAAAAAGATTTTAGAGGGGGTGTAAATTTAACAGTTTCTAATATTGATGGTCGAGTTGATCGTAATAAGGCAGAAATTATTGTCAGCCCTGGCCCCGGCCGAAAAGCGGAGGTAAAAATATTTACCAATCGTGGTGTAGTTAAAAAAAGCTTTCAAGCTTATAACAACAACTGGTTACGCGGTGCCTATATTGCAAGTGGCGATTTAAATAATGATGGCGTAAATGATATTATTCTTAGCGCTTATTCAGGGGGGGCGCCTCATGTTCGCGGTTTTGATGCGAGCGGTAATTTATTGGAATCATTCTATGCTTACTCAGAAGACTTTATTAAAGGCGTAAAGGCTGGTATAATAAAGATAAATAATTAGTAAAAATATGGGAAAGAAAATAATATTTGATAAAAAAAATGTAATTGTTGCGGGTGGAGCAGGTTTTATTGGTTCTCATTTGTGTGACTTGTTGTTAAAAACTTCTAAAGTAATTTGTATTGATAATTTTATTTCTGGTTCAGAGCGCAATATCGATCATCTTCTTTCTAATCCAGACTTTATCTTTATCAATCATAATTTAGCCACACCGATTAATTTTGCCGCCTTTCCTGAACTAAAACGTTTTAAGATAGAATTTCAGGGAATACAAGAAGTGTATAATTTAGCTTGCCCAATGTCACCCCGCAATTTTTTAGAAAATCGCCTCGCTATTTTAGAGGCCAATTCTTATGTGGTGAAGAATTTGTTAGACTTAGCGCTTTCTTATCAGTCGAAGTTTTTGCAATTTTCTTCCTCAGTTGTCTATGGTCTGCGTCATAGAGATGACCCTAACTTTAAGGCCCGTGAATCAGATTTAGGCCAGGTTAATCATTTAACCGATAGAGGTTCCTATGATGAAGGGAAGCGTTTTTCAGAAACCATGGTAGCTAACTATCGTTCGATTTATAATTTAGATGCAAAAATTATTCGTCTTTTCCGTGTCTATGGTCCGCGCATGCAATCAGAAGATGGTCAAATGATACCTGATTTTATCAATAATGCTTTAGAGAATAAGGATATTGTTATAAATGGTGATGAAAGTTTTTCTTCTTCCTTTTGTTATATTGATGATGTTTTAGATGCTATAGAAAAAGTAATGGCTTCTAATTTAGCGGGACCACTAAATATTGGATCTGACGTTAACTTTAAATTAACTGATTTGGTAAACATTATTTTAGCAGAAACAAACTCACAATCAAAGGTATCTCACGCCGATAATTTATTATTTATGACAGAGCTAATCTTGCCTGATACTCATTTGGCACGCAATGAACTAGGTTGGATGCCAGTTGTTACCTTAGAAAATGGCTTGAAAAAAACTATTTTTGATATTAAAGCGCACAAGAAACTTCATCGTTTTGAAAATTAAATAAAATAATAAAAAACAGCATTATCGTGCTGTTTTTTTATTGGCTTAAGTTTTATTTATTGAAATCTTTTATTTTGGCAAATAAGTCGCTTGCTGACAGGGGGGTAAATAGTTTGTCGTCTTTTCCAACCGCTTCAGGAATACCTCCAATGCGACTGGCTAGTACGGGTACTTTAAGAGCTCTTGCTTCGCTAATAATTAGGGGGGAATTTTCGTAACAAGAGGAAGGGACTATTAGAAGGTCGCTTTTTTTCATTTCTGTTTTTAAAACCGCTTTGTCTAGATTACCAAAGAAGGTGATGCGTTTATCATTCTTGGTGATTTTTTTAGCCTTTTTTAAGAGACTGCCTGTGCCCGCAATTTTCAAAGTGAAGTCATCGGGGGCTAATTTTAAAAAAGCTTTGATAAGAAAAATGATGCCTTTGTGTTTTTCAATTTGACCGGCAAAAAATAAATTTTTCTTAGGCCCACTGGGGGTTGTTTTATCAGAATCTTCTATAGTTTCTGTGAAGGGACGAATTTCAGTTTTAGATGTGGGGAAGAAGCCACGACGTAAATGTTCTTGTAGCAGCCAATTTGAAGGAGAAATGATAAGGTCAGGAGAGCCAATAAATTTTCGACTTAGTTTTTGATATATTTTAGCGGGCAGGGAATTTAATATTCTTTCTTTGCTGTAAAACATTAATCCAGAAGGATGAAGTAGCTGAATATCATGAAGGAAATGATGATGAGTGATTGCAAACTGACTAATGGCAAGCGCACTCATGTGCCCGAGGCCCATGAGATTGTGAGTGATTACTAGATCGGGTTTTTCGGTGTTCAAAATATGAAGAATTTCTTGGAATTGTTTGAAAGAATAGATGTTAGAAATTTGCCAGAATAAGAGATAGATTATATTTTTTTTGTAAAGATTATAATAATTGGATTTTATGTATAAAGTTCTAAAATCTGAATTTATACCTAAGTCTGGCTTATGGGGGCGAGTGGTAATAATAAAAACATCATTTTTTTGTTTTAAGTCAGTCGCCATTTTTATCAGGACTTTTTCAGCGCCGCCACGATTATAGGGGGGGAGAAGATTATTTATTAAACAAATTTTCATAAATTTCTTTACTGTTTTTTGGACTGTATTTCTTTTCGGCGAGAATGCGCGCCATTTTTCCCATTTCTATTCTTATTTTCTCATTATTTATTAAAAATTCTATCTTTTCTTTTAAATCATCTTGACTGCTCGCCTTTACTAGCAAGCCCTCTTTTTTGTTGGTAAAGACTTTTCTGACACCGGGTAAATCAGAGGCAATAACCGGAATGCCACAGGCAAGCGCCTCGATTAAAACTATGCCAAAGGCTTCGTTGTTATTTATGGACGGAAGAACTAGGGCATCAGATTTTTGCAAGGTTTTAATTAAGTCAGGTTCAGATAATTTACCTAAAAAATTGACATTTTTTTCTAGTCCCAAGGATTTGGCTAAATTTTTATAATCATCTTCCTTATCGCCACTGCCGATAATATTTAAGCGCCATCTATGTTCTAAAATTAAAGAGAGAGCTTCAAGCAAGACGGGCACCCCCTTAAAATAATGGGCCTTATCCAAACCACCAATAAAAATTAAATCAAACTTATCTCTTTTTATAAAAAGACGGTTTACTTGTTTTATTAAATCTTTGGTTTTGGCGATAATTCTATTTTGACTAGGAAGATCTAACTCTTGAGGTTTGAACTTATCAGTATCGATAAAGAAGGGAACTTCACGAAATTTTTCCGGAAAGCGCTGGTAGAATTTTTTAATTTCGCTGTGTTTAATATAATCAAGCGAAGCGCTTACTATTATTTCTGCCTTATTTAACAGGGAGTTGCGAATTAGTCGACTAGGCACACTTAAGAGCTTGTTTAAAAATGAGCTGTTTTTTACATCCATGTGATAATGGATGATAAGACGAGTCTGCGGATGGATTATTTTAAAAAGCCAAATTATTTCTGCGGTTCCAAAAAAGGGATAGTGCAGATAAATTAAATCAAATTTTTTTAAATCGCGAAGCAAGGAAAATAAAACAGCGCCATGACCTTTTTTTAGCCAAGTTTTAGTGTTTTGTGGACTAAAGTTTATAATTTCGTAATCATTTTTTAGCAACTCGTATAGTTTATAGGCGCTGCTTCCAATACCGCCGGCATAAGGGGGGTAGGCGCAGACTATTTGCGCAATTTTCATGTTAATTATTTTTATTTTCTCTCTCTTGGTCTAAGGCTATCTGGCGGGCAATTTTAGTTATATTAGCTTCTGTTTTAGCTAGAGCAAGACGAAGTTTGAAAATTAGATAAAAAAGAGCAAGAACAGAAAGATAAAGAAGGAAATTAATGCCTGAGCCAGAAAAACCAAGATAGATCAGAAAGCTATCAATTTGGCGGATAAAAATAATAGCAATAATACCGAGTGACCAAAAACTCATCCAGAAAAAAAATTCATTATTATTTATTTTTTGTTTTTTCTTTTGTAGGATTAAGCGCCAAATAAATAAGGCGATAATGAAAATGGCAATAATTTGTTGCAGCATATTTATTTTATTATCTTTTTTATAATAATATCTTTAACTATTCTAACGCCACCAGAAAATTTTTGACCGAATTCGTGATAGATAACAGTAATTGGTATTTCGCTGACGCGTAACTTATGAGCAAATAACTGATGCATAATTTCACTGCAGTGAGCCATACCATCTTGTTGAATCTTAATTTTTTGGGCCGCTTTACGGTTAAGAGCGCGAAAACCACTTTGGGGATCACTTAATTTAATATTAAAAAAAAGTCGATTAACGGTTCGTGCTAAAGGCATGATAATATTTTTTTTAAACGCGGGCAAATTAGATTGTTTACTTAAAAAACGTGAGCCTAAAACTGCATCAGCTTGGTTAGCAAGTAGTGGGGCAATAACTTCAGGGATTTCTTCGGCTTGAAATTGATTGTCAGCATCAAAGTGAATGATAATATCGGCCCCTTGAGTTAGGGCATATTCATTACCAGTTTGAAGAGCCGCTCCTTGCCCGCGATTAATCGGGTGGGAGATTAAAGTGGCGTCACAATCGCGAACAATTTCTGCGGTTTTATCAACCGAACAATCATTAACGACAACAATTCTGTCGACAAAAGGTTTAACGCGCGTGATAACAGAAGCGATATTTTTCTCTTCGTTATAAGCTGGTATAATACAAAATATTTTCATTTATTTAAATAATGCCTGCCTTTTCTTTAAGTTTAGCGTCATTGATAAGGGGGCTGTAATCATTTCTTTTAGCTAGCTGCAAAACATCTTCCCAAAAATTTTTGTTATTGATCCTGGCTTGATTATCTTTAAGATAATTTATTAATTCTTTGCTTGGCTTTAAAGTTTCAAATAAACCAATTTGTTTTCTTCCCTTATTTTTTGCGCTTCTTTTTAACTCGGTTAGAGATTGTGCACTAATTAGTTTTAAGTTATCAAGTACTAAGTTCCAGGGAAGGTTTAATTTTAATAACTTATAAAGCGCTTCAAGGGCATTAACAGCGGGTAAGGTAGCAATAACCAGCCGACCAGTATCAGCGGCGATAAAAGCTTGTTTTAAATCCTCATCAGTGCCATCATCAAGGGCGATAATATCGGAATCATGATGAAGAGCGATTTCCCAATTATCAGGATTATTTTTTAAAGACAGAATGCCTCTAAGATCAAATTCTGGATAAAGACCCATAAAATAGACTGATTTATCATCCCGATTAAGAGAATCAAGGCAAGAAAACAGCGTAGTGCTACGGCCACCTCGTTCTGGTGAGGTAATAAGGATTAAACCACTTTTACGTTTTAGGCTGGCTTCTAGTTTTTGCTTTTCCTGAGATTGTAAGCCAAGCTGATTTAAGCGAAGTAAAGAAGATCGTCCTTTAATTAAGCTAATAACAATTTTATCACCATATTTAGCTGGGATAATGCTAACGCGAAAGTTTAGATTATATTTAGAAGAGCGCAGTTTGCAATATTTACCTCTGGTTAAATCTTGAGGGGCAATATTTAATAACTTTCTTAAATTATCAATTAGGTCAGATTCTAATTTTTTTGGTAGCTTAAAATATGTTTCCTCTTTATCTGGCAGCTCAAAACAACAAGAATAATCATTTTCTTGTGTGGCGATAGTAACTCTATTAGCTTGTTCTTTATCGGCTATGGAAAAAATTTTTTCCAAAGTTTTATTTGGCATATTATTATTTCTTTTTTCTTTATTTTAGCATATTTTATATAATTTTAAAAATATGTTAAGCTGATAGCAGAAAATAACATTTATGGCATACTCAAGTTTATATGCACGCTTTTATGATAGCCTGCAAAAAAGTGGGCATTTCTTTACCAGGGTGCTTAGATTTGCTCCGGCAAAATTTTATTTGGGAGGAATTTTTCTTTTGCAAATTTTAGCTTGGTGGCAGGCTTTTAATATAAGGCATAAATCATTAAGTGATTGGTTGATATTGCATTATAATATAGATTTTGGAGTTGATCTTTTAGGAACAGAAGATAAAATATTTTTATTTCCACTTTTTGGGTTGCTTATTCTTATTTTTAATTTTATTTTAAGTGCCCTAGTTTTACGTCGTCAGGAGTTTAAGGTCTTGTTGCACTTGCTTTTTACAAGTAGTTTATTTTTTAATGTTTTTATAAATTTAGCTTTATTTTCACTTTATTTGTTTAATTTTCAATAAATCCGAAAAATATGGAATTTCAAATTATTAGAATTTTATTTTTTGCAACCCTTTCCTTTATCTTCGCCATTTTATCAGCCCCGCTTTTAACACATTTTTTGTATAAATATAAGTTGGGAAAAAAGATTAGAAATAGTGGCACAACACCAGTTTTTAGCCAGTTACACGCACATAAAGCGGGCACGCCGACTATGGGGGGAATTTTAATTTGGGGAACAGTTTTAATTTTGATTTTATTTTTTTATGGAATAGCCAAATTTTTGCCTAACGATTTTCTTTCTTATTTTAATTTCTTGTCAAGAGCAGAAACTCTTTTGCCGCTGGGCGCCTTGGTAGCGAGCGCTTTAATTGGTTTATTTGATGATTGGCTTGATGTCCGCGAGAAGGGGGTCTTTGGTGGTGGTGGTTTAAAATTGCGTCATCGTTTGCTAATTTATACCTTAATTGCTCTAATTGGGGCTTTGTGGTTTTATTTAAAACTTGATTGGACTATTATTCATGTTCCTTTTTTTGGTAATTTTGAAATTGGCGCTTGGTATATTCCTATATTTATATTTATTATTGTTGCCACTTCTTTTTCGGTTAATGAAACTGATGGTCTTGATGGCCTAGCGGGTGGCACCTTGTTAATTTCTTTTGCCTCATATGGTGTTATTTCCTTTGTAATGGGGCGCTATGATTTAGCTGTATTTTGTGCCGTTATAATTGGTGCCTTACTTGCTTTTTTATGGTTTAATATTCCTCCTGCTCGTTTTTATATGGGCGATACCGGGGCAATGAGTTTGGGAATAACCTTAGGTATTATTGCCATGTTAACTAATAATGCTTTTTTGTTAATTTTTATTGGTCTTATTTTCTTAGTAGAGTCGCTATCAGTTATTTTGCAGGTATTGTCTAAAAAATTACGAGGCAAGAAAATATTTCTCTCCAGTCCTATTCATCATCATTTTCAAGCAATTGGTTGGCCAGAGGCAAAGGTGGTTATGCGTTTCTGGGTAATAGCTGGTATGGGTGCGGTAGTGGGACTTATCATTTTTCTTCTTGATAAGCAAATATGAGTTCAATTCTGTTTTTAAAAAAAAAGAAAACTAAAGTCGCTGAAAAACATCAACCCGATAAAAGTTTAATCAGCGCTCTTTTTGTATTAATAGTAGCCGGACTTGTTTTATTATTTTCTGCTTCTTCAGTTATCTCTTATGATAAATTTGGCTATACTTATCATTATTTTAAAAGCCAATTAGTTGCCGTTATTATTGGTTTGCTCGCCTTTTTCATTGTTTCTAAAATTGATTATCACCTTTGGAAAAAATATGCTCTTTTTTTCTTGTTTGTGACCATTATTCTTTTAGTTTTAGTTTTTGTTCCTGGTCTTCGGTCTGAGTACGGCACGGCTCATAGTTGGATTAATGTTTTTGGCTATTCTTTGCAACCGTCGGAATTGGTAAAGTTATCTTTTTTGATATATTTAGCTACTTGGCTTGAGGTAAAGAAAGGAGAGTTGGGTCGCTGGGAAAGTGGTACTATTCCTTTTTTAGTAGTGTTAAGTGTAATTGGCGGGCTGATGTTAGCCCAGCCTGATTTAGGCACCCTTTTTATCATTGTTTTCTCGGCGGTCATGGTTTTTATTGTTGGTGGTGGCAAATTTAAACACTTATTGATTTTAGGCGGTTTTTTTCTAACAGCTTTAATTATTGCTATTCAAATGAATAGCTTTGATTCATATCAGCTGGATCGTTTTAAATGTTTAAAAGATCCAAGTTTTAGTGCTCAGGATAAATGTTATCAAATTAATCAGTCTTTAATTGCGGTTGGTTCGGGAGGTATTTTTGGTCGCGGTTTAGGGCAAAGTCGGCAAAAATTTATGTACCTACCCGAGGTGTGGGGAGATTCTATTTTTTCAATTGCTGCTGAAGAGACTGGTTTTATTTTTAGCACTCTTTTAATTTTACTGTACTTATTTATTTTCTATCGAGGACTTTTGATTGCGCGTCAAGCGCCGGATATTTATGGCCGATCTCTAGCAACGGGCATAGTTGCTTGGTTGGCGGTACAGACTTTTTTAAATATTGGAGGGATGATAAACTTAATTCCTATGACCGGAGTCCCTTTACCCTTTGTTTCTGCTGGAGGCTCATCGATGTTAGCGGCTTTAATTGGCATGGGACTGTTGGTTAATATTAGCAAGCAAACCTAATTTTTATGTCAAAAAAGAAAGAGTTTCTAAAAATTATGTTTTCTGGAGGGGGTACTGGTGGCTCGGTAACGCCACTTTTAGCAGTCGCTAAAGAGTTGCGAGAGAATATAAAAGAGATTGACTTGTTGTTTGTTGGCACAAAAAATGGTCCTGAAAAAAAATTAGTTTCCACCTTTCATCTACCAGGTACTCCTGTTAGGTTTAGAATAATTAAAGCAGGGAAGTGGCGTCGTTATTTTTCCTGGCGAAACTTTTTTGATATTTTTCAAATCATTATTGCTTTTTTTCAATCTTGTATTTTGTTAATTAAAGAAAAGCCTGATGTTGTAGTTAGTGCCGGCGGTTTTGTCAGCGTGCCTTTAGCCTGGGCTGCTTTTTTTCAAAAAATCCCTGTTTTAGTGCATCAGCAGGATGTGCGGCCAGGACTCGCGAATCGCTTAATGGCAAAAACTGCTCAGGTAATAAGTACTACCTTTGCTAAATCACTTAATGACTATGGTAGTCGGGCGCAGTGGATTGGTAATCCTGCTCCGCAGAAACCAGCTGATTCCTATATCAAGCAAGTAAGAAAACAGTACGAACTTGTTGGGGAAAAGCCCTTGGTGATTATTACCGGTGGTGGCACAGGCGCAGCTGTTATTAATCAATTAACCTGGGAGGGGGCAGAACGTTTAAGTCAGGTAGCTCAAGTTTTTCATTTAACAGGGGCAGGCAAGGCGCCTTCAATAGCAAGGCGTGAAAAATTAGCTGCACTCTATGATTATAAGTGGCGCGAAATTATCAGTAGTGAAGAAATGCTTGCTTTAATAGCGGATGCTAACTTAGTGGTTTCACGTTGTGGTCTGGCGACCTTAACTGAACTGTGTGCTTTTAATAAATCAGCCATTTTAATTCCTATGCCTAATTCTCATCAGGAAGATAATGCGGCAGTTTTTTCTAAGAAAGAGGCGGCCTTAGTTTTAGATCAAGAAAAACTTGACAGCTATAAATTTAGTGAGAGTATTATTAACTTGCTTAATAATGATGCAAGGCGAGAGGCTTTAAGCTATAACATAGAAAAAGTTATGAAAAAAGATGCGCGCGAGAGAATGGCTCAACTGATTTTGCAACTAGCTAATAAATAATATTATGAAAAAAATTGGCACAATTTACATGATAGGCATAAAGGGCGTGGGCATGACTATGTTGGCGCAGTTTTTAGCGGCAGCGGGTAATAAGGTGATAGGCTCTGATGTGTCAGAAACATTTCTAACTGATGCAGTTTTAAAAAAAAGTGGCATAAGAGTAAAAACTCCTTTTGCTGTTTCTAATATTCCCGCTAAAATTGATTTAGTAATTTATTCTAGTGCTTTTAAAGCAGAAAATAACGTCGAGTTAAAATATTTAGAAACTAAAAAAAATAAAGATAAGAAAGTACCTATTATCTGTTATGCTCAAGCTTTAGGCGAGTTGTTTAATAGCTACAAGGGAGTAGCCGTCTGTGGTAGCCACGGGAAGACAACGACCACTGCTTGGTTAGCTTATGTTTTATCTAAGGCAGGTAAAGAGCCTAAGGCCCTGATTGGCTCACGAGTGCCGCAATTGGGAGGGAGCGCCTTAAATGGAAAATCTAAACTTTTGGTAGCCGAGGTTGATGAATATCAAAATAAGCTGAAATACTTTCAGCCTGTTGGCGTGCTTTTGAATAATATTGATTATGATCACCCAGATTTTTTTAAAGATGAAAAAGCCTATAATCAAGTTTTTATTGATTTTGTAAAAAAAATTCCTGCCTCTGGTTTTCTAATAATTGATGGCTATGACAAAAAAAGCGTGGCTGCGGCTAAACATAGTCGGGGTCAAGTGATAAGTTACGGCTTAGCCGCCAAAGAAATGGCATGGACTAAGGTGACGGTAAATTATCAAGCTCGTAATGTAAGAGTAAGGGGAGCTTATCAATATTTTTTACTTAACAACTTAGGTGAATTTAAAATTAAGTTATGGGGTGAGCATAATATTAAAAATGCACTGGCTGTTATTGCGGCCGCTCGAAAATTAGGAGTATCTTTAGCAAATATTAAAAAATATTTAGCTCAATTTAAGGGAACAGCTCGACGTGGTCAAGTGTTGGGAAAATATAAGGGGGCAATTATTATTGATGACTATGCGCATCATCCAACGGAAATTAAAGCAACTCTGGAAGGGATAAGCGCTTATTGGCCGAAAAAGAATATTAGAGTTATTTTTCATCCACATACCTTTACTCGAACTAAGGCGCTGTTTTCTGATTTTGTAACAAGTTTTAGTAGAGCCCATGAACTAACAATTTTAGATATTTATGGTTCCGCCCGTGAGAAAAAAGGGGGCACCTCTAGTCAGATTTTAGTTAAAGCGATTAAGGCGGAAAACAAAAAAAGAAAATTGAAGCAGAGGGTAGAAAATCTGAAAGATATAAAGGCGGCCACTTCTTATCTTAAGAAAACAGCTGAGGCAGGAGAGGTGATTGTTTTAATGGGGGCAGGCGATGTTTTTCGAGTCGCTGATAATCTGTTTATTAAAAAATAATCATATGTTTAAAGTAGAGCATGATAGAGATATTACACAATTTACCACAATTAAAGTGCCGGCCAGAGCGCAGTATTTTGCTATTTTAAAAAAAAGAGCTGATATTTATTCAGCCCTTGAATACGCTAAACAGCATGGCTTGGATATCTATATTTTAGGAGGTGGTTCCAATGTTGTTTTTACTAAAAAAATTAAGGGCTTGGTTTTAAAAAATGAGATTAAGGGAATTGAAATTTTGAAAAAAACTAAAAGCAAGGTTATAGTTCGCGCTAGTTCCGGGGAAAATTGGTCACACTTTGTTTCCTATACTATAGATCAGGGGTTTTATGGTTTAGAAAATTTATTTTTAATTTACGGAACAGTGGGCGCCGCTCCAGTACAAAATATTGGCGCTTACGGAGTGGAGCTAAAGGATGTTTTTTTAAGTTTAAGAGCAATAGATTTAAGGACTGGTAAAGAAAAGGAATTTACACTAGAAGCTTGCCGGTTTGCTTATCGAGAAAGTGTCTTTAAGCATAAATTAAAGGGGCGCTTTTTTATCACTGATGTAACTTTTAAGTTAGATATAAAGCCACGTTTTAAATTAGATTATGGTCCAATTAAGGCTAAGCTTAAAGAGAGGGGGATAAAAAAGCCTAATTTAAAACAAATAGTTGATATAATAGGTGAAATTAGAAATAGTAAATTGCCGAATCCATATCAAATACCAAATGCTGGTTCTTTTTTCAAAAATCCAGAAGTAGGTTTTAGTGTTTATAAAAAATTACTAAAAAAATATCCTGATATGCCGGCTTTTAAGCTAGAAAAAAAAGTTAAGATTCCAGCCGCTTGGTTAATAGAACAAGCTGGTTTTAAAGGAAAAAAGTATGGTAAAGTAGCGATGTATGAAAAGCAGGCCTTAATTTTAACTAACGACGGCGGCAGCGCAGCTGAGGTTTTAGCGCTTGTTAAACGTGTTAAAAAGAAAGTAAAATTTCTCTTTGGACTTGATTTAGAAGAGGAAGTTAATATAATATAAAGGCGAAATAAAAAAATTATTATTATAACTATGACAGCTAAGGAACTAAGAACTAAATATTTAGAATTTTTTCAAGCTAAGGGGCATGTTGCTATTTCCAGCGCTTCTTTGCTTCCCGAAAATGATCCCACGGTTTTATTTACCACAGCCGGGATGCATCCATTAGTTCCGTATCTTTTAGGAGAAAGTCATCCCGCGGGAAAGCGTTTAGTTAATGCGCAAAAATGTATTAGAACAGATGATATTGATGAAGTAGGAGACAATACACATCACACTTTTTTTGAAATGATGGGAAATTGGTCGCTAGGAGATTATTTCAAAAAAGAGGCAATTTTATATAGCTGGGAGTTTTTAACTGGTCCTAACTATTTAGGACTTGATAAAGAGCGTTTCGCGGTTTCAGTCTTTGCTGGTGATAGTGATGCTCCTTTTGATAGTGA
>Ga0172382_10006227_pt1 | contig 17428 bp, 15 predicted proteins | sample Leawel138RmetaG_FD_122245 | JGI IMG/M metagenome (GOLD analysis project Ga0172382, IMG submission 122245) | Leachate microbial communities from a municipal landfill in Southern Ontario, Canada - Leachate well 138R metaG | ecosystem: Engineered > Solid waste > Landfill > Unclassified | place...
ACGGCGACAACGTCAAACTCGAGGGGCCCGGCAAATATCAGCTCACGCTGGTAATCGGTTCACCGGCGACGGCGGCAAACCATCTATTTGGCCGCCACGTCGACAAAGAGACCGGGGTGGCGCCGTGGTTCGAGACCTTCGAGGTGCAGCGTGATTTCGTATTCGCCGGGACCGGCAAGAAGGGCGGCTACTGATCCCTGACATTCAGCATCATTCAGTATCAAATTATTTCAAATAAGGTATAAGGTGTCATGACGGTCACGCCTGGTTTTCGCGCGCGCGTGGCCCGTGCGGGCGATTTTCTGCGTGACCATCAACGGGGCATCCGGCGCCTGCAGTGGTCGATCGTCGGGCTGTATCTGGTACTGCTGCTGGTGCCCGTATTCTTACCGCTGCCGGATCGCACGGCTTCCATATTCAACCATTTCACCGTTTTTGCCCAGTTTGCCTTCTGGGGGCTCTGGTGGCCATTCGTGCTGATATCCATCCCGTTGTTCGGCCGCGCCTGGTGCGGGCTGTTCTGCCCGGAAGGCACGCTCACGGAGTGGGCCAGCCGGCATGGGCGCGGCCGGGCCATTCCGCGCTGGATGCGCTGGGGCGGGTGGCCTTTGGTGGCATTCAGCTTGACCACGATCTACGGGCAGTTGATCAGTGTGTATCAATACCCGTGGGCCGTGGCGGCGATTCTTGGCGGATCGACGCTGGCCGCCATGGGGGTGGGCTGGCTGTACGGAAAGGATAAGCGCGTCTGGTGCAAGTACTTGTGCCCGGTCAGCGGGGTGTTCAATCTGCTGGCCAAGCTCTCGCCCTGGTATTACCGGGTCGACGCCGACGCTTGGCGCGCGCCCGTGCGGCGCACGGCATCCATCAATTGCGCACCGCTGTTGCCCCTGCGTACCATGCAGGGCGCGGCCGAATGCCACATGTGCGGGCGCTGCAGCGATTACCGGGGCGCCATCACGCTGTCGCCCCGTTCACCCGAAGCCGAGATCGTCCATGTGTCGGGCGGCAATGCCTGGCAGACCGGGCTGATCGTGTTCGGCCTGATGGGGTTGGCACCCGGCGCGTTTCTGTGGAGCGCCAGCCCCTGGTATGTGTCTCTCAAGCAGGCGCTGGCCGCCTGGCTGGTACAGGCCGACATATATTGGCCGCTGGCCGATACGGCGCCGTGGTTCATCCTGACGCATTATCCCCAGGTCAATGACAGCTTCAGTTGGCTCGATGGCGTGGTCATTCTACTGTTCATTTTTGCCACGGCGGCCGTGGTGGCAGGCAGTGTGTTGGCCGGGCTGTGGTTGGCGGACCGCAACCTGCCGGCGCTGGAACGGCCCGGCGTGCGCGCTGCCTCGGGTGTTTTGCTGCGCAGCCCGCTGGCTGGTGTGCACATGTTGGCGCAAGGCCTGATACCGGCCGCGGGTATCGGTGTTTTTCTGGGCTTGTCGGCGACCACCCTGAGCCTGTTGCAGCATGAAGGCGTAGCCACCGGATGGGCCAATCCAGCCCGTTTTTCACTGCTGTCCCTGGCCCTGCTCTGGAGCCTGCGCTTCCAGTGGCGGTTGGCTGGTCTGCGTACGCCCGGTTTTTGGCGGCGCGTATCTGCCGTGGCGGCTGTGGCCTTGTCGCTCGCGCCCTTCGCCTGGGTGTGGGTGCTGTTGTTCGTGCGTTGAGCGCCATCGTCCCCGCCCTGAACGGCGGGGCTTGTCGCGCACCGGGTCAGCGCCCGGCCAGGGCGGCGTCGGCCGCAGCCAGGGCGTGCAGCCCGGTGGTGTCGAACAAGGGCACACTGGCATCGGCGGCGCCCACCAGCAGGGAAATTTCTGTGCACCCCAGGATGATGCCCTGCGCGCCCTGGTCGACCAGGCCTTGCATGATGCGCCGATAGGCCTCGCGGGATGCGTCGCACGTGCGACCCAGACACAGCTCGTCGTAGATGACGCGATGCACGACGGCGCGGTCGGCCGGCCCGGGCACCAGGACCTCGATTCCGTGCCGGCGGGCCAGCCGCTCGCGGTAGAACGCCTGCTCCATGGTGAAAGCCGTGCCCAGCAGGCCCACCCGGTTCAGGCCGGCCTTGTGGATGGCCTGGGCGGTGGGGTCGGCGATATGCAGCAGTGGCAGGGGGGTGGCCGCTTCGATGGCGGGCGCGACCTTGTGCATGGTATTGGTGCACAAGACCAGCAGATCGGCACCGGCCCGTTCCAGTGCGCGGGCGGCATCGGCCAGCGCCTGGCCCGCGCCCGCCCAATCCCCCTGGTGCTGCAGGGCCTCGATGTCGGCGAAATCAACGCTGTAGAGTACGAGCCGGGCCGAGTGCAGGCCCCCCAGGCGGGCCTTTACGGCCTCGTTGATCGCGCGGTAATACGGTACGGTGGATTCCCAGCTCATTCCGCCCAGCAGGCCGATCGTCTTCATGGTGTGGTCCGTGTATATGACAGGCTGGCCCTGTTGGCGGGCCCGCAGCCGGGTTGTCTTCGTGATGGGCGCGCAACAGGGGCGCGGCGCCCACCATGATAGCGTACTACTTGCGCCATGATTGGGAACGGGCGTTTGACATAGGTCAACGATGCTCGCGTAAGGCGGGGGGGTTCGGTTGACGGTTGGAAAGTAAGGTTCCTAAACTTTTCGGTTTGGTCCAGCGCCTTGTGTCGAGGCGTCGCTAGCGGCCGGGATTTGATGGGGGCGGGGTGTGGGTGTAGGCGCGCGTGGCTTTGCTGGTGCGGTTGGACGCCTGTTGCGGTCCGCGCGGGGTCTGCTGGTCGTGCTGGTGGTCGCCTGGTCCGCGGTGGGTCCTGCCGCTGCGCAAGGCGTTGCATTGCGGGTGGGTGTGTTTGGTTCGCCCCCTGACCTGATGCTGTCTCCAGACGGCCGCCTCAGCGGCCTGTTGGGCGAACTGTTGCAGGAGATGGCCGATCATGAAGGCTGGACACTGCAGCCGCACCGCTGCGAGTGGCGCAACTGCCTGCAGGCTCTGCTCGCGGGCGAACTCGATCTTCTGCCAAATGTCGTCTACAGTCCCGAGCGGTCGAAGGTGCTGGATTTCAACCACGTGACGGCCTACGAACGCTGGATGCAGGTGTTCGTGCCAGAAGGCGTACAGTTGGATACGCTGGCCGGGCTGACGGGCAAGCGCGTGGCGGTGCTCGATGGCGCTATTCAGTCACAGTATCTGGACCGGCTACTAAGGCAGATGGAACTGGACGTCGAACTGGTGCCCGTCGCCGAACTGCAGGCCGGTTTTGCCATGGTGCAGTCCGGGCACGCGGATGCCGTATTTGCCAATACGTATTTCGGGGCGCTGACAGCGCCCGCGTACGGGCTCCAGGCCTCCAGTGTCTCGATCCTGCCCGTGCAGATCCGTTATGCGGCCCCCAAGGGGCGGCACCCGGACGTATTGGCGCACATCGACGATTATCTCTCGGCCTGGCAGGCCAATCCACAGTCGCCCTACTTCCGGCTCTTGTCACACTGGCACGATCCGGTCAGGCAGGAGGCGGACTCGAATGCGCCAGCGTACTGGGTTTTGGAACTGACACTGGCTGGGGTACTGCTGGCGCTGGTGGGTTTGTTGCTTTTGTACTGGCGCCGTGGGCGGGCATTGAATCGCATTGGCGCAGCCCACCCGGCCACGCCCGAAACGGCGCGCGAGGCCCTGCAAAATCACGCTTCGCCCGGGGAATCGGTCCGGCTGAATACTTTCCACGATGCCCTGACCGAGCTGCCACAGCGTCAGGTTCTGCTGGGCCGGATCGAGCAGACCGTCGCGCTCGCAGCCAACGGCGAGGCGCACGCCGCGATCCTGGTATTCGATATATTCGGCTTTGGCAAGATCAACGACACGTACGGCCAGGACGTCGCGGACGCCATATTGCGTGAAATCAGCCGGCGGCTGCTGGTGGGGACGCGGCCACGCGACACGGTATCGCGCACTGCGGGCGATGAATTCACCGTCTTGCTGACCATGTTGGGTCCCAGGGTCGAAGAGGCCCGACGCCACGCATTCCGGGTGGCGCATGCCTTGTATCGGCAGCTGACCGAGGAGCCCATCGAGGTGGGTGGCGAGCAAATTGCGTTGCGCCTGAGCGTCGGGTTCACCATGATTCATGCGTGCAGCACCGACGTCAGGCAAGTGCTGCGGGAGGCCGGTATGGCCGTGCGTGCCGCCGAGGCGGGCGGGGGCGACCGCATCGTACCGTTCAACCAGGCGCTGCAGGCCGAGATTGCCGATCGCACCGCGCTGGAGCGTGATCTGGCCCTGGCTGTGCAACGCACCGAACTGGCCATGTATATCCAGCCCCAATTCGACGTGCATAACCGCGTCAGCGGCGCAGAGCTGCTGGCCCGTTGGGATCACCCGACCCGGGGCCCCGTGCCACCCGGGCAATTCATTCCTATGCTGGTCGGCATCGGGTTGCTGCAGCCGTTCACGCTCTGGACGCTGCAGGTCGCCTGCGAGGCGCTGGCGACGTTGCGGGGCGACATGACATTGTCGGTGAACATCAGCCCGCATTGTCTGCTGCGTGCCGATTTTGTCGATTCGGTACGGACCGTGATCCGCGAGACCGATGCATCCGCGCATCGGCTCATCTTCGAAATCACCGAAGAGGCCTGGCTCGACGACCTGGACCTGGCGGCGCATAAGATTTTCGAGCTCAGCTGCCTGGGCATCCGCTTCTCGTTGGATGATTTCGGCGCGGGATACACCAATCTGACCTATCTGCGCCGCCTGGCAATCCACGAACTGAAGATCGATCGCAGCCAGATTGCGGGGCTGCCGACGGACCGGGACAGCCGGGCGATCGTTCACATGATCCTGGGCATGGCCGGGCAGTTGGGCCTGCGGGTGGTGGCGGAAGGCGTCGAAACCGAAGCACAGGCCGGTTACCTGCTCCAGCATGGCTGCGACGCCTTGCAGGGATATTGGTGTGCGCGCCCGATGCCGCTGGCGGCCTGGATAGCGCAACAGCACGAAGCCGTATGCGGGCCGGTGCCATGAAACGCGTTTTTTTGCAGATGCGCCTCCGATTGAGCCATTGGCTCATGCTCTTGGTGATGTTGGCCATCCTCCTGACGCATCTGGTGGGCCTGGTGGGCACCCGCAATGCCCAGCATGACCTGCTGATCGAAGCGGCGCTGGCCGCCAACGAGTCCTTGGCCGTCAAGATTGCACAGTTGGCGTCCGAACGGCTGCAGCGCGCCCAGGGTGACTTGGCGGCCGTGGCTGAACGCATGGTGAGCAGCGGCATGAACCGCTTCGTGCTCGATTCCGAAGTGGCCCGGCTGCTGAAACTGGGGCTGGGCTTTTCGGTCACGGCCGTGCACGACGCCCAAGGCAGGCTGCTCGCGGTCGCCATAGAGGATTCAGCCGCACGCCCCGAAGGGCACCTGGAAGCCCCAGGCGTGGATCGCTTGCTGGGCCAGCGCCAGGCGGGCGTCAGCCCGGCCTTTCTCACGGCGGGCGGCAAGCTGGCCATCATGCTGGTTCAGCCCCTGACGGGATCCCAGGGGCTGGATGCCGGCTATCTTTCTGCCATCATGTACCTGGAAGACGAGAGCGGCCTGCGGCGGCTGTTTGGCCACGTCCAGTTCAAGGATGACACGCAGTGGCTGGTTGTCGACCCTGTCGGTCGCGTGCTGTATGACTCGCATCTCGGGCGTATCGGCCACAGTGGCCTGGGCGAGCCCGCTATCGTGCAGGCCCGTCAAGCCCAACAGTCGGGCCAGTTGGCCTATCAAGATCGGCAGGGCTTCAAGCGCCTTGCTGGCTATGCCTCCGTACCCGAAGCGGGGTGGCTGGTGCTTGTGCAGCGCCCCGAAAACTCGGTCTTGCAGGGCCTGAATCGTCGCCTGCTGGACGTCTTGCTGGACGTGCTGACGCCCATCGTGCTGCTGATGCTGCTGGCGTGGTGGTCGGCGCGCTGGATCGTGCGCCCGATCGGGCAGCTGGCGCAACTGGTGCAAGGAGGAACCAGCGATGGCGTGGCTGAGCAGATCGCCCAGGTACGCTGCTGGTATTTTGAGGCCCGTCTGCTGCAGAAGGCCTTGCTGGCGGGTATCGGGCGCACCCGGCGGACAATCACCGAACTGCGCGAGGCGGCCCATGCCGACCCGTTGACGGGTCTGGGCAACCGCAGGGGCCTGGATCTGATGCTCGAAAAACTGGTGGGAGAGGATCAGCCGTTTGCCATCATCGCGTTCGACATCGATCATTTCAAGACCGTCAACGATGCCTATGGCCACGCGGTTGGAGACCAGGTGCTGTGCGCGTTCGCAAAGCTCATCGGACACGTGGTGCGTATGGACGACACGGTGTTTCGGGTAGGGGGCGAAGAGTTTCTGGTATTGCTGCCCGATGCGGATGTCCATCGTGCGGCGCAGCTGGCCGAGCGCCTGAAAGCCCACCTGGCCGGGCAACCGCTGCTGCCCGATGGCCTGCGGCTCACCGTGTCTGCCGGCGTGGCAGACTGGCAACCCGGTTCGAGCGTGCCGGCGGCCATCGAGACAGCGGATCAGGCCTTGTACCGGGCCAAACGCGCCGGCCGCAACCGGGTCGAAATGGCTGACCCTCGGGTGGGCCCCGACGCGGCGGGCGTTTGATTTGGTGGTGCGGTCTATCTCTAATTTCGAACTTTGCTTCCGAATGTTTGAGTAATGAATAGAACTGACGAGTACGGATGATAGCGTCCGTCAAGGTGGTGTAAATCCGTAGATTGGCAGGAATTCCACCCAGAACTCGCGGACATCGGACTCGCCGATGCCCACGTTCAGAATCTCGCGACGCCCGTCCTGATTCATCCCGCAGACGATTATCGTAGCCACAGAAACTACGCACCCGCCACGGCGCGTCTTCAGATACGCCGCATCGAGTCGCAGGTAAGGCCACTCGCCCTCGATGGGACGATTCAGAAAGGACTCGACCAGCTCATGAATCCCATGGCACAGCAGCGAGACCCGGCTCTTGGAGATGTCCTCGGCCATCGTCATCTCCTTGTCGTAACGGTTGGACTTCGTAGACTCAACCTTACTGGAGATCGGCGATGGCTCGCTGCTACCTGCAGCCCACCATCTGGATTTACACCACTTCCTCGGACTCTATCAAGGTTGGCCCGCGCATCGGGTGCTCGAACACCTGGCGTGCATAACCTGTGCACGACGTACACTGAGGAATCGAAAATTTCGATTCCTAAGCTGACATTTTTGAATTACCCACTTCAACTTCCCTACGCTACCATTGTTCAAAGTTTCCGTTTGGGTGCGGGGAGGTTGCTTATGACGGAAGTAGTATTACGTGTAGAAGGGCTTTGCAAATCCTTCAGTGGGGTCCATGCGATCAGGGATCTTTCGTTCGAGGTGGAATCGAGCGAGGTGATGGGGTTGATTGGCCCAAATGGGTCGGGCAAGTCGACCACGGTCAATTCACTGGCTGGGACCTTTCCTGTGACGTCCGGGGAAATTGTTCTGACTGGCACGAGCATTCAGCATTTACCAGAATGCGAGAGAGTTGAGCTTGGTCTTGCGCGAACTTTCCAGACTGCAAATGTCTTTCCAGAATTCACAGTGCGCCAGCAAATAGCGTTGGGATGTGAAGCGACGTTGAAATCGTCGCCGCTTTCGTCAGTGTTTGGTGCAGAGTATCGCCAGGGCGAGTCTGAAGCGATTGAGGCACGGATGCATGATCTACTTGAGATCACAGGATTGCTCGATGTGGCCGATGATCTCGTGGGAACAATTTCTTCGGCTCAGCAGCGTTTCCTGATGGTTGCTACGGCACTGGCATCTGAGCCAAAAATCGTGTTGCTCGATGAACCCGCAGCTGGATTGGTATCACACGAACGCAAGACACTGAGCGATTTGATTAAGGCAATCCGCGCGCGAGGCATTGCCGTGTTGGTGATCGAGCATCACATGGCGCTCATCATGGATGTTTGTGATCGCATCGTGGTACTGAACTTCGGCTCCAAGATCGCCGACGGTACGCCTGCCGAAATCCGCAGCAATCCCGCGGTGATCGACGCATATCTCGGGGAGGTGTCCGATGCTTGAAATACGTGGTTTACGGGTTGGGTATGGCGCCATCGATGTCGTTCATGGCATCGACCTAGACGTTAAGGAAGGTGAATGCGTTGCGTTGATCGGGGCGAATGGAGCAGGTAAATCCTCAACGCTGAAGGCGATCTGTGGTCTGATTTGGGCCAAGAGCGGGACGATCCGATTCAATGGCAAGGACATCACGAACCAAAGTGGTCATTCTATTGTTCGCGCCGGCATCACCATGTGTCCCGAAGGGCGGCAGGTCTTTCCCCAGATGAACGTGCTGAAGAATCTGCGCATGGGGGCCTATGCCCGCAGGGACTCCGAACAGGCGCAAGATATCGAGGAGATGATGGACATGTTTCCAATCCTCCGCCAGCGAGCCACTCAGGCAGCGGGAACCCTATCGGGTGGCGAGATGGAAATGCTGGCTATCGGTCGGGCGCTGATGGCGCGTCCCAAATTATGCATTTTTGACGAGCCTTCGCTAGGCCTTGCTCCGAAAATCGTGGCTGAGGTGGGCGAGATTATTGGTCGCATCAAAAAGATGGGCAAGACCATCCTGTTGGTCGAGCAGAACTCGTTGATGGCCCTGCGTCTCGCTGACCGAGCTTATCTTTTCGACGCGGGCGAGATCGTGTTGGAAGGGACAGGCGAGGAACTGCAGTCGAATCCCGAAGTGGCCAAGGCTTATCTGGGCCATTGATGGCTGGCGCCGTCGGGGACGTCAGGCGCCGAATTCTATTTCTGATACAGGAGACATAAATGAGGATTGCAAAGTTTGCAGCGACTACCGTCATTGCCACACTGGGTCTTGCCCTGTCGAGCGTGGCGGTCCAGGCCAGCGAGAAAACCTTGGATATCGGTGTCAGTGATGCACTGACTGGCGGTGCGGCCGTCTATGGCCTGCCGCAGGCGCAGTCGGTCGAATTGGCTGCCGAAGAGATCAACGCCAGCGGCGGGATCAAGGTGGGAGACGACACCTATATGCTGAATGTCATCGCCTATGACGACAAGGCCAATCCGACGGAGGCCTCGAATTCGGTGCGTAAACTCCTGGATCGGGACGGTGTGAAATACATCCTGGGGTTCTGCTGCTCTGGGGCTACTGGGGCGGTGGCCTCCTTCATCGAGAATGAGGACGCGGTGATGTTGGTGGGTAATGCAGCGGAACGCTCGATTACCACACGTGAAATTCCGAATCTGGTGAGGACCCGTCCGCCAGCCGATTACACCGGGGCGGCAGCGGGGCGCTTCGTCGCAGCCAAGGGGCATAAGCGCGTCGCGGTGCTGGGGGCGCTTGAGGTCGGGTTTTACGCCAGCTATGTCGACGCCTTCGAGAAAGAGCTTAAATCAGCAGGCGGTGAAATCATCACCAAAGAGCTCTTTGCGCTGAAAGACCGTGACATGACGCCTCAACTGACCAAAATTCGCAGCTTGGAGCCGGACGCCATCTTGGTTGTCGGCTACGTAGAGCCTGCGGCGTTCATCTACCGGCAGGCTGTCGAGCTCGGGATTGACGTGCCACGCTACGGTTTCACCAGTGGCAGTGAAGAGCAGTTTCTGCGTGTTGCCACATCCGAACAGATGGAGGGTGTCTGGGATCTGCGTCCTACCGAGCTGACGCTGCAATCGGCCTCCCAAAACGGCATTGACTACCACCAACACTTTACCGAGAAATTTGGTATTGCGCCTTCACCCAGCTCCCCTTATGCCTATGATCAGACTTATGCGCTGAAAGATGCGCTGGAAGCCGCGGGGACCGTTGAAGATACCGCGGCCGTCGCAGCTGCACTACGCGAAATCCCAGTGCCGGATGAGGTGGTCATGCAGTATATCCCGGTCGACGGCAAGATGTTCGATAGAAATGGACAAGCCTATACGTCCAACGGCGCGTTCCAATGGCAGGATGGTCATTGGACTTTTGTCGAAGAACTGCCATCAGATGCGGCGGCTTATTCGGCCTTCCTGAGTACCCTCGACTGATGGAACGCCGCGGGTTGCTCATCTGAGTTGCCCGCCCTAACCATCGTAAATCCGCCAGACCTGAATCGGCTGTCGTCACTGCCGAATGGTCGATCTGTGCGAAACGAGAGCCTGTGACATGATCGAAATCCTTCAACAAATTGTAAATGGGATCGCTATCGGGGGGGTGTATGTCCTGATCGCTCTTGGCCTCACCACCGTGTTCGGCATTCTTGGCATTGCCCATTTTGCACATGGATCAGTGTCCATGTTTGGCGGATACCTGACGTATCTTCTGGTGGCGTCGCTAGGCGTGCCTTTGGTCGGTGCGGTTGCGATTGCCGTCATTGTGGGCCTCCTGCTTGGGGCAGCCATCGAGTTTCTAGCCTACCGGCCTGTCAGAGATGCTAACCCAATCAATGCCTTCATCGTCGCCTTGGGTCTGACGATGATGGTCGAAGGAATCAACCTGCAGTTCTTCGGAGCCGAACAGGTCGTGATTCCTACTGACGCGGGTCATATTTACGATATTGTGGGTGTGACGATCCCAGAACTGCGGCTGTATGTCATCTTCTCAGCGGCGGTCCTCGTCGCGGCAATGGCGATATTCGTTGAGCGGACCAAAACCGGCCAGGCGATCCGGGCAGTGGCGGAGAACCGCGACGCCGCCATTCTTATGGGCGTCAATGTCAATACGATTTCCCTGGTGGTCTTTGCGGTGTCCACGGCACTGGGCGTAGCTGCCGGGGTCATGGTTGGATCCTTGTTTGCGATTGCGCCAGGCATTGGCGAGGGGCTGGTGATCAAGGGGTTTGCGGTGCTGATCCTCGGAGGCCTGGGTTCGTTCCCGGGTGCGGTCATCGGTGGCATCGTGCTCGGCGTCACCGAGTCGCTGGCGGCGGGTTTTATTTCGTCCGCTTATAAGGACGTCATTGCCTTTGTGGTGATGATCATCGTTCTTCTGGTTCGCCCACAGGGCCTGTTGGGGAAAGCCTGATGTCTATTTCAGCCAAGCACGTCTTCTATGCTGCGGTGTTGGCCTTGTTGTGCGCGCTGCCGCTGTTCATCACAGTCAAATATTATGTGCATCTCAGTATTCTGGCCCTGGTCTGGGTGATTATGGCACAGGGGCAGAATCTGATCCAAGGCTACACAGGCTACGTCTCGATCGTATCGGCTGGGTTCATGGGCATCGGAGCCTATAGCACTGCGCTGATGGGAATGCACTTCGACCTGCCTGTCTGGCTGACCATTGTGCTCGCCCCCTTCATCACCGCTGTCTTTGCGCTGGCAGCCGGCTATCCCAGCCTGCGGGTCAAAGGCCATTACTTTGCCATTGTGACCCTGGCCTTCAACATGGTGATCTTCATCGTCCTGATGAATTTCACAGATTTGACCAACGGCGAAGCGGGCCTGACAGGCATTCCCAAACCGGGCAGTGGAAGCGGGCCGTTCGATTTTCGGAACCGGATCGCATACTACTACTTCGTGTTGCTGGTTGCGGTCCTGATGGTGATCGTCGCTGCCCGGATCGTGCGCTCACGCGTCGGGCAGATCCTGATTGCCATTCGGCAGAATGAGGACTTGGTCAGTGCCGTCGGCATTCCGACCTGGAAGTACAAGCTTTTCTCCTTTATCGTCAGCGCCATGTTCGCGGGCCTTGCGGGCGCGCTCTATGCGCACTACCAAAGCTTCATAAACCCGGAAATCTTCGGTGTAGCACAATCATTGGATGCGATCCTGGCCGTCATTGTGGGCGGATCGGGCACCATTGCTGGCCCTATGGTCGGAGCGTTCATCTTGGTTTTGCTTCCCGAGGTTCTGCGTTTTGCCGATAGTTTTCGGCTCATTATCTACGGCCTGATCTTGGTGTTGGCCACGATCTTCATGCCGCGCGGCATTGTGGGCTTGGCTTCGCAGGCTTGGGGCAAGATTGCAGACCGGGGCGGTTCGTGATGGCCACTGTGTCCGAACTGGCCTGGCTGGCCCGTATCAACGCCTTCGCCGATCACGATGTAGCGCCGCTTGCCGGGCGATGGGTCTGCGGCGATGTTCCTGGAAAGGACCTACTTGGTCGGGCCGCCGAGTACGGCCTGACGCGGATCGAGGTGCCAGTGGCCGAGGGAGGCTTGGGCCTGTCCTTTGCCGCCAAGGCACGAGCCTGTGAACTGCTGGCTGCGGCCGATTTCGGTTTCGCGATGTCGGTGGTCAACAGCCACAACGTGGCTGCCAAGTTAGCGCGCTGTGCCCGTCCCTCGGTAAAAGATCAGTTGCTGCGACCTCTGCTCGCCGGTGAGGCCAGTGCTTGCACCGCGCTGACCGAAGCCGGTGCCGGGTCGGACTTTGCAGCGATTCGCACGTCTGCCAGGCGGGTGGCGGACGGCTGGGTTCTGAATGGCGAAAAAACCTGGATCGTCAATGCGCGCCATGCCTCGGTCGCCATCGTTTATGCGCAATGCGGCGAGATTGGTAGTCGTGATGGAATTGGCGCCTTTGTCGTTGATCTGAATGCCCAGGGGGTAGAACGGTTTGCCCGCGATGCGGATTTTTCACAGGTCAGCGCAGGCACCGGCGGCTTTCGCCTGACAGATTGCCATGTGGAGCCCGAGCGCCTCTTGCTGGAACCGGGTCTCGCCTTCAAGTCGATCCTGGGAGAAATCAATGGCGCTCGGATTTATGTGGCAGCGATGTGTTGTGGCATGGTGCGGGCTGGGTTGGGGATCGTCCGTCACTATGGACTGGAGCGACATACGTTTGGCCAGCCCCTTGTCGACCACCAGGCTTGGCGCCTCGATCTGGCGCGCTGTGACACGGAACTGGCGGCGGCGCAGGCACTGGTTGCGGAAGCGGTTGCGGGCATTGTGGCGGGTTGTGATGTCCAGTTGCTGGCGGCACAAGCCAAAATCTATGCAGTGGACAGCGCCCAACGGCAGCTCGCGGTCCTGTTCCATGCGATGGGCGCCGAGGCACTCAATCCGGAGCGTCCTCTTGCCAGGCATCTGGCCGCTGCGCAGGTAGCGGCGCTGGTTGATGGATCCACCGAAATGCTTCTCGAACGCGTCGCGCACCTGACTCACGGTCGGGCCAGGCGCAAAACCCAATCAGATAGGCAGTGAACCATGCGTGTATTCCAGATCGAAGGTGACTGGGGCTTTGATAGCCTGAAACTGACACACCGGCCTGAACCGAAGCCAGGGCGGGGTGAAGTATTGATCTCCATGAGTAAGGCGTCGCTGAATGCGCGTGACTTGATCGTGCCGCTAAGGGGCTATGGTCGTGCCACCGGCGAGTTGCCACTGATTCCGGTCTCGGATGGAGTTGGAGAAGTGATCGAGATCGGCGAGGGCGTCTCACGCGTCAAAGCTGGAGACCGGGTCTGCCCCACTTATTTTCAAAATTGGACGTCCGGCGACCCTAGTCCCGAGCGTTTTTCCTCGGCGCTTGGCGGGCCTCTGGACGGGGTCATGGCCGATTTAGTCTGCCTGTCCGAGGAGGGTGTGGTTCGAGTGCCAGATTATCTCAGCGATGTCGAAGCGGCCACCTTGCCGTGCGCGGCCTTGACCGCATGGAGCGCCATTTCAACGCACAATCGCACCCGTGCGGGGGATCGGATCCTGATCCAGGGGACAGGCGCGGTGGCTCTGTTTGCCCTGGTGTTTGCCAAGATCCACGGAGCGCATGTCACCGTGATCTCATCCAGCGAAGAGAAGCTGGACAAGGTACGGGCGATGGGCGCGGATGCCACCATCAATTATTGCAAGACCGAGGACTGGGCGCGAGCCAGTCGGCCCATCACCGAAGATCGTGGAGGCTATGACAACATCATCGAGCTGGGCGGTGAGATGACCCTTCCGCTGTCGTTGCGAGCCATTCGACCAGGTGGCACGATTTCGGTGATTGGTGTGCTGTCGGGGTTGAATCTGAATGCATCGCTTGGGCCGATCGTGACACGCCAGGTGCGGCTTCAGGGCGTGACCGTCGGTCATCGCGATGGGTTCGAGGCAATGTTGGTCGCGATGGCACAGCATGAAGTTCGTCCAGTTCTGGGGCGAAGCTTTGTTTTTGAGGATCTCAAGGCCGCACTCGACCATTTGCGCGCGGGCGGTCATTTCGGAAAAACGTTGATCGAGTTCTGAGTCATGATGGATGAAACCCGGCGTTTTCACACCCGATATCATGCAGAGCGCCAGCCTAGCAAGCTTGCCTACAAGATGTGCACGACTGGGGAAACCGTGAGCTTCGGCCAATTAGAAGCCCGGGCCAATCAGGGCGCGCATGTGCTGCGCCAGGCCGGGCTGGTTGCCGGTGATCACATCGTCATCCTGATGGAGAACCGGCGCGAATTCTTTGAAATCTGCTTTGCCGCGGACCGCGCCGGCCTCTATTACACGACTGCCAGCACCCATCTCACCTTTGATGAGATCCGCTACATCGTCCACGACTGTAGCGCTCGCGTGGTGATCGGGTCCGACAAGTTTGCCGGAATTCTGGTCGGACTGCGTAGTGACTTACCGGCTCATCGCAGGATCTTTGTCGTCGGCGCGTTAGTCGCAGGATGCGATGACTGGTGCGCGGCCGCCGCCAATCAACCAACGACGCCGATCTCCGATGAAGTTCAGGGGCTGGACATGCTCTATTCTTCGGGCACGACGGGCCGGCCCAAGGGCATCAAATGGCCGCTGACCGGCGAACCGGTTGGCACCAACACCATGCTGATTGAGCTGCTGACGAGCTTGTTCGGTTATGCCTCGGATACCCGATATCTGTCTCCAGCGCCGCTTTATCATGCGGCGCCGCTGCGCCATTCTATGGTGACGATCAAAATGGGGGGCACGGCTTTTATCATGAGCAAGTTCGACGCTCTCAACGCGCTGGAAATCATCGAACAAGAACGGATTACCCACAGCCAATGGGTGCCGACCATGTTTGTCCGGATTCTAAAATTGCCACGGGCGGAGCGCGAGGCATTCGACCTGTCTTCACTGAGGATGGCGGTGCACGCTGCCGCGCCTTGCCCGGTGGATGTCAAGCATAAGATGATCGACTGGTGGGGCCCGATCATCCACGAATATTACGCGGGCACCGAGAACAACGGTTTTGTGGCTCTGGATACCCAAGAATGGCTGTGTCACGTAGGCTCGGTCGGGCGTGCGAAGTTGGGTGTACTGCACATTTGTGACAAAAATGGTGAGGAACTGCCGGCGGGTGCTGAAGGCGAGATATATTTCGAAAACGGCCATCAATTCGAGTATCACAACGACCCCGAGAAGACTGCACATAGCCGCAACGCCATGGGCTGGACCACACTGGGCGATATCGGGCGGCTTGATGACCAAGGCTATCTCTATCTGACTGACCGCAAGTCGTTTGTCATTATCTCAGGCGGGGTCAATATTTATCCGCAAGAAACCGAGAACGTACTGCTGTCCCATCCTGCGGTCGAAGATGTGGCGGTGATTGGTGTGCCAAACGAGGATTTTGGCGAGGAAGTCAAGGCGGTCGTGCAACTCATGCCGGGCGTGACACCTTCGGCCGATCTCTCTGAGAAGTTGATCATGCTGTGTCGCAGCAGGCTGTCGGCGATCAAATGCCCGCGCAGCGTGGATTTCCGCGATAAATTGCCGCGCGAGGCGACCGGCAAGCTCTATAAGCGGTTCCTGCGAGATGAATATTGGCGGACGGCCTCGGAAAAGGTGCGCCAGCCGTGAAGGCCATGAATCGGCTCGTCGCCTGTGGCCAGCAGCAGCCTGTCGACCAGTCCCTGGGCCCTCAGGTCGTGCAACACCTCGATCCACGAGGTCTTGGACTCACGGATGCCGTCGGCCAAGCGTTCAATTTCTTCTGTCAGTTCAGCGAACAAGTATTGTGACCGAAGGCGACCCCACCCAGCCCTTGGTTGGCGTTGTTATGCAGGGAAAATTTGGATACCATCAAGATAACCTAAATAGCTAGAGCGTGTGGTTTTCCAGGTGGAAAAACTCAAGAATATTAAGTCAATCCAAGCTTTTTTGGCGGCTGCGGACTGCGGCAGTGCGACGCGCGCGGCAAAACTTCTACACACCACCCAAAGCTCGATCAGCTACCACATCAAGAAATTAGAAAGTGGGCTCGGTGTCTCGCTCTTCAATAGAACACCCTCCGGACTGGTGCTCACCGACCATGGGGTTTTGCTTGCTTCTTATGCTGAACGTGGTCTTGCTCTGATCCAATCGGGCCTCGAAAGCGTTGGGAAAGTAGCTGAGTCCGTGAGGGTGGCGCTCTTGCCTATGTTCGCCAGCCGCTGGTTATCGGCACGACTCGGTGATTTCTGGGTACATCACCCAGACCTGCAACTCTCCGTGCAGACCCATAATAATACCTATGCTGGACTCGAGCACCCAGAGCGTTACGCGGATCTCGGCTTTCAATGGGGGCGTGGTGACTGGAACGGCTTCGAGGTAACCAGGCTATGGCCGGAAAAGATGGTAGTGGTGTGCAGTCCACAGTACCTGGCTGCTCATCACATTAATACGCCGCACGATCTTTCACGCTGCGCGCTGCTTCACGTGGATGACAAAGAGATGTGGGAGGAGTGGTACAAGAATAACGGGCTGATGCTCCCCGAACTGCAGCCCGAGATGATGCTGAAGGACCGTCATTTCCAGCTGAGTTCGACGATCAACGGCCTGGGTGTGTCGCTCTTCGTTAAATGGCTGATCACAGATGAACTCAAAAGAGGGGTGTTGGTGGATGTCTTCGACCGCGATTTCGATACCAGCTTTGCCTATCATCTGATTGTGCCGAAAGATGCGCCGTCCTCCAGAGCCTCGCAGGTATTTCTGGATTGGTTTTTCAAGCAATGTGCAGAAAATGTACGCTAATCCGCGACAAAATAGTGCCTGTAGCTGGGGGAGCGCAATTTCGACTGAGATATAGTCAAAGGTGGTGTACAGGATGGGAATGCAGGGCGAGGGTTGATCGGGTGGCGAGCCTTCTGCTGAAATGAGTTTGTGAACGACATTTTGGCAACTACGGAGTTGCCCATGAAGAATTCGTTTGACTGATTTCAGACCGGATTTGCGGCGATCCGAGGCCACTAATTCTGTCGGAGTAGCCCATCCCATCGGGTATTTTCCTGAATTCGCGTCTGAATCCACGCTAAAAAACAGGACACAAAAAGAGGGCGGATGCCCTTGCGGGCAATCATGTGCAGCAACCACTTCATATTGAACCCCGCCGCGCATAGCACAGCGTGAATCGCATCGCCGATTCTTCCTTTCAAATAACAGCGATTCATGCCGTGATCGCTTTTCAGATGCCCGATTACCGGTTCGATCGCTTGCCGCTTTTTGAGCAACTGCTGCTCCTTTTGCGTCAGACGCTTGAATTTGCCACGATGCTTGAGGCTGTACTCAGGGATCTCTGCATCCACGCCCCGATAGCCCAGATCCGCATA
>Ga0172382_10006228_pt1 | contig 17425 bp, 8 predicted proteins | sample Leawel138RmetaG_FD_122245 | JGI IMG/M metagenome (GOLD analysis project Ga0172382, IMG submission 122245) | Leachate microbial communities from a municipal landfill in Southern Ontario, Canada - Leachate well 138R metaG | ecosystem: Engineered > Solid waste > Landfill > Unclassified | place...
AAAAAAAATAATGACATTAAAAGAAGCTCAAGTCCAGGTAGATGAATGGATTAAACAATACGGCGTTCGCTATTTCAGCGAATTGACTAATTTGGCCTTACTGAGCGAAGAAGTGGGCGAAGTAGCCAGAATAATTGCACGTGAATACGGAGAACAATCTAAAAAAACCTCTGATATTTCAGCGAATCTTGGCGATGAATTGGCCGATGTATTATGGGTATTGATTTGTCTGGCCAATCAAACCGGAATAGATTTAGAGCAGGCTTTTGCCGAAAACATGAGGAAAAAAACCTTACGCGATAACAGCAGACATCAGGAAAACCCAAAACTAAAATCAAGTCTTTAGCGTAAAACAGGCATTCAAAATCTTAGTTTTTTAGAAAGAACTAAGCTCGTTTTGAAATTATACACTGCGATTTGCCACATATTCCAGGCAGAGTCTCAACGATTCGCGGGCTTCTGACTTGGGTATTTCTGAGAGAATTAAAAGAGCTTTTTCCTTGTATTCATCCATCTTTTTAGATAAATACTCCAGGCCGCCGGAACTGATGGCAAATTTATACATTCTTCGGACATTGTGTTTGGTAAAATGGCCATTTGCCAGTATATCACGAAAAGGTTTTACTTTTTTTGGATCGCTTTGCTCCAATGCATAGATGAGAGGCAGTGTCACCTTACCTTCGCGCAAATCGTTAGCAATTGGTTTTCCTGGTGTATTTCCAGCTTTATCTTGCAAAATATAATCGAAGGAATCGTCTTTTAATTGAAAAATCATACCCAGGTACTCCCCAAATAAAGCCATTCGCCGGACATCTTCAGGTTTTGCCGATGATGTCATAGCCCCTGCTTTGGCACAAAAAGCAAAAAGCTGGGCTGTTTTTTTGTTTATAATATTGAAATAACTTGCTTCAGAGGGCTTTTGTTGTTGGCTGGCATGTAGTTGTGCCAATTCTCCATCGGCCAGATTGGCTCCCAGCTTTCCAATATCTGCAATAATATCTAGTTGCCCGGATTGAGCGGCAATTTCAATCACTTTGGATAAATAATAATCACCCGATAAGATGGCCACTTTGTTTTTCCAAATGGCGTTGATGGAATTTTTTGATCTTCGTTGATAGGTTTCGTCCACGACATCGTCGTGCAGCAGACTCGCGGAATGAAGAATTTGCAGGGCAGCAGCAATTGTAATCGCATTCTTCCCGACTGGGCCAAAAACTGCCGATGAAAGCAAAAGAATGGTCGGGCGGATTTCCTTGCCGAGCGATCCGTTTAGGTACTGTACCACTTGAGACAATATCGGATTGTCGGGCTCCAGGGCTTTCTTGTATGTTTGCTGATACAAAAGAAATTCCTTTTCGATGGGACGTCGAATCAGATCGATCATTTTAAAATAATTAGGTTACAAATTTAAGGATAATTCCTATCATACACATAATAGCCGGTTTAAAAAAACCAGCTTACTATTTTAAGTGAAATCTTGCTATATTTTATACCTTTACCGTCTAATCAATTCAATTTTGAATATGTCAACATCAAACAGGCTTTTTTTGCTAGATGCTTATGCCTTGATTTACAGATCGTATTATGCCTTTATTAAAAATCCGCGGGTAAACTCCAAAGGCGAAAACACCTCTGCTATTTTTGGCTTTATCAATACCCTGGAAGATCTTCTCAAACGAGAAAGCCCTACACATCTGGCCGTTGCCTTCGATCCCCCCGGCCCCACTTTCAGACATACTGCATTCGAAGCCTACAAAGCCCAACGCGAAAAAACGCCTGAAACCATCATTTGGTCTATCCCTTACATCAAGGACATACTGAGGGCCTATCAAATTCCCATTCTCGAAGTAGAAGGTTTTGAGGCGGACGATGTGATAGGTACCTTATCGCTCAAAGCCGAAAAAGAAGGATTTGAAGTCTATATGATGACCCCCGACAAAGACTTCGGTCAGCTGGTTTCTGAGCGTTCCTTTATTTACAGGCCCCGCTACGGTTCTTCTGAATTCGAAGTTATGGGCATCGATGAAGTGAATAAAAAATTCGGTTTGGAACATCCCTGTCAGATTATTGATCTGTTGAGCCTGATGGGGGATGCTTCCGACAATATTCCGGGCTGTCCGGGTATTGGAATTGTAACGGCTCAAAAATTGATTGCTGAGTTTGGTGATGTTGACACTTTGCTAAATAATACCGAAAAATTAAAAGGCTCGGTCAAACAAAAAATAGAAAACAACCGCGAGCAAATTATTTTTTCCCGTTTTCTGGCAACTATTAAACGCGATGTTCCTATTGAATTTGTCGAAGAAGAACTTCGTATGGTTCCACGCGACGAAAATAAAATAATGAGCATTTTCGAACAATTAGAATTCAGAGCGCTTATGAAAAAAATCAGCGCCTCCAATTCTTATGCCCTGCCTAAAACAAAATCATCCAATACTCAACTTGGAGAAAAAAATAATTTTAAACCCATTTTTGTGGCAGCCTCACAACCCGGAGCCGGAAAAAAAAATCCAGCGGGAGAACATTTGCAAACTTCACTTTGGGACGAACAAGGAAATACTACCGCTGCCTCTTCGCCTTCCTTTCCCAAAGACAAGACCAGGCAAAATGCCGGGAACGATTTATTTTCGGACAATTTGAAGGCGATAAATCAAGACGATTCCTCAGATCATTTGCCAGAAACGACTCTCAAGAGCTTAAAAACCGAGCCTCACTCCTATCATGTCCTTGATAATGAGGGTGCTATTCAAAATTTTATTGATGAATTTTCTGACACAGATTTTTTCGCTTTTAGCACACAAACCGACAATAAAGATATTTTGAATGCTCACTTGTTGGGAATAGCCTTTGCAAAAGAAAAAAATAAAGCCTATTACCTACCCTGCCCCCAAAACCAAAAAAATTGCCAGGAGCTGCTAAATTCTTTCAAGCCTCTTTTTGAAAACGAAAGCAGTCTTAAAATAGGCTATGAACTGAAAAACGAAATTCTGGTTTTGCACAATTACGATTTGCCGTTGAGAGGTCCGCTGTTTGATATCCTCATAGCTCATTATCTTATTCAACCCGAATTGAGGCATAAGCTGGACTTTTTGGCCAAAAACTACCTCAACTACCAGGGGCTTACCGAAGAATCCATTCTGGGCCCTAAAGGCAAGAATCAAAAGAGTCTGGAGAATCTTAGCATTGATGTGCTCTCCGAATATGCCAGCGAACAGGCAGATCTCTGCTTACAATTAAAAAGCGTGCTGGAAGCCGAAATAAAAAAAGAAGGCATAGACAACTTATATCACGAAATAGAAGCGCCCTTGATTTATGTCCTGGCTGATATGGAAAACAGCGGCGTGTATATTGATACAGAAGCACTCAAAAGCTCTTCGGTGCTACTCACAGAAAAAATGAACGGCATTGAACAGGAAATATACGAACTGGCCGGAAAAGGCTTCAACATCAATTCAGCTAAACAGGTGGGAGAGGTCTTGTTTGAACACTTGCATATTGTTGACAAAGCCAAGCGCACTAAAACAGGTCAATTCTCCACTTCGGAAGAGGTTTTGGAAAATTTGAGAAGTAAACATCCCATTGTTGGTAAAATCTTAGACCACAGAGGTTTAAAAAAATTACTCAGCACCTATATAGACGCCTTGCCCCTGCTTATCAACCCCAAAACGGGAAAGATCCATACCACTTTTAACCAAGCCGTTACTTCTACCGGCCGCTTGAGCTCCAGCAATCCCAACCTGCAAAACATTCCCATCCGTGACGAACAGGGCAAAGAAATTCGCAAAGTATTTTCTGCCGGTTCTGGTGAACTCTTTTTGTCTGCCGATTATTCTCAAATTGAATTACGCATTATGGCCCACCTGAGCGAGGACGAAAATATGATAGAGGCTTTCAGGCTCAACCAGGACATTCATGCTGCCACAGCGGCCAAAATCTTTAAGCTGCCCATAGAAGAAGTCAGTCAGGATATGCGTCGCAAAGCCAAAACAGCCAATTTCGGGATAATCTACGGTATTTCGACCTTCGGCCTGGCCGAAAGAATGGGTGTTTCACGCACAGAAGCCAAAGAACTGATTGAAGGCTATTTTGAAACTTACCCCAAAATCAAAGCTTATATGGATTATTCCATACAGATGGCTCGCGATAACTACTGGGTGGAAACCGTCTTTCACCGTAAACGCTATCTGCCCGATATTCAGTCACGCAATGCCGTTGTCAGGTCCTACGCCGAACGCAATGCCATCAATGCGCCTATTCAGGGCACCGCTGCCGATTTGATCAAAATTGCCATGGTCAGAATCTTCAAAGCCCTTGAAGCAGCCCAGCTCAAAACAAAAATGATTCTGCAGGTGCATGACGAACTTAACTTCATTGTGCCCGAACAAGAATTGGAACAAGTGAAAAAACTAGTCATGCGCGAAATGGAAAATGCGGCTCAATTCAAAGTGCCTCTCAAGGCCGAAATAGGCGTAGGCAAGAATTGGCTTGAAGCGCATTGATGTTTTTTGTACTTTTGCGTTTTTATTCATTCTCTATATGGCTCTTCAATGCGGCATAATAGGTTTGCCCAACGTGGGTAAATCCACCCTTTTCAATTGCCTGTCCAGCACCAGGGCTCAGGCGGCCAATTTTCCTTTTTGTACTATCGAACCAAATGTCGGCGTTATAACTGTTCCCGATGATCGCCTGAACGAATTGGCCAAATTGGTCAATCCCAAGCGTATTGTGCCCACCACCGTCGAAATTGTCGATATTGCCGGGCTGGTCAAGGGGGCCAGCAAAGGGGAAGGCCTGGGTAATAAATTTCTGGGCAACATTCGCGAAACCGACGCTATCATACACGTTTTAAGGTGTTTTGACGACAACAACATCGCACATGTCAACGGTGCGATCGACCCTGTCAGGGATAAGGAAATCATCGACTACGAATTGCAGATCAAAGACCTGGAAACCATAGACAGCCGCATCAGTAAAGTTCACAAACAAGCCCAGACCGGGGGCGATAAACAAGCTAAACTGGCTTACGAGGTGCTGCTACGCTACAAGCAGGCCCTGGAACAGGGAAAGCCGGCCCGCACCGTTCAATTCGATACCAAAGACGAACAAAAAATTGCCCACGACCTGTTTTTACTGACCAACAAACCCGTGCTATATCTATGTAACGTGGACGAAGCTTCCTGTCTCACAGGCAACAGCTATGTGGAGATGGTTCGCGGGGCTATTCAGGAAGAAGACGCAGAGTTGCTGGTGGTAGCCGCCAAGATAGAATCCGAGATTGCTGAATTTGAAGATGCCGAAGAACGCAGTATGTTTTTGCAAGAGCTGGGGTTGGAAGAATCCGGTGTAAACCGCCTGATCAAAGCAGCATATAAATTATTGAATTTAAGTGTTTTTTTAACAGCCGGGCCTCTTGAGGTCCGGGCCTGGCCCTTTAAAAGCGGCAGCAAAGCTCCAGTCTGTGCCGGAGTTATCCACAGTGATTTTGAAAAAGGCTTTATCCGGGCCGAAGTCATTAAATACGAGGACTATATCAGCTATGGTTCGGAACAGGCTGTGAAAGAAGCCGGCAAAATGAACGTGGAAGGCAAGGATTACATTGTGCAGGACGGCGACATCATGCATTTCCGTTTCAATGTTTAGTCTGACTTGTATTGCAAGACGCTAGCTTTTCCGGTACTTTCCGTTGCTTTTTGCGGTGCTTATCCTTTGCCCCGGATGATCTTTTTTATCTCGTTTAGTTTATTGAGGGCCTCAATGGGGGTCAGGTTGTTTACGTCCACTTTGATAATTTCGTCTCTCACCTGCGAGAGCACGGGATCGTCCAATTGAAAAAAACTAAGTTGCATTCCTTCGCGGTTTTCAGCCAGCCTGGAAACCGGTTTGGCCAGTAGTTTCCCCTGTTGGCCGGCTTCGAATTCTTCCAGAATCTGGTTGGCCCTGTTGACAATACTGGGCGGCATGCCGGCCATTCTGGCCACGTGTATACCGAAACTGTGTTCGCTGCCGCCCCTGAGCATTTTACGAAGAAAGATCACCTTATTGTCTGCTTCTTTTACCGAAATATGGTAATTGCGGATGCGGGAAAAAGTTTTTTCCATTTCGTTCAGCTCATGATAATGCGTGGCAAACAGGGTTTTGGCTCTGGCTTTGGGTTGTTCGTGGATGTATTCCACTATGGCCCAGGCTATGGATATGCCGTCGTAGGTGCTGGTTCCCCGCCCCAATTCGTCAAAAAGCACCAGGCTGCGTGGTGTAACATTGTTCAGTATGTCGGCCGCCTCCAGCATTTCTACCATAAAAGTCGATTCGCCCAAAGAAAGATTGTCGGAAGCCCCTACCCTGGTGAAAACCTTATCAACCAGACCTATATAGGCCTCTTCTGCCGGCACAAAACAACCCGTCTGAGCCATTATCACAATCAGGGCCGTCTGACGTATCAGGGCCGATTTCCCCGCCATATTGGGTCCGGTAATGATCAAAATTTGCTCCGTTTTGTTGTCTATAAACACATCGTTGCTTATATAGACTTCTCCGTCGGGCAGTTGTTTTTCGATGACCGGATGGCGCCCTGCTTTGATGTTGATTTGGTCGGAATCGCTTAGTTGGGGTTTATGGTAATTGTTGAGGCTGGAGACTTCGGCAAAAGAAAGTAAACAATCGAGTTGGGCCAGGATTTGAGCGTTTTTTTGAATGATCATTACAAAACTGACCAGATCCAGGACCAGGGCATTGAAAATATCGCTTTCTATCCGGGAGATCCGTTCTTCGGCTCCCAGAATTTTTTCTTCGTATTCTTTGAGTTCCGGTGTTATGTATCTTTCGGCATTGACCAATGTTTGCTTACGTATCCAGTTTTCGGGCACCTTGTCTTTGTGTATATTGCGCACTTCCATGTAATAGCCAAAGACATTGTTGAAGCTTATTTTTAAGCTGCTGATGCCGGTTTTAAAACTTTCCCTTTCTTGCAGTTTTTGCAGGTATTCTTTGCCCGAAGTAGAAAGATTGCGCAATTCATCCAATTCTTCGTTTACCCCGGAACGAACAACTTCGCCCCTGTTCAAGGCTATGGGCGGATTCTCTACCAACTCCCTTGCAATGCGCTGACAGAGGCTTAAGCAAGTATCCAGTTCCTGAATCATTGTCGTCAGAGAGGCTGTTGTTTCCGTTGACAATTTGCCAAAATAGTTTTTAATATCGGACACCGCCATCAAGGCGTTTTTAAGATGTACCACTTCTCTGGGTGACACTCTGCCCACGGCCACTTTGGACACTATACGCTCCAGATCGCCTACCAGACTTAAGCGCTCTTTGACATATTGATGAATTTCATTCCTGGTCATAAAGAAAGCCACCACCTCTTGCCTGGATTCTATGGCCTGTTTGTCTTTAAGCGGAAACAATATCCATCGCCTCAGCTGGCGCTTTCCCATAGGCGTGCAGGTTTTGTCCAGAATATCCAAAAGGCTTTTGCCTTCCTGATTGATGGTGCTGCACAATTCAAGGTTACGTATGGTGTATCGGTCTAAACGGAGGTAATTTTCTTCATCAATCCGGGCAATTTGCTGTATATGCCCCAACTGCAAATGCTGGGTCATATCCATATAGTAAAGGACCGAAGCAGAAGCTATTATGGCCAAAGGCATATTTTGTATGCCAAAACCTTTGAGGCTGGTCGTTTGAAAATGTTTCAACAAACGAGTTTGTGCCGACTCCTCGGTATAAACCCAATCTTCCATTTCAAATCGGGCCCCTTTGTGATGAAAAGTATTTTGAAAAAGAGAACGTTTGCTTCGTTCGTACAAAATTTCTTTGGGATTGAAAGAACTCAGTAATTTATCAATGTATTCAATACTACCCTCGGCGGTAAGAAATTCAGCGGTTGATATATCAAAAAAGGCCACTCCTGCTCTTTTTTGATCAAAATGTAAGGCTGCCAGAAAATTGTTTTCTCCATGCTCTAAAACCGCTTCGTTGGTTGAAACTCCGGGTGTAACCAATTCTGTAACCCCTCTTTTTACAAGTGTCCTGGTTTTTTTGGGATCTTCGAGCTGGTCACAAATAGCCACCCTCTTGCCTGCCCTCACCAATTTTGGTAGATAGGTATCCAGCGCATGAAAGGGAAATCCTGCCATTTCTATTTTTCCGGCAGGACCGTTGGCTTTGGACGTAAGGGCAATGTTTAAAATTTCAACGGCTATAACTGCATCTTTGCCGTAGGTTTCATAAAAATCACCAACCCTGAACAATAATATAGCGTCCGGGTATTTAGCCTTGACGCTAAAATATTGTTTCATTAAGGGGGTATTGTTTATGTTAGTTGACACAAGCGCTGTTTGTTTTGGTATAATTGCAAAAATACGATATCTGTTGAAATCTTGTCAATAATTGTGGATAGCTTTTGATAAATAAATTTTGATTAACAATAAATACTTGTGATAATCAAAAGACCCTATTATCCAATTTTTTCTTCCTCTATTTTTAAAAAAGTTCTAAACACATTTATGTTGGTTTTGAACATATCCCTTTATCAACAGCAAAATTTTCTTCTAAAATAATAACTGTTTATATGTTCTTTATTTGTTTAATTATTAATTATTTATACTGTTGAAAAGTCGTTGATAAATTCTTTACAATTGCCTTTTTATGTTGAAATAAAATTTCATTTTTAATTATCAACACTATCAACAGGCTATAATCATATCTTATTTTATTTAAATATTTCAATTCTAAAATTATTATGATATTAGTGTCGATAAATAAAAGAAATATCGTCCAAATACAATGAATCTTCTCCAGTACCCTGACCCGGTATTTCGTTGGTAGTAAATATCAATAAAAGATAAGCGGGTTTTTTGTGGATATTGTAATATTCTATTGGAACACTTATTCGTTTCCATTTTCCCTGAGTATGGTTTATATAAGCACTTGTTTGAGCAATAATAAGAGAATGTGGCGATTTATCGGGTTTCAGCGTATCGGCTACATCACAATTATCGTGAATAATTAATTTCATAAAAGCCTGATTACATATATCTTTACTGCTGAATTTTGTCCAAAATACTATAGAATCGGGTAATCCGGTGAAAGATTGATGAAAATCCTTGTTTTCGCTGCGTGTAATAATATAATTATCGGGGCTTTTGGGATTTATACTTCCTAAATTCAACTGACCTGTAGTAATAGTTCCATTAATGGTATGCCCCAGCAAACTGCGTGATACAATTAATATGCTTTTATTTCCGTCGGATCCGGGACGAATCTGGTCGGTTTCAAAAATTTGTTTGGTACGTCCCAGGGAATATGCCAGGCCTGAACCTGAGGCAGAAGCAAAAGAATTCCAAGCCAGAGCTTCCTGCGTTTTACCCGGAGCTTCCCAGTGCTCAAATCCGCCATTGGGTAATTGCATTTGAGCATTTAAGTAAAAACAGCAGCCAAAAAAGAGAAATAATAAATAGTTCATATAAAAATCAGGCTAAAAGAAATTCAGGATAAAGTTAGTAAAAATCAATTACCTTTGTGTGTAAAGAAATGTTTATGCAGTCAACTAATTATCAACTTGTTCTCAATAAGACGCTGGAAGAAATTAAATCTGAGCATAAAACACCAAGTCTTTTGCTGCATGTTTGTTGTGCTCCCTGCAGTAGTTATGTTTTGGAATATTTATCTGATTATTTTGAAATCACCCTGTATTATTATAATCCCAATATTTATCCGCAAGAAGAATATTTTACCCGACTCAAAGAATTAATAAAATTCGTCCAGGAATTTAAAGCAAATAATGCCATATTTATTGAAGAAGCACATTATAATCCTTCTGAATTTTACCAGAAAATTCAAGGTCTGGAAAACGAAAAAGAAGGAGGCGGCCGTTGCAAAAAATGTTATGCCTTGCGCCTGGAAGCAGCAGCCCAAAAAGCAGCAGAAAAATCGTTGGATTATTTTACCACAACATTAAGTATCAGTCCTTTGAAAAATGCAAAGTGGATAAATGAATTGGGAGCAGACTATGAAAATAAATATGGAATTCGATATTTATACGCTGATTTTAAAAAGAAAGAAGGCTATAAACGCTCCATAGAATTATCCAAACAATACGGTTTGTACAGACAGGATTATTGCGGTTGTGAGTTTTCCATGAGAAATAAAAAAACAGAAAAATGAAAAAGTTTAGCAGAATCGTTTTTATTCTCCTTTTAGCCATGGGAGCTGTGGCTTGTGGGAATAAAACAGACAAGAAGTACAAAAAAGACCTCAGTGATTATTCCAATTTTATATCTGCCATCAGCTCAGGGGCAATAAGACGTGCAGATCCTATAGTCGTAGTATTTACCAAAGAGATGGTTGAAAAAGAATTTATAGGAAAAAGCATAGAAAAATGTCCTTTTGTTTTTGAGCCCGAACTAAAGGGAAAATGCAGCTGGACAACAACTAATAATTTGGTTTTTGTGCCGGAAAAAGCTTTAAACTGGAATACTACTTATCAGGCAAGTCTGAATTTGGAAAACCTGCTAAAGCTGCCCGATAAATTAAATAAAGAATTGAAATTTAGTTTTTTCACCAGCAAAAAACAATTAAAACTTGCTTACGATGAATTGCGCCTGGACGAAGAGGGTAATTATTACCTGGAGGTGTTTGTCAACACTTCGGATAGATTTGATTCCCGCGAAATTGAACAAAGCCTGAGTATTGAATACCCCAATCAGCAATTTATACTGGACTGGGATCATCATCCGGAAACATTCAGCCATAGCCTGAGGATCAGAAATATTGTAAGAACAAAAGAAAACAGCGAACTGATTCTGAATATTAAACCGGTTGATAAGAGTTATAAACCCTCAATAAATCAATATTCTTTTACCATTCCGGGTACCGAAATATTTATGCTCAGCGCAGTCAGGGTAAAAGAAAGCCCCGATCAGGTGCTCGAAATTGTTTTTTCGGATCTGCTCAGCCAACAGCAGGATTTAAGAGGGCTGGTTAGCTTGGCCAAAGAAGAGATCAAATATACCATTGATAATAATGTCCTTAAAATTTATCCTTCCAAAACTTTGTCGGGTGAATACAGCCTGAATATTTCACGCTCGGTAGAAAACAAACAGGGAAAAATCCTTGCCAGAAATTACAGCCAAAAAATTAATTTCGGACGTATTAAACCTGCTTTGCGCCTGTTGGGCAAAGGGGTCATCATGCCTCAGAGCCAGGGCTTGATTCTGCCTTTTTCTGCAGTAGGACTCAAGGCGGTTGACTTGCGCGTTATTCAGATTTTTCCCAACAACATCGTGTCTTTTTTCCAGAATAACGACATAGATGAAACCTATAAATGGCAACTCAACAGAGTAGGAAGAACCATCGTTACCAAAAGAATTTCCCTACAGGACAAAGGAGCCGAAGATTTGTCCAACTGGAACGCTTTCAGCCTGGATCTGGCTTCTTTTATTGATGTAGAACCCGGATCAATTTACAATGTGGAGCTGGGTTTTAGAAAAGCCTATTCGCTTTACGACGAGCAGGCTCCGGAAGAAATGGATCATTACGTGCCGATAGAAGAAGAGTTGTTATATCCACAGCAAAGCTACGAAAATGTATACTACAATTATTATTACGATTGGCGCAACCGAGACAATCCCTCTAGTCAGGCTTATTTCTCTACAGATCGTTTTGTAAGTCGGAACGTGATATGTTCCGACCTGGCTTTGATTGCCAAAATGGACGCTAAGGGGCAGCTGTCGGTTTACGTAAGCAATTTAATGACTACAGCTTCCGAAGCCGGAGTACAATTGAGTGTTTACGATTATCAGAATCAAGTTTTGGCCCAGGCTCAGACCGATGCGCAGGGCACTTTCCGCTTTACTCCCGAAAGAGCTCCCTTTGTCTTGTTTGCCACGAAAGGCAATCAATACGCCTATTTAAAGCTGGACAACAGCAGTGCCATACCTACGGCCAATTTTGAAACAGAGGGCATCAAAGTAGAAAAAGGCATCAAAGCATTCTTCTATGCCGAACGTGATGTGTGGAGGCCGGGTGACAGCATTTACCTGCATTTTGTACTCGAAGACCGGGAACAACAATTGCCGGAGGGTCATCCCATCACTATGGAAATTTACAATCCCCGCGGGCAGTTTGTAAAAAAAATGCTTTCCCGGCGCGATGAACGCTGTATTTATCCTTTTTATTTTGCCAGCAGCGCAGAGGATCCTACCGGAAACTGGAAAGTGGTTGTTAAAGCAGGTAGTCATGTTTTTCAGCGCGGCATACAGATAGAAAGCATCAAACCCAACCGACTGAAAATAGAACTGGAGATAAAGGAAGATTTATTAAGTAAGTCAGAGACTAGCAGAGCAAAACTCAAAGCCGGCTGGTTGCACGGAACACCGGCAGGCAATATGAAAGCTCAGGTAAGTGCCGTGCTGCATCCAAATACGCCTAAATTTGAACAATACAAGGAGTATGATTTTTCTACGCCCTATCCCCGCCAATCCAGCAAAGAATTTATGTTGTTTGACGGCCGGCTCGACAACAAAGGAGAAGCCTCTGTAAATATGTCCTTTGGCCCGGGTAAGGATTTTGAAGGCTATATGCAGGCCAGAATCAGCACCAAAGTTTACGAGGGCGGCGGCTTCAGTATTAATCAGCGAATCATTCCCTATGCTGCCTCTGAGCATTTTGTCGGCCTTAAAATCAATTATTCCTATCCATCCTGGAAGAAGCTGGACAACGATAAAAATCACCGGATCGAAGTATTAAGTGTCGATAAAAAGGGAAATCCGGCAGATCTCAGTGATATTGAGGTAAAGCTTTACGACCTTGATTACCATTGGTGGTATCAGGGCAACAAGAACCTGCTGGCTTCCTATGCCGGTCAAACCTATCACAAACCGGTTTTCACAAGCAAATTAAGCACCAGCAAGGGCAAAGGCAGCTTTGAATTAAAGAACAACAGGCAGCGTTACGGCAGTTATTTATTACTGGTGACAGCTCCCGACGGGCATACCTGCGGACAACAACTCTATTTTGGTCTGCCCTGGGGCAGCGGTATACAAAAAGGCGACGCTCAGGTCTTGGCTCTGGTAGCCGAGCGAAGCGAATATAAAGTGGGCGAAACAGCCAGCCTGAGTTTTCCGGCCGGCAAAGACGCCCGGGCCCTGGTGACCCTGGAGAACGGCAAAGGCATCCTGCATCAGGAATGGCTGGATAATCTGGAGGCCATGAACGAATACAGCTTTGTGACCACCCCTCAAATGACACCCAATGTTTATGTAAGTGTCATGCTGATTCAGGCCTATGCACAAACAGCCAACGATTTGCCAATAAGGCTCTTCGGGCTTACTTCCTTTGGAGTAGAGGATGAGCAAACCCGCTTACATCCTATATTGGAAATTCCCGGGGAGCTGCGTCCCGAAAAAGAATACACCCTCCGGGTAAGCGAAAACAACAAGCAAGCCATGGATTATACCATCGCCCTGGTGGACGAAGGTTTGCTTGATCTGACCAATTTCAAAACCCCCGATCCCTGGGCCCATTTTTACGCTAAAGAAGCTCTGGGTACCAAAACCTACGATATGTACAATGAAGTCCTGGGCTCCTTTGGCAGCCGGCTGGAAAGTATGTATGCCATAGGAGGTTCCGATCAGGAAATAGATTATTCCAGGAAAAAAGCCGATCGTTTTATTCCAATAGTCGAAGTGCTGGGGCCTTTCCGTCTGGAAGCCGGGAAAAAAGCCGAGCACAAAATCCGGCTCAAACCTTATGCCGGCTCTGTAAGGGCTATGCTTATTGCTGCCGGCCAGGGCCGTTACGGCAGTATGGAAAAAAGCATCAGGGTCAGCGAGCCGTTGATGCTTTATGCCAGCTTGCCCAGAACTTTGGCTTTGGGCGAAAAGGCTGCGCTTCCTCTTACGGTCTTTGCTATGGACGAAAGCATTAAAAGCGTCAGATTAAGCTTTGAGACAGAAGGGATGCTACAGGGCTCAGCAGACACCCTGATCCATTTTGAGGCTCCCGGTCAGCAGGATGTGCTTTTTGAGCTTAAAACAGCCGGGAAGGCCGGCCTGGGCAGAATAAAACTTAGCGCAGTATCCGGCAGGGAAAAAACCCAACAGGAAATAGAGCTGGATGTCTTGCACAATAATCCGCCCAGTCTGGAACAAACTTTTAAATTACTGTCCCAAGCGGAAAGCTGGCAACAAAAATTGTCGCCTCTGGGAGTGCCGGGAACCAATACGGCAAGGATGGAAATATCTTCGGTATTGCCTCTGAATCTGGATTATCAGCTGAGTTTTCTGGACCAGTATCCCCACCAGTGTGCCGAGCAGGTCGTGTCGTCTGTTCTTCCTTTGGTTTACGTTCCGAAACTGCTGGAATTGAGCAGCGAAAAAGGCCGGGAATACGAACAAAAGATAAAAGACTGTGTTGATCGCCTTCCCCGCTACCAAAGTATGGACGGAGGCTTTGCTTTCTGGCCCGGCCAGTCCGGGGGCGATCTATGGCTGACAGCCTATCTGAGCTATTTTATGCTGGAAGCCGAAAAAGCCGCCTATCTGATCCCCTCCAATTTAAAAAGAGCCGGTCTTGATTACCTTGTCAACGGGGTTCGCAGATATCGCGATTATAAGCCGGACCACAAAGCACTGATACAAGCCTATGCTTTGTTTGTTCTTGCCCGGGCTGGAGAACCCGAGATTGCGGCCATGAACCGCCTGATGAAAGCTGATTGCCTCAACAAGCAGGGGAAATGGTTACTGGCTTCTGCCTATGCCCTGGCCGGCATGAAAGAAGCAGCTTACAGTCTGATAGATCTCCGCGACGCCGAGCCTGCACCGGTCAGTGCCTATACTTACGGCTCCGCTTTGCGTGATCGCAGTTTTTTACTGCAAAGCCTAATGTTGCTTGGCGAGTGGGAGCAAGCTGCCCCGCTGGCCCTCAAAATTGCCAGCGGGCTCAACAGCCAAAGCTGGCACAGCACCCAGACCATCGGTTTTGCTCTCGCAGTTTTGTCTGAATTTTGCATATTAAGCTCGGCTTCCTCCAAAACGGAGGCAGAACTGTATGTTAACGGGAAACTCGTGCAAACCCAAACTTCCGGAGCCTTCACACAGGCTGAACTGTCATTTGACCAGGAAAAAGAGCTGGATGTCCGTCTGGTGAACAAGAGCCAGGGCAGCCTCTTTGCCAGCCTTTCCAACAGGGGAACCAAAGCCGGGCCTGATGCTGCGGTGCAGGAAAGGGGATTGGCCCTTGATATTACGTATCTGGATCATGAGGGCAATAAATTGGATATCAGCAAGCTAAAACAGGGCAGCAATTTCATCGTACAGCTGCGTATCAGCAACAGAACGGCATTTGCTGTAGACAATCTGGCTTTGACACAAATGATACCCGCCGGCTGGGAAATAATCAATGAAAGGCTCTTTGGAACTGCCGCAGCAGAAGGAGATCAGAACAGCTATGATTACAGGGACATTCGTGACGACAGGGTAAACACTTATTTTTCGCTGGGAGCCGGCAAAACAAAAGTCTTTGCCCTGGAGCTGAATGCCTCTTATTGCGGAGAATTTATTCTGGCACCCGTGCTGTGTGAAGCCATGTACGACCAGGCCTATTACGCCAAAAAAGGCGGGGGCAGGGTAGTGGTTAACCGCTAAAAAAGCAAACAAGAACCAAAGAAATGCGTTCCAAAAACCAGAATAGACACGACAGTAAAACAGATAGCCGGAATCCCCAAAGCTTTAAACCTCAAGGTAAGAAGTCTCATAGTCCAAAGCCCCGGGGCTTGAATTTTATTGGCCGAAACTTAATAAGCCCAAGCTCTAAAAATTCAAAGCGGCTAAAGCTGTTTACAGCTCTGTTTCTGTTGCTTGTTGTCTTGTTTCTGCTGATTCCTCTGCCCAAATTTGATGATCCCTTTTCAACAGTGGTTTATGCCTCAAACGAAGAACTGCTGGGAGCAAGAATTGCGGCAGACGGCCAGTGGCGCTTTGCCCCGGAGGGGAAAATCCCCGAAAATTATGCCAGGGCTTTGATTCTTTACGAGGATAAATATTTTCGCTTTCATCCCGGCATTAATCCGGTATCACTGGGCAGGGCTTTTATTCAGAATCTAAAGGCCGGGCGGATAGTCAGCGGAGGGAGCACTTTGAGTATGCAGCTGGCCAGGATGTCGCGAAAAAATCCGACCAGAAACTTTAGCGGGAAATTTCTGGAAATCCTGATGGCCTTAAAGCTGGAATGCTGCTATACCAAAGATAAAATTTTGGCCCTCTACGCCGATGTTGCTCCTTTCGGCGGAAATGTGGTGGGAATCACGGCTGCTTCCTGGCGCTATTTTAATCGTCCGCCCGAAAGACTGTCCTGGGCCGAAGCGGCAACTCTGGCTGTTTTGCCTAATGCACCGGCCCTGATCCATCCCGGCCGAAATGCGGCTTTATTGAAGCAAAAAAGAAACGCCTTGCTCGCTCGGTTATTTAAAAAAGAATACATTGACAGCCTCAGCTATCAGCTGGCTCTGGCGGAATCCCTGCCCCGGGCTCCTCTGCCTTTGCCCGGTCTGGCCTTGCACGTGGTGGAAAAAGCCCACAAACAATTTCCGGGACAAAATATCTATACCACTATAGATTATACACTACAGGAAAAAAGCATCCATTTGCTGGAACAGCAGAGCAAAGAATTGGAACAAAACGAAATTCATAATTTGGCAGCCCTGGTTTGTGATGTAAGAAAAAACAGCATTCTGGCTTATGCAGGCAATATCAGCGCAATTGCTCAACTCGATGTTTTTGTGGATATTGCGCAGACCCCGCGTAGCAGCGGCAGTATCCTGAAGCCTTTTTTGTATGCTTCGATGCTGCATCACGGAGAGATTCTTCCCAATACCCTGATAGCGGATGTCCCTGTAAATTTTTCGGGCTTTTCTCCCAAGAATTTTGATTTGACATATCAGGGAGCTGTTCCGGCTTCGGAGGCTTTGAGCCAATCTCTGAATGTACCGGCCGTCGAAATGTTACATCAGTTTGGAGAAGCACGTTTTCTGGAGATTTTGCGCAAACTCGGTTTCACTTCTTTTATTTATCCGGCCGAACATTACGGCTTGTCGCTGATTTTGGGCGGAGGAGAATGCAGCCTGCTGGAGTTGTCCGGGGCCTATGCATCACTGGCCAGGGTTTTGAACCGTTTTGAGTCTGCTCAGGAATATACCGCCGGGGATTACCGGCCATTAGAACTTTTCAGGGAGAAATTTCCCGAAGAAAAGCGCAATGATACCAGGCGTAAAGACTCTGCTATTTCCGGTTTTATGTTTAAAAAAGCCGGGGCAAAGCCTAATCATTCAGCGATTGAGAATCATAACACTGCTCGCGAAAGCGAGGAATCTTTGTCGTTGTTGTCGGCTGCCTCCATTTGGTGTACCATGGAAGCTTTGCAGCAGGTAAAC
>Ga0172382_10006234_pt1 | contig 17417 bp, 15 predicted proteins | sample Leawel138RmetaG_FD_122245 | JGI IMG/M metagenome (GOLD analysis project Ga0172382, IMG submission 122245) | Leachate microbial communities from a municipal landfill in Southern Ontario, Canada - Leachate well 138R metaG | ecosystem: Engineered > Solid waste > Landfill > Unclassified | place...
CGAAGCCATTTCTGAATACATCCTGCAGTGTGTTTCTCATGATGCGCTTCCTTGCTCCATGCTCAAATCGCCGCTACGTTTAGCAGCATCCCTGTACGTTCCGTTTCCTTCTATTTGTGCAACTACTATTCGGCGAATTATCCGCCGCATATGCGGACGGGATGCCCGCGCTGAATTTCGATATTACTTTCAACATCAATAGATTGCCATTGTTTCCTGTACGGTTTTCCACCGCTGCTATGCCGCTGAACAACCGCATAGCGGCGAAAATGGAATATGCGCCGCATAGTGTCCGCCGTGTATGACTGTTTCGTGCTGCGAATTCAGTAGGTTACGGTTCTCCTTCCGCAATATGCGGCGCGGCATTTTGGAGTTGACCGGCAATTGTTTCACTCGAATGTCTGCCGTTGGCCGAAAGCCGACTGCACACCTGCGCCCTCAGCAAACTTCACGCGCTCGACCGGATCGTCAATGTCCCACGCGGCACTATGCCTGTACGGCAATCTCGTCGTAGCCTCCGCCGACGAACTCCACCAGGCAGAAGCCGTGTCCGAACGGATCGGCCATGAGCGCCAGTTTTCCCCAGTTGCTGGTTTGAACGGCCTGTTCAAGCGCCGCGCCGGCATTCACGGCGCGCTGGACTGCCGTATCGATGTCCTGGACGACGAAGTCGAGATGCAGCGGGGTCCAGTGTCTGCGGTAGTCTCGCACCGGGGTTGATGCGCGCGAGGCGGGACTCCCGGCCTCCCTGACCAGGAGATAGATGGGGACCGTTCCACCCAGGAGTTCCACGCCATCAGCACCGAAGCGCCGTCCGACCCGCAGGCCGAACGCGCCCGTATAAAACGCGATGGCGCGTTCCAGGTCATCGACATCGATATTCACGAGCAGGTCCATGAGCGGTCTATTCTCCGCCACCAAATTAAGTGTTCCGGAATCCTGGCCAACTCCCCCTCATCCCAACCGTCTCCCTGGGGGAGAAGGAGAAACCGGGGGACAGCATTTCGGGACAGATCTTTAACACACCGTCGCGGCAAGCCCGAATTCATCGAAGATCACCTTCAGCTCGGCCATCTTTGCGGCGCTGGGTGGCTCGACCCCGGCCAGCGGATACTCCAGGCCGCAGGCAGCCCATTTGTGGGCACCGAGGGTGTGGTAGGGCAGCAGTTCCACCTTCTTGACGTTGTCCATGGGGGCAATGAATTCGGCGAGACGGCGCACGTCGTCGGGGGCGTCGCTGTAGCCGGGGACGACGACGTGGCGCACCCAGACGGGGCGTTTTTTTTCGTGCAGGTAGCGGGCGAAGCGCAGCGGGTGTTCGTTGCTGATGCCGGTGAGGGCGATATGCTTCGCCTCGTCCATCTGTTTGATGTCGAGCAGGAACAGATCGGTGCAGCGGACGAACTGGTCCAGTTCCTCGTCGTACTGGTTGGGCGGAACGTAGCCGTTGGTGTCGAGGCAGGTGTGGATGCCCTGGAAGTTGAGCAGCTTGAACAGTACGCGCACGAACTGGCGTTGCAGCAGGGGCTCGCCGCCGGTGACGGTGACGCCGCCGCCGGAGGCATCGATGAAGGGGATGTAGGGCAGGATCTCGGTGATCAGTTCGCCGACCGAATACAGCTTGCCCGCCTCCAGGTCCCAGGTGTCGACGTTGTGGCAATACTTGCAGCGGAACATGCAGCCCTGCATGAAGATGACGAAACGGGTGCCCGGCCCGTCCACCGTACCCATGGTCTCGAACGAATGGATGCGCCCGAGCAGATGGCCGGCATCGACGCTGCGGATGTGCAACTCCTGGAACGAGGGCTGCATGGCGGCTACATGCTCTCGTGGAAGGTGCGGCCGATGACGTCCAGTTGCTGCTCGCGGCTCAGCTTGACGAAGTTCACCGCATAGCCGGACACGCGCACGGTGAGCTGCGGATACTGCTCCGGGTGTTCCATGGCGTCGAGCAGGGTTTCCTTGTTGAGCACGTTGACGTTGATGTGGTGGCCGCCGGCCTGCATGTAGCCGTCGATGATGGCGATGAGGTTGTTGATCTGGCTGGCGCAGTCCCGGCCCAGGGCCTTGGGCACGATGCTCATGGTGTAGGAGATGCCGTCCTCGGCGTCGTCGTAGGACAGCTTGGCGACGCTGAGCAGCGAGGCCAGGGCGCCCTTTTCGTCGCGGCCGTGCATGGGATTGGCGCCCGGCGCAAAGGGCTGGCCGGCCTTGCGGCCGTCGGGGGTGCTGCCGGTCTTCTTGCCGTACACCACGTTGGAGGTGATGGTGAGCACCGACTGTGTGGCACGGCTGTTGCGGTAGGTGGGGTGCCGGCGCAGGTGATTCATGAAGCGCGAGACGATGTCGCGGGCGATGTCGTCGACGCGAGCGTCGTTGTTGCCGAACTTGGGGAAGTCGCCCTGCACGTCGAACTCCACGGCAATGCCGTGCTCGTCCAGTTTCGGTGTGACGCGGGCGTACTTGATGGCGCTGAGCGAGTCGGCGACGATGGACAGGCCGGCGATGCCGCAGGCCATGGTGCGGTGCACGTCGCGGTCGTGCAGTGCCATCATTGCGCTCTCGTAGCAGTACTTGTCGTGCATGTAGTGGATGACGTTGAGAATATTGATGTAGGTGCGCGCCAGCCACGCCATGTACAGGTCGAAGCGTTCCATCACCATGGCGTAGTCCAGCGGCCCCTCGGCCAGCACCGGCATCTGCGGCGCCACCTGCGCGCCGAGCACCTCGTCGCGGCCGCCGTTGATGGCGTAGAGCAGGGTCTTGGCCAGGTTGGCGCGGGCGCCGAAATACTGCATCTGCTTGCCGAGGCGCATGGCGGAGACGCAGCAGGCGATACCGTAGTCGTCGCCGAACTTGGGCCGCATCAGATCGTCGCTCTCGTACTGGATGGACGAGGTATCGACGGACACCTGGGCGCAGAAACGCTTGAAGTTGGCCGGCAGGCGCGGCGACCACAGCACCGTCAGATTCGGCTCCGGCGCCGGGCCCAGGTTGTACTGGGTTTGCAGCACGCGGTAGGAACTCTTCGTCACCAACGGTCGGCCGTCCTCGCCCATGCCGGCGATGGCCTCGGTCACCCAGGTGGGATCGCCGGAGAACAGTTCGTCGTATTCCGGGGTGCGCAGGAAACGCACCATGCGCAGCTTGATCACCAAATCGTCGATCAGCTCCTGCGCCTCGCTCTCGCTGATGGCGCCGCGCGCCAGGTCGCGTTCGATGTAGATGTCGAGGAAGGTGCTGATGCGGCCGATGCTCATGGCCGCGCCGTTCTGCGACTTGATGGCGGCGAGATAGCCGAAGTAGGTCCACTGCACCGCCTCCTGCGCGCACTGCGCCGGCCGGGCGATATCGAAACCGTAGCCGGCGGCCATCTGCTTCATCTCCTGCAAGGCGCGCAACTGGTCGGCCAGCTCCTCGCGCAGGCGGATGGTCTCCTCGTCGATGTGCTCCGGTTGCAGCTCGTCCTTCTCGCGCTGCTTGTGGCGGATGAGGAAGTCGATGCCGTAGAGGGCGACACGGCGGCTGTCGCCGATGATACGGCCGCGGCCATAGGCATCGGGCAGACCGGTAATGATGCCGGCCTTGCGGCACTTGCGCATGGTGGCATCGTAGGCATCGAACACACCCTGGTTATGCGTCTTGCGGTATTTGGTGAAAACTTCCATCACCGCGGGATTGACCGGCTTGCCATACACCTCCGCCGCCGTCTTCACCAGATTGATGCCGCCATTGGGCATGATGGCGCGCTTCAGCGGCGCGTCGGTCTGCAGGCCGACGATCTTCTCCAGGCTGCGGTCGATGTAACCCGGCGCGTGGGAGGCGATGCCGGACGGCGTCTCGGCGTCGAAATCCAGCGGCCCCGCCTTGGCGTGTTCCTGCTTGATCAGCTCCAGCACCTTGCCCCACAGCGCCTGGGTGCGCGGCGTCGCACCGGCCAGGAAGGCGTGGCTGCCGTCGTAGGGGTTGTAGTTGCGGCGGATGAAGTCCTGCACGTCCACCGCCGTCTGCCATGGCCCCGCGCTGAATCCATCCCAGGCAACAGCCAGGGTGCCCTGCACTTCTGCGCAACTGTCCTGCTTTTCCATAACGGGCACGCTCTCAGACGGTGAATAAACGCTCAGGCCTTCTTGACGAACTCGGATTTCAATTGCATGGCACCGATGCCGTCGATCTTGCAGTCGATGTCATGGTCGCCATCGACCAGGCGGATGTTCTTCACCTTGGTGCCCACCTTCACCACCAGGGACGAACCGCGCACCTTGAGGTCCTTGATCACGGTGACGCTGTCGCCGTCGTGCAGTTCATTGCCATGGGCATCGCGCACCACGCGGCCCTGCTCCGCGGCGGCCTCGCCCTGCTGCTGCGGCCATTCATGGGCACACTCCGGGCAGACGTACATGCTGCCGTCTTCATAGGTATAGTCCGAACCGCACTGGGGACATTGGGGTAAACCACTCATGCTGCACCTCGTTTCTGCTTGATTAAAAAAACAAGACCCCTACAGTCGGCTGAAATGTGATGCCAACTGCATGGGCGATACGTTCTGCCTGCCGTCATGCGCCATCACACGCGGCAGAAGTCCTGCGCGGCTCAGCCGGGGGCCAACTCCGCGGCGAGCTCGTCGATGGCCGCCTGCCGCGCGGCATCCACCGGCAGGCCGCCGCACAAACCCGACCAGGCGGGGTGGGCGCGCGCCCGCCGCAGCGGCTCGGGCAAGACGCCGGTGCGCAACTCTTCGGACTGCGCGGCGAACTGCCGGATCGGTATCATCGCCGCGTGGCCGCGCGATTCCAGCGCCTCGAGCAGATGCAGCTGGCGCAGGGCAAGCAGGCGCAGGATGGCATCGTTCACCGTGAGATCGACGTGGCCAGTCAGCTTGCCGAGCAGGCGGCGGCCGGTATGGCGCAGCGCCTGCCAGCCGCCGCCGATCAGCGCGCCCAGCGCCGCGGCGGCGCCCAGCGTGATGCCGCCCACCATCAAATCGATGCCGACCCCGGCCGCGGCGCCTGCCACCGCGCCACTGCCGATCTTCACACCCAGCAGATGCAGGGTCTCGGGGTGAAACAGGTCGTCGTCCCAGCGGCCGTCCATCAGCGGCAACTGGTCGGCATCGACATCGTCACTGCGGAAGCTGTACAGCTCCAGCAACGCCTCGACGCAGGCCTGTTCGCGCGCGCGCACCCGCCGGTTCAGGTCGTTCAGCGCCGCGCTCAGTACGGCCTCGGTGGCGCCGGGCACGCTGTTGCGGCACGCCGCCACGTCGACCAGCAACTCGGCGATCAGGCGCAGGGCCGCGCCATGACGCACCTCGGCATCGTGCTCACGGCTGGCCATCAGCCGTTCCAGCGTCTCGCGCCGGGCGTCCAGCAGTGTCGCCAGGGCGGTGTAGAGCCGCTGCTCCCCGCCCCGCTCCGGCGCCACGGTGTCGAAGCGTACCACCGCATGCAGACCGAGCCGCGCCAGGGTCTCGCGCCAGACACCCTCGTCGGCGGCCGGGTCGCGCACGAAATTGAACACCGGCAGCAACGGCACCGCGCAGCTGCCGAGCACAGCCAGTTCGTCGCGATGCTTGGCCAGCAGTGGGTCGCGCACATCGATGACATAGAAGGCGGCATCGCTGGCCAGCAACTGGCGCAACACCTTCGCCTCCTGCTCGAAGCGGCTGGCGGCCGCCGGAGTGCGCAGAAATTGCGCGATGCGCTGCGGCCCGTCGACGCGCCCGCCGTCAGACTGGGCGATGGACTCCAGTTCCTCCAGCAGCGCGATCGGGTCTTCCATGCCGAGCGTGTCGTAGAGCTCGACCAGCACCTCGCCGTCGGCGAACAACCGCGCGCCTTCTACATGGCGCGTGGTGCTGGGGCGGCTGGAGACCTCGCCGAAGCCGGTGTCGCGGGTCAGGGTGCGCAGCAGCGAGGTCTTGCCGGTGTTGGTGTGGCCGACGACGGCGATGCGCACGGGTCTGCTGTTGCTATCCGGCATGGTCCCCTCCCAGCCACATGAGCGCCGCGTCCGCATCCTCGATCACGCCGTCTTCACCCAGGCCGATGTCGCGCAGGCTTTCGTGCCAGTGCGCGCGGCGCGCGGCGTCGCCGCCCGCCGCCGGCTGCAGCAGCCAGACCCGGCAGTCGCCCGCATGACGCGACAGCTCGGCAATGAACTCCAGGCTGCCCCGATCCGGCGACAGGCGCGGGTCGCAGGCGATCAGCAGCCGTGCCGGCACACCGGCAGCGAGCTGCGTCAGCGTGCGATGGCGTTGTTCACGGCCATCCACCACGCCGGCATCGCGCACCCCGGGCGGCAGCGCCGGCGGCCACGCCAGATCGGCCCGCAACTCCAGCCCCAGCAGCACCGCGGCGTGGCCGCCCACCCGATGCGCCGCCTCCACATGCGCGTGCGGCAGCGCCTTCGGTGCGGCATCGGTGATACCGATGCGTTCGCTGGCCGGCGCCAGCCGCTGCGCCAGCGCGGCATAGCCCGGCAGGCTCAGATCCAGGCGCAGCCTGCGGCGGCCGCGCCCATACCAACCGAGACACAGCAGCCACAGCAACAGGCGCGGCATTATCCCATACACCACGACACTGCCGAGCAACCAGGACGACCAGGCGTGCCGGGCCGCCTCCTCCGGCTGTACGCCGGACCCGGCGGCCCGCACCGCGGTGGCATCGGGCAGGGCGAAGCCGAACTGTGCCGGCAGCCAGCCGGCGCCCTGGATGAAGCGCACGAAGAATTCCGCCGGCAGGATCGTGGTCTCCCACACGAAGCCGTACTGCCGCGCCGCCAGGGTGAGCAACAGACCGGCCAGCGCCCCCAGCAGCAACAGCAGCCACAGGCCGTGGGTCACGGCGCCCAGCCACCAGCGCATCAACCCGGCACGGCCCAACAGCGAGGCCAGCGCCGCGGCGACCTGCACCTGGCTGGAAGACAGGCGTGTCGACAGCCACAGCCAGGCATGGCCGAGCAGGCCGCCGGCCTCGCGGCCGCCCAGCCACAAACCCAGCAGCCACAGCAGCAGGCTCAACAGATGCACGCCGAGCAGGCCGCCCAGCGCCCAGACGATGTTCACCGGGCGGCTGCCGTCACCCAGCACCGTCAGCGCCACGCCGAAGCCGCTCAACAGCGCCAGCAATGACAGACCCAGCAGCAAAAGGCGTGAGCGCGGACGCCAGTCGGCAACGGCCTGGGCCAGGCCCTCCCGCACGCCGAGCCGCTGCGCCCGGAACAGGATGCGCTGCTCCACATCGCCGTCGACGCCGTGCGCCGCATGCGCCGCCTCGCCCTTATCCAGCGCACCGGCTGTCAATTCACGCAGGCGGATGGCCTCCGCCAGCCAGCGCGATTCGAATGTGGAAAGGGAAGAAGGGCTGTTGTTCAAGCTGAATACCATACGGCAGATGAGTGACTAGGATAGCGGATAATGACTTTGCGCTGCCCATCGATGCGCCGCTGTCGGGCTGAAGCCCGACCTACCCGGCGCAACATATGTAGGTCGGACTTCAGTCCGACATTGCACCGCCTGACGACGCGCCGCTGTCGGGCTGAAGCCCGACCCACCCGGCGCAACATATGTAGGTCGGACTTCAGTCCGACATTGCACCGCCTGACGACGCGCCGCTGTCGGGCTAAAGCCCGACCCACCCGGCGCAACATATGTAGGTCGGACTTCAGTCCGACATTGCACCGCCTGACGACGCGCTGCTGTCGGGCTGAAGCCCGACCTACCCGGCGCATGTGTAGGTCGGACTTCAGTCCGACTTTGCACCGCCCGTCGACGCGCTGCTGTCGGGCTGAAGCCCGACCTACCCGGCGCAACATATGTAGGTCGGACTTCAGTCCGACATTGCACCGCCTGACGACGCGCTGCTGTCGGGCTGAAGCCCGACCTACCCGGCGCAACATGTGTAGGTCGGACTTCAGTCCGACTTTGCATTGCCCGTCGACGCGCTGCTGTCGGGCTGAAGCCCGACCTACCCGGCGCATGTGTAGGTCGGACTTCAGTCCGACGTTGCACCGCCCGTCGACGCGCCGCTGTCGGGCTGAAGGCCGACCTACCCGGCGCAACATATGTAGGTCGGACTTCAGTCCGACTTTGCATTGCCCGTCGACGCGCCGCTGTCGGGCTGAAGCCCGACCTACCCGGCGTGACATGTGTAGGTCGGACTTCAGTCCGACGTTGCATTGCCCGTCGACGCGCCGCTGTCGGGCTGAAGCCCGACCTACCCGGCGTGACATGTGTAGGTCGGACTTCAGTCCGACGTTGTGCTTGCACCGGAATAATTACGCCACCGACGCATTGTGCCGTGTATCCCACTCGGCCAGCGCCTGTTCGATATCCCCCGTCGCGCCGATCCAGTGCCAGAATCTGCGGAAATCCTCCTTGGCACTCTCCAGGCGGAAGTCGATCTTGTGGCGCTTGTCCTTGAGGAAGTGGGCGATGTTGGCCTCGACGGTGTCGATATAGTCGCGGGCCATGGCATCCGCTGACGCCAGCTCCGCGCCCTCATGCAGCAGAATGCCTTCCCGATAGGCCTTCATGATGCCGAAGTCGGCGCGACGGGCGAAGCTGGCGGCCACCTTGGCACGGTCGCGGGTGAGATGCACGTAGTAGGCGTTGTCGCCGTAGGCCGCGTCGAGACGGCCGAGCAGCCAAGACAGGCGATTGTCCGCCTCGATATGACGCGGCGGATAGGCCAGGCGCTCCGCACCGAGCAGTTGCACGCGGCTTTCATGGCCGGTGCTGTAGTTGTCGATGTGGCGGCAGGCGGCGACAAAGGTCATCGAACCGCAGCGGCCGGTGTTGAGGATGAAGATGTTCATGTCGTCTCGCTCCGTGCCGCGGCCAGCGCCGCGCGCCAGGCGTGGCGCTGCGCTGGATATGCGGCGATGGCCGCAACAATGGCGGCCTTGCGCGCCTGGCGGTGCGCACCGTCGTTGATGAGCTGCCAGGCGCGCGAACTGTCACCGAAATTGTGCTGCATGTCGGCAATGAACTGCTCGAATTTTTTGCGCGCATCTGTCAGTGCGGTCGCGTTGTGCCACCATTGGCCCGGCGCGGTATACAGGGCTTGTAGCGCGGCCATCTTTTCCACCACGGCACGGTGCTTGGTGCCATAGCGCTCATGCATCTGCGCCTCCACCTCGTCAACGATGTGGGCGATGACATCTTTGTCCGGCAGTGTCGGCGGGGGCACGTGCGGCTCGGTATTGGTGCGCGGTGCACACCCTACGGAGGGTGATTCCATCGCATGATGCGCACCGCGCGCCGCCGGGGCTACGGCCATACGCTCCATGGCAAACAGCATCACGTCACCAAAGTATTGCCGCTCGAACTCGCCGCTGAGATCGACGTGCCCGGGGCCGCGTTCGATGCCGGGACGGAACTCCGCCTGGCCGCTGGCCGCCACGGTGCGGCGGTGCAGCATGGGCAGGTTGGCGGAGACGAAGCATGCGCCCAGCTCGGCCTTGATGATGCGGCCCAGGGTGGGACCGGCCATGCGTAGTTTGAGGGCGGCGAAGGGGATGAAATATTCCAGGCCTTCGGCGCTGATCACATAGTTTCCGGTATAGATGGTGCGCGCCGGCGCGACCGAGGCCAACAGTTCGCCGGGCTGGTACACACTGCGGCGGGTCGGATGCTCGCCATCGAAGAAACGCGCCAGCCTGGCGGCAAAGTCGCTGAAACAATGCGCGTTGCCGTGCGGGCCGGACAAGCTGCAGTGATAGCGAAAGGCCTCCGCCGCCTTGAAGCCGAACAGATCGGCCATGTCGTGGTAGGCCGCGTCATCGGCATGGCGCCGCGCCGCGTGAAACGCGCAGGCGGCCTCCGGCACACAGGCGGCCATGGCATGCAGAAAGGCGGTGACGTCATCGAGAAAGTTGCCGGCCATGACCGCCGGCGATACCGGCGGGTCGCCCACCACCTTGCCGGTGACGACGCGTGCCGGCGTGGTGCTGAACAGATAGTCCAGCCAGTGAAAATAGTCGATGGCGTAGCGCTCTTCCTCACCGCTATCCGTCGCAATGTTGACGCGGAACTCCTGGTCGCTGTCGATGAACCAGAACAGGCGCCGCCGGCCGTCCTGCACCTGGCGGTTCAGCCACAGATAAGCCAGGTTGCGGGTGACGGCGGCACCCTTGTGATGAAATGCCTCAGGGGCATGCGTACCGAGCACATCGGCCAGTTGTGCGCGCAGCTCCGGCACGATGCCGTCGCGCAGCGCGCGCTGCTGTGCCTGATCGAAATGCTCTACCGGCAACCCTGCCGCACTGTAGTGCGCGGCGAGGGCACGGTGGCGCTCGATATGGTCAGTCTCGCGGCTGTCATCGGCGACAAGCACCCTCACCTCGCCGGCATAGGGATAGTGGTGGCGCAGCTCCTGCAGGCTGGCCAGGCAGTCGGCCAGATGCTGCGGGCGATCAGCAACGGGTATGACGATAGTAATGTCGTGCGGGCTATCCGGCATCGCCTAACGCCGCGACGAATAGTTGGGGAACAGATTCTTGTCGATGGAGATGTCGATCAGGTTGATGGCGTCGCGCAGATCACAGGTGGCAAACAGCTCGTCGATGTGGGCCATGGTGTCTACCCGCTGGTAATGGACGCCGAAGGAACGGGCCAGCAGTTCGAGATCGGGATTGATGAAATCGCAACCGATGAAGCGCTGCTGGTACTGCTGGTGCTGGTTCTTGCGGATCAGGCCCATGGTGGCGTTGTTGAACACCACGATATTGAGCGGGATGCCGTAGTTTACCGCCGTCATGATCTCCATGGCGCACATCTGGAACCCGCCATCGCCGAGGATGGCGAAGGTGGGTTTCTGCTCCACAAAGCGCGCGCCGATGGCCGCCGGAATGGCGTGGCCGAGGGAGGAGATGCCAGAGTTGGGATAGTAGCGATTGCCGCTGCCGACATTGTAGAAATTCTGCGCGAAGATGATGTTGTCATCGAACACCTGCACACCGCGCGGAAAGTTTCGCTCCAGTTCGCGGAAGAAATGCTCCACCAGCGCAAAGCCGGACTGGAATATGGCGTAGTCGCTGGTGACGGCTGATTTGGAACGTTCGATCTCGCTGCGCAGGCGCTCGAAGCTGGCAGGTTCGGCCTCGCGGCCGTCCAGATAAGTGAGCACACCGCCCAGTACCACCTTGATGTCGCCGTGGATGGCGAGGTCGGCGGCAAATACCTTCTCCAGTTGCGCCGGGTCCAGATCCACCTGCACCACCTTCTTGCCGCTGAGCAGCGTCTGGTCCCAGAGATAGCTGGTGCGCTCGTTGAAGCTGGCGCCGAGGAAAATCAGCAGATCAGCCTTGTCGACCAGATAGCGGTAGGCATGGCCACTGGAGGTCACACCGAGACTACCCAGCGCCAGCGGCGACTGCTCGCTGATCACCCCCTTGGCCTTGAGACTGGTGGTGACCGGGATATTGAGCAGGGCCGACAGTTGTTCCAGCTCCCCTTGCGCGCCGGAACGCAGGCAACCGTAGCCGGCGACGATGACCGGATGTTCCGCGGCCAGCAGCAGTTCGGTTAGTTGTTGCGCTGGCTGGGCGCATTCGCGCTGGGAGCGGGTGTGGCGGCAACTGTGAATATGGTCGAGCAGATTGGCATCCACCAGTTCCTGCTGCACGTTGTAGGGGAAACTGAGCAGCACCGGGCCAGGCTGATCGGACAGCAGGATTTTGGCCGCCTGGTTGAGCACGTTCCCCAGGTAATCGGTGCGCTCGACGATCCTGTTGTAGCGCGTGATGCCCTTGAACAGCGATACCTGATCGATGCTGCCGCCCTCGCCCGAGCTTTCCTGCAAACCGCCCTTGCCGAAGATGTGGGTCGAGGTCTCGCCGGTGAGCACCAGTACCGGCAACTTGTCGGCATAGGCATTGGCGACGCCGGTGACCAGGTTGGTGGCGCCGGGGCCAGCGGTGGTGATGCAGGCGCCGATACGTCCGGAAGCACGGGCGTAGCCGCCGGCCATGAAGGCCGCGCCCTGCTCGTGCTTGACCAGCACGGTCTCGATGGGCGAGTCGTACAGGCTGTCGTACACCGGCAGGATGTGGGCACCGGGCATGCCGAAGATGGTCTGGACGCCTAGCCGCTCCAGGAAGCGCACGATCAATTCGCTGACGGGTATTTTCATCGGGTCACAGGGTCACGGTAAGACCCGCAGTGTAACCGAAACGGCACGGCAGAATCACACGTGTGGGTCGGACTTCAGTCCGACATTGCACTGCCTATCGAAGCGCTGCTGCCGGGCTGACGCCCGACCCACATCAGCCCGGCATGCCGTCGACACGCGGCTTGAGCAGCATCATGCCGTAACCCCACACGAACAGCGCGAAGGCCGCAGACCAGAACAGGGCGGACAAGACGACGGTCAACGTATAGGACGACACCAGCAGCGGCAGGAACACGCGCAGCAGCGCCGCCCCATACAACAGGGCAAAGGCCCACGGCATGACTCTGGGCGCCTCCAGGCTGCGGCCGGTATGACCCAACGCAACACGTGCCATCATGCCGAGGGTGATGCCGCCGATGGTGCCGATGGTCAGCGCATGCAGCGCCAGCAGCGAGCCGAAGCCGCCGGCCGCCGCCACCGCCTTGAGGGCAAGGCCCAGCACCAGCCAGGCATAACCCACCTGCAGCACCCACACCAGGGGCGCACGCCAAATGGCGTGGGTATACCAGCCCGACAGTCGGATGCCGTTGACCACGGCGGCAACGGCCGCCACCGGGGCCACCAGCAGCGGTTGCGGCAGAAAACCTTCCACCAGGGCCAGGGTCAGCACACTGAGCGGCGCTGCGGCCTCGACCCAGCGCCACTCACGGCGAACGAATCCGGTGCTGACACCTTTTTCGGTGAAGAACGGAATCACCCGGCCACCCATGATGACGATGAGAAGGAGGATCACGCCGGTGGCGAAATAGATACCCGCGTTGGCCGTGGCCTTGGTCGCACCCAACAGTTGCAGGTGCACGAGGAGATTGGCCAGGGCAAGAGCAAGCAGAATGGCGACGAACATCAGGCTTTTGTAGTGCCTCGCCTTTAGCAACGGCAACAGCAAGGCCAGAGCCGCCCATGGCAGAAAGGCCAAGTCTAGCAGTGCGATGAGCCAATGTGGCGCCGGCAACAGCGCGAACACACGCGCCAGCAGCCACAGCAATGCCAGCAGTGCCAGCGGCAGGCCGCGTAGCGTCTGCACACCGGTCCAGTTGCGTGCCGCAGTGAGCAGAAAGCCGGCGATCACCGCCACGGCATAACCGAACAGCATCTCGTGGCTGTGCCAGCCGATGAAGCCGTAATAGCCATCGCCCAGCGTGCCGCGCGCGAAGGCATGCCCCCACAGCGCAACCAGCAGCACCGCACCTAGGCCGGCGAGGAGAAAAAACGGACGAAAGGCGAGCTCGAATGGCGCCCAGTTGCGCGGCGTGCGCGCCGGATCAGTGATGCCCACGATGGCCATATTCCACCTCGATTGTTGAATGGGCAAGAAATGTGGGCAGTGCGTGGCCACGCAATCCGCCTTTGGTGGTAACTGCGCGGCAGTTGCGCCGCGACCAGGCGGACCCGCTTGCGCTACGCAGGGTCGATGGCGATCACCTGCGCGACATCACCCTCGACCCGCCAGCGCACATTGCAGTCGAACACGCGCACACCGTAAATACGCCCCGGCTCCTCGTCACCGCGATAGGCAGGGCGCGGGTCGTATTGCAGCATCTGCACGATGAATTCACGCAGCTGCGGCTGGTGCGCGCAGACCGCCTCCGCCTCCGGCGCAAAGCCCACCTGCAAATGCGGCTGCGGTGCGCCGTCGGCAAAACCCGCACGAGCCGTGGGCACACTGTCCACATAGGGCACATACGGCTTGATGTCGAGCACCGGCGTGCCGTCCATCAAATCGGCACCGCGCAGTTGTAACAGCAAACGCCCCTGCTCGCGCTTGATGCCGGTCAATTCCACGACCGAAAGTCCGATGGGGTTGGGGCGGTGGGTCGAGCGCGTGGCGAACACGCCAAGCCGCTGATTGCCGCCCAGGCGCGGCGGCCGCACCGTGGGCGACCAGTCGCCCTGGCGCACGCCATGAAACACGAAGGTGATCCAGAGGTGGGAGAAACCGACGAGGCCACGCACCGCCTCGTCACGGTCATAGGGCGGCAGCAGCTCCAGCTGCGACTGCGCCGTGCTCATCAGTCCACTCTGGCGCGGGATGCCGAACTTTTCCTTGAACGGGGAACGGATGACGCCGATGGCATCGAAGGTGAATTTTACGGGAAGCGGCGACTCGCTCACTAGTCAAAACCTATCTGCCGCGGAGACGACATGGATGTAGTCGATGGGAAATGTCTGGAACATATTTCCCAGACGCAGAGGCGCGGAGAAAACAACTTCTGTGGCGTAAAACAGGTGTTCCTCTGCGTCTCCGCGCCTCTACGACGGGTTGTTGCCGTTACCGGTACTGGCACAGATAGGCGCTTTCCACCAACACCTTGATGCCGAACTTGCTGTTGGCCGGCACATCGAATTTCTCACCGGCACGCACCTCACGCCAACCGCTTTCGCCCGGCAGCGACACCGACACCTTGCCGGAAATGATATGCATGATCTCCGACTTGCTGGTGCCAAACTCGTACTCGCCCTGCGCCAGCACGCCGACGGTAGCAGCGCCTTCAGCCTCGGTGAAGGAGATCGACTTCACCTTGCCTGCAAAATATTCGTTGACCTTGAACACAGATTTCTCCCCTTTGGTCTCAATTGTGGGTAGCACTTCAGCCCGACATTTCACTGCCCATCGACGCGCCGCTGTCGGGCTGAAGCCCGACCTACAGCGTGCCCCCATTGTAGGTAGGACTTCAATCCGATGCTTCACCGCCTGGTGATGCGCCGCTGTCGGGCTGAAGCCCGACCTACAATGCGCCCCTGTTGTAGGTCGGACTTCAGTCCGACGCTTCACCGCTTGGCGACGCGCCGCTGTCGGGCTGAAGCCCGACCTGCAATGCGCCCCTGTTGTAGGTCGGACTTCAGTCCGACGCTTCACCGCCTGGTGACGCGCCGCTGTCGGGCTGAAGCCCGACCTGCAATGCGCCCCTGTTGTAGGTCGGACTTCAGTCCGACGACAGTCTCTCCGCCAGCCGCTGCAACTGCGCCTTCGGCAGTGCCGCCTCGATGGTCGGAAACAGTTCGTTTTCCTCGAAACGGATATGCTCGCGCAGCGCGTTGGCCAGGGCATGCAACACGGGCAACAGCGGCGCGGCGAGCCCTTCCTCGATTTCATCGACCAGGGCGCGCATCATCACATGCTGGCGCAGTGTTTCCGTGATCAGTGGATGATCCGGCGCCGTGTGGCGCGCAAACAGCGGCAACAGCCATTCCTCCTCGGCGATGAAGTGCGGACCGATCTCCGTCCGCCAGGCCGTCAACAGGTTCTGCTCGGCCGCGGCCAGATCGCTGTCCGCCGCCAGTTTGCTCACCCGCCGCGCCAGCACCAAACCACTGTGGTGATCGCTGGAGAGCTGGCGCAGGGCGGCGTGGCGCTTCATCGCCGGATCAGATGAACTCCAGCACTTCGTCTGCCGGATCGTAGGGGCGGCGCTTGATCTGCATCTCCTGCAGTTCGCGCAGGCGCTGCTCACGGGCGCGCACCGCATCCTCCCGCGCCGCGATGCTGACCTCACCGAACAGCACCTGCTTGAGGAAGCGGAAGCCGAATTGCATCAACTCCAGATCGTTTTCCATCAACAGGGTGTTGGTGGCCTCATCCAGCTCGAAGGCGTTCTGGAAGCCCTCGGAGCGCACGAACTCGCGGAACAGATCCACGTCGTAGCAGGCCATGAAATACAGCTGGCGGCTGCGCAGCGAGGGCTTGCCGATGGTCGGCCCGGACGACATCTTTTTCAAAATGAGCTGGCGCCAGCCGCGCGACAGCTCGTCGTATTCGGCCACGCCCTGCTCCTTGCGATATTCGTCGATGGTCAGCGGCCGATCGACCTCGTGGCCCTTGCAGTGCGGCTCCTTGACCAGGGCATAGGAGCTGGTGTCAGTGTATTCGTCCTGCTTGCGCATGGCGACCAGCGCCACCGGGTAGTAACGGCAGGCGGTGGGCCGATCCTCGTACACCGAACAACCCTCGGGACGCATGAACTGGCAGGCAGTGCCGTCTTCCACCGGCTTGAACTTGACGCCGGCGATGCCGTCCTTCTCCAGCTCGAACGGCACGGTGTACTGGCGCAGGAAATCGCTGGAACTGATGCCGAGGCGCGTCTTCAGGCGCAGCACATCATAGGGCGTCAGCGTGATATCGATGTTGGCGCAGCAGGCATTCCAGCAGCCGATGCCCTTGTGGCAGCTGAAGCTGATGATCTTGTCGCCATCGTACAGCTCCGGCATCACCGGGCTGGACGGAAACGGGGATTGGGTATGAGCGGAATCAGCCATGGGTACATCACCTCTATGAAACAGCCGGGAAAGGATACTCATGCAGCGGCCCCGGCGCCACCTTACTAATTGGGTATGAAGAATAAAGGATTAAAAACAAAAGCTAAGCTTCTTTTTACAACCCTGAAAAAGAACCGGGCGCCTTGCGGCGCCCGGTTTGTTGTCGGACTGAAGTCCGACCTACAGCTGAAAAGTCGGCTCTTAGTGAGCGGCCGGCTTGAACAGCTTGGACTTGTCCACCAGGTCCACGTGGGCGCGCTTGAACACGGTCCACTGCTTGGTGTTCTTGTCATAGATGGAGTTCACGAAGCAGTGCCAGTTCTCCTCATCGACAAAGTTCTTGTCCATGCGGTAGTAGAAGCCCGGGTAACGGGATTCTTCACGGAACTGGATGTGCTTCATGTGAGCTTCGGCGGTCAGGATGCGGTGATAGTTCTCCCACGCGCGCAGCAGCTCGTGGAGGTCCTTGGCACGCATCTTCAGCGCGTCTTCCTTCAGCATGTCCAGCTTCTCGGACGCCACCTTCAGCATGTGCTCGTTGGTGGTGTAGTAAGTGGCCACGCCCGCAACGTACTCGTCCATGATCTTCTGCAGACGGAACTGCAGCATCTTGGGGGTGATGTAGTTGGGGTTGACGTCGATGGCGGTGGAGTAGTCCTTGAACTGCAGGAAGGTACGCACCGGACGGTAGATCTCTTCCACCAGCTCGTCCACGGAGGTGTCCAGCTCGGGGTTCCAGTCCTTGTTGTCCAGCACGTACTGGACCATGGACTTGGCGGCCATGCGGCCTTCGGCATGGGAGCCGGAGGAGAACTTGTGGCCGGAAGCGCCCACGCCGTCACCGGCGGTGAACAGACCCTTCACGGTGGTCATGCCGCGGTAGCCCCAGTTCCAGCCCTTCGGCAGGTGGTCGGGCACGCCCGGCAGGGCCTCGTCGGTGGGGGCACCCACGTCGGTCGGACCGGAGGTCCAGATACCGCAGCAGCCGGA
>Ga0172382_10006236_pt1 | contig 17416 bp, 13 predicted proteins | sample Leawel138RmetaG_FD_122245 | JGI IMG/M metagenome (GOLD analysis project Ga0172382, IMG submission 122245) | Leachate microbial communities from a municipal landfill in Southern Ontario, Canada - Leachate well 138R metaG | ecosystem: Engineered > Solid waste > Landfill > Unclassified | place...
CCATGCGCCGCATCATCGGCCCGAGCTGGTCGACGAAGCCCTGAAAGCCGCCGGTCGCGTTCAGATGCACGGTCGCGAACGGCCCGAGCGCGAGCCAGCGCAGCGCCAGCCCCGAGGTCATCACCGTGTCGATATCCTCGGGTTCGCAATAGCCCTCGCCGACCAGATGCAGCGCCTCGGCCATCAGGGTGAACTGCAGCCGGTTGAGGAGGAAGCCGTCGATCTCCTTCTTCAGCACCACCGGGCGCATGCCGAGGCTCTCCATGAAGGCCCGGGTCGCGGCCAGCACCTCGGGCGCGGTGCGGGTGGTGGCGCAGAGCTCGACCAGCGGGACGAGCGAGGGCGGGTTCACCGGATGGGCGACCAGCGCCCGGCCGGGATGCGGCAGGTCCGCCATGAAGGACGAGCCGGGCAGCGCCGAGGTGGAGGAGGCGATGACCGCATCGGCCGGGGCATGGGCGCCGATCCCGGCCATCACCGCGCGCTTGATGTCCGGATCCTCGCGCACGCTCTCCTGCACATGCCGGGCGCCCCCGACCGCCGCGGCGATATCCGCGGCCGGGCGGATGCGGGCCAGCACCGGCCCGGGGTCGTCGCCGAGCTGTCCGAGCGTGTGGCGGACCAGCGGCAGCGCGCGCTCCACCTGCGCGGGATCGGCGTCGAACAGCGCCACCTCGTGACCGGCGCGGGCAAAGACCACCGCCCAGGCGCGGCCCACGGTGCCGGCGCCGACACAGGCGATGCGGCTCATGCCGGTCCTCCTTCTTCCCGTCCGGGCGGGTGCAGCAGCACCGCCCGGGGATCGGCGCGCAGCTGCGCCATGTCGCGCAATCCGCAGAGCGCCATCGCCACAAGCAGCTCGTCGCGGATCAGCGCCAGCGCCTGCGTCACCCCGCGCGCCCCCGCGGCGGCAAGGCCATAGGCCCAGGCGCGGCCGAGCAGCACCCCGTCCGCGCCCAGCGCCAGCGCCCGCAGCACGTCGGTGCCGCGCCGGATGCCGCCATCCACGAGCAGCGCCCCGTCCCAGCCGGCCAGCGCCGCGGCGACCGGGGGCAGCGCCTCGATCGTGGCGCAGGTGCCGTCGAGCTGCCGGCCGCCGTGGTTCGAGACCACCACCGCATCGGCGCCGCAATCGGCGGCGAGCCGGGCGTCGTCGGGGGCCATCACCCCCTTGACCACCAGCCGGCCCGGCCAGTCGGCCCGCAGCGCCCGCAGCTTGGCGGCGGTGATCGCCGGATCGAAACGGGCGGTGAACCATGCCGCCTGGGCGATCACCCCCCCTGGCGCCCCCGGCACGTCGAGCGCGGCGATGGTGCCCAGTTGCGGCAGCCCGGCCAGCGCCCGCTCGACCAGCCAGCGCGGCCGCATCGCCATGTCGGCCATCTGGGTGAGGGTCACATGGTCGACGAAACGGAAACCGTTGCGGGTATCGCGTTCGCGGATGCCTGGGGCGGCGCCGTCGACGGTGACGATGAGCGTCCCGACCCCCGCCGCCCGGGCGAGGCGCAGCATCTGCGCGCCGATCTGCGCATCGCGGAACAGGTAGATCTGCAGCCACGGCGCCACCCCCGCCGCGCCGGCGACATCGGCGGCGCCGTGGATGCCGAAATTCGACAGGCAGAAGGTAAGCCCGGCCGCGCGCGCCGCCCTTGCCGCCGCCCGTTCGCCCGCCGCCCGGAACAGCCCGGCAAAGCCCACCGGGCCCAGCGCCACCGGCATCGCCCAGTCCTCGCCGAGGATGCGGGTCGAGAGGTCGGGCACGCCCACCTCAACCAGCACCTTCTGGCGCAGCAGCACCGCCTCGAGGGCGCTGCGGTTGCGCCGCATCGTCGCCTCGGACAGGGCGCCGCCGTCGAGATAGTCGAAGAACATGCGCGGCATGTGGCGGCGCGCCTTCAGGCGCAGGTCGTCGATATTCGCAGGCTCACCCATCCCGGCCTTCCGCACGCTGGCGCAGGCCACTCTCCACCGTCAGCACCGCATCGACAAGGGCTCGGGTCGCCTCGGCCTCGGGGCGGGTGAACAGGTCCATCGGCGCCCCGCGCTCGACGATCCTGCCGCCGGCCATGACCGCGACCCGGCCGGTCGTATAGGCGACCACCGACAGGTCATGCGCGATCAGCACCAGCGTCAGCCCGAGAGCGGCGACCAGATCCTTCAGCAGGTTCAGCACCTGCGCCTGGATCGAGACGTCGAGCGCCGACACCGGCTCGTCGGCGATCAGCACACTCGGTCCCGGCATCAGCGCCCGGGCGATGGCGATGCGCTGCAACTGCCCGCCCGAGAATTCGTGCGGGAAGCGGTCGAGCGCATCGGCCGGCAGCCCGACCTTGGCCGCGACCTCGTGCAGGCGCGCCATGTGGTCGCCCGCGATCGCCAGCGCCCGCATCGGCTCGAGCAGCGCGGTCCCGACCCGCATCCGCGGATCGAGCGAGGAGCGCGGATTCTGGAGCACCACCTGCACCGAGCGCCGGAACTCGCGCAGCAGGTCGCTGCCCGCCGCCCAGAGATCGGTGCCGCGGAACAGGATGCGCCCGGCGGCCGGCCGCTCGACCGCGGTGAGGATGCGGGTGAGCGTGGTCTTGCCCGCGCCCGATTCGCCGACCAGGCCCAGCGCCTCGCCCTGCGCAAGCCGCAGGTCGATCCCGTCGAGCACCCGCAGCACCGGCCGGGCCATGAACGGCGCCGGCCGGGCGAGGCGGTATTCCTGCGCCACGCCCTCGAGCTCGATGATCGCCGCGCTCATGTGCCCGGCACCGCGATCGCCGCCCGGTCCGCGGCCGAGACCGGGTGGAAGCAGGCCGCCTGCCGCCCCTCGCCCGCCATCGGCGGCACGAGGCTGCGGCAGACCTCGGTGGCGCGCGGGCAGCGCGGGTGGAAGGCGCAGCCGGAGGGCAGGTCGCTCAGCGGCGGCACCATGCCGGGGATCGACGGCAGCCGCGACGAGCCGTCGAGCGCGATGTTGTCCAGCGTCGGCTGCGATTCCAGCAGGCCGCGGGTATAGGGATGGCGCGGGTCGAGGAATACCTCGGCCACCGGCCCGGTCTCGACGATGCGGCCGGCATACATCACCGCGACCCGGTCGCAGATCGCGGCGATGATCGGCAGGTTGTGGGTGATCATCAGAAGCGCCGAGCCGCGCTCCTCCACCGCCCGGTCGAGCAGATGCAGCACCTGCTTCTGCACGGTGACGTCGAGCGCGGTGGTCGGCTCGTCGGCGATGATGAGCTGCGGATAGCAGGCCAGCGCGATGGCGATCATGATGCGCTGGCGCTGCCCGCCCGAGAGTTCGTGCGGATAGGCGCGCAGGATCGCCTCGGGGCGGGGCAGGTTCATGCCGCGCAGCAGCTCCAGCGCCTGTTCGCGCGCCTCGGCGCGGCTCCGGTCGGTGTGGCGGCGGATGGTGGCGAGGATCTGGGTGCCGACCCGCCGCACCGGATCGAGCGCGGTGAGCGGATCCTGGAACACCATCGAGATCGTGCGCCCGCGCCGCCGCGACAACTGGCGGTCGCTCTGGCCGATCAGGTCCTCGCCGTCGTGCAGCACCCGGCCCGCGGCCTGCCAGCCCCGGGGCAGCAGCCCCATGAGCGCGAGCGCGGTCATGGTCTTGCCCGAGCCGGATTCCCCCACCAGCCCCATCCGCCCGCCGGCGGGAATGGTCAGGTCGATGCCGTGGACGGCGGTAATCGCGCCGCTTTTCACGACCAGATCCCGCACCTCGATGGCCGGCGCGGTCATCCCCGCCTCCGCGACAGCGTGGGGTCGAGCATGTCGCGCAGCCCGTCGCCCAGCAGGTTGAGGCCAAGGACCACCAGCACGATCGACAGCCCCGGCCAGATCGCCAGCGGCGAGGAGACACCGACGGTATTCTGCGCCTCGGACAGCATCAGGCCCCACGAGATCTGCGGCCGGTTCACCCCGACGCCCAGAAAGGACAGCCCGGCCTCGGTCAGGATGCCGGCGGCGAAATAGAGGGTGAACTGGACGATGAGCACCGAGGCGATATTGGGCAGGACATGGCGGGCGAGGATGAACAGCCGCCCGCGCCCGTAGAGCCGGGCCGAGGTGATGTAGTCCTCCTTCAGCACCGCCATCGCCGCCGAGCGGCTCACCCGGGTGAAGGAGGGCACGAAGAAGGCGGTGAGCGCGATCACCGTGGTCAGCACGCCCGAACCCCAGGTCGCCGCCAGCACCAGCGCCGTCACCACCCCCGGAATGGCGAGCATGATATCCGCCCCGCGCGAGATCAGCTCGTCCGTCCACCTGCCCCCCGCGGCCGCGGCAAGGCCGGCGACGGTGCCGATCAGCAGCGCGATCGCCGACGATCCCGCACCGACCACGATCGAGGTCTGCGAGCCCTTCATGAGCTGGGCGATCACGTCGCGGCCCAGCTTGTCGGTGCCCAGCCAGTGGCCGGAGGTGCCGGGCGGCAGCAGCCGGTCGGGGATCCGCGGCAGGTTCGGATTGTAGGGCAGCCAGACCCAGGACAGCACCGCGACCGCAAGGAACGCCAGCGTGATCGCCGCGCCGGCAAGGAACGAGGCATTGAGCCGGGTGACGGAGGATAGGGCGCCCGCGTTCATCGCCGGGTCCGCACGCGCGGGTCGAGCACGCCGTAGAGCATGTCGACGATGAAGTTCACCCCGACCACAAAGACGATGATCAGCATGACCGTGGACTGCACCACGATCACCTCGCGCGCCGCGACATTGGCGAGGATCATCCGCGCGAGGCCGGGCAGCGAGAACACGGTCTCGACGATCACCGTGCCGCCGACCAGCTCGGCCATCTGCAACCCGATCACGGTGATGATCGGCAGCGCGGCGTTGCGCAGGCCGACGCCCAGCAGCGCCTCGCCCTCGGTCATGCCCGAGGCGCGGGCGGTGCGCACGAAGTCCTGGTTCATCACGTCCAGCAGCGCCGAGCGCACATAGCGGATCAGCACCGCGCCGAGGATCAGCCCCAGCGCCAGCACCGGCAGCACCAGCGAGCGCAGCGACTGCACCCAGTTCTCGCTCCAGCCGGTCCAGCCGCCGGTCGGCAGCCAGCCCAGCCGCACCCCGAACACCAGCGACAGCAGGATGCCGGCCCAGAACACCGGCACCGCGATGCCGATCTGGCTGAACAGTCCGACCAGCATCCCCGGGGTCCGCCCGGCGTTGCGGGCCGCATAGGTGCCCAGCGGCACCGCGATCAGGATCCCGAGCAGCAGCCCCGACAGCGCCAGCGGGATCGACACCGGCAGGCGGACCAGGACCAGCGAGGCCACGCTCTCGCGGGTGCGGAACGAGCGGCCGAGGTCGCCCTGCAGCATCTGCCCGATCCAGTCGAGATATTGCACCACATAGGGCCGGTCGAGGCCGTATTCGCTGGCCAGCGCGTTGATCGCCTCGGGGGTCGCGTCCTTGCCCAGCACCACCGCCGCGACATTGCCGCCCGCACCCCGGATCATGAGGAAGATCGCGACCGAGGCGACGAAGACCGCCAGCAGCAGGAAGAAGATGCGTCGGAGGATATAGCTGGTCATCGCCGCCCGGTCGGAAGTCGGCCCCGGCGCGCCGCAGGGCGGGCGCCGGGGGTCTGCGTCACTGCCAGTGGAAATTGGCGAATTCGATCGCCACACCGACTCGCGGATGGGCAAAGCCCTGCAGGTCGTGATGATAGAGCCCGACCGCGAGCTTGGCGAGCAGCGGCACGATCACCGCATCCTCGCGCAGCACCGCCGCCGCATCCAGCATCGCCGCGTCGTAATCCTCGGTCGTGGTCGCCTGGTCGGCGCGGGCCATGGCCTCGGCATAGGCGGGGCTGCAATAGGTCGACCAGCCGGCCATCGACTCGTCGGTGCAGACCCACTGGTTGGGATTGGCGTCGCCGGCCATGATGGTGACGTCGAACTGCGGCGGCCGGCCCTGGAACACCAGTTGCGAATACCGCGCGAGGTCCATGGCGTTGCGGGTGACGGTGAAGCCCGCGGCCTCCATCATCGGGATCATGATGTCGGCCGGCAGCGACAGGTCCGGCACATCCGAGAGCGAGGCATATTCGAGGTCGATATCGCCATAGCCGTTCTCCTGCACGAGGCGCATGGCCTCGTCGAAGTCAAAGGGCCAGGGGCAGGTCTCGGGGCTCTCGGGCGCATACCAGCTCTGGTGCGGCAGCGCGAAGGTGCAGGTATTCTCGGCCCCCCAGGCGGCGCCGAAGGCATCGTTGAACGACTGCCGGTCGAGCGTCATCGCGATCGCCTGCCGCAGCCCCGGGTCGAGCTTCTGGTTGAGGATCGCATAGGTCGGCTCGCCGGCCTGCGGAAAGGTCTCGAGCGTCGCCATCGCGTCGAGCCCGCGGTCGACGATCTGCTCCCACAGGTCGATGGTGTTGATCGGGCTGGCGTCGATATCGCCGGCCTCCATCGCATTCAGCCCGGCGGTGCCGTCGGTGATGATGCGCACGGTCACGTCGCCCACCGCCGGCGCATCGCCCCAGTATTCGGGATTGGGACCGAAGCGCATGTGGCTGTTCGAGACATATTCGACCAGCCGGTAGGGCCCCGAGCCGATCGGGTTCAGCGCCCGGTCGCCGGCGGCGGATTCGGGCTGCACGAGGCCGGACATGCCGCCCATCCCGTGCCAGAACGCCTGGCTGGGCCGCGAGAGGGTCACGGTGACGGTGCGCTCGTCGGTGGCCTCGATGCTCTCGACCGCGGTGAAGGCGGCGGCATTGTCGACCACGGGGCTGTTCTTCATCTCGTTGAGCGAAAAGACCACATCGCCCGCCGTCACCGGATCGCCGTTCGAGAACCGCGCCTCGCGGATGTGGAAGGTATAGGTCAGGCCGTCGTCGCCGATCTCCCAGCTCTCGGCAACGCCGGGCTCGACGCTGCCGTCCTCGTTGAAGACCACCAGCGGCTCGACCACATTGGCCGGAATCCACAGCCGCACCGCGGTGAGGTTCGAGATCACATAATCCAGCGTCCCCGGATCCTGCCGCGCGGCGAGGATCATGGCATTCTGGTCCGCGCGCGGCGAGGCGGGAATATCCGCAAAGGCCGCCGGGGCACCAAGCAGCGCGAGGCACATCGCCCCCGCGGCCACGGCACCGCGCAACCGGGCCCGCGGCATCGTCAGCATGGCAGTCATGTCGTCCTCCCTGTTTTTCGAATGGCGATGCAGCCGCGGCCCATGTCTCACCATACGAAACGCGCGTGCTGCATTCCCGAATGAAGCTAGGCGAGAAGCGCGCATCCTGTCAATCGCCACCAGGGGCTCCACCACGGGCGGCGGGGCCCGGCGGGGCTCGGGCGCGACGCGCTCGGCCGACTGCGGCAGCGCCTCGGCCCGGCCGACACTCTTCCAACGCGCGACCTTGGGCAACAGATGCGTATGCAGGTTCCCGGCAGATGCGTTCCGCCGTTCAGCCTTCCTCGAACTGGAACAGCGCGAGGCTGCGCTCGCGTTCGTTCACGCGCAGCCGGCGGTTGATCGGGGCGTGGGCGCGGGCGGCGCAGTCGCTGCGTTCGCACAGATAGCAGTTGAGGCCGATATCCACCGGCTTCAGCCGCTTGAGGTCCATTCCGTCGGCATAGATGAGGCGCGGCGCATAGGCGACGTCGCAGCCCAGCCCGATGGCCAGCTTCTGGGCCGGCTGGCCATAGGTGCCGCCGGCGCGGGTCACGGTGCGGGCGACCGAGAAATAGCTTGCGCCCTCGGGCATGCGGATGATCTGGGTCTGCACCCGGTCGGGGGTCTCGAAGGCTGCGTGGATGTTCCACAGCGGACAGGTGCCGCCGAAGCGCGAGAACGGGAAGCGTCCGGCGCTGAACCGCTTGCTCATGTTGCCGGCGCGATCCACGCGGACGAAGAAGAACGGGATGCCGCGCGCGCCGTCGCGTTGCAGCGTCGACATGCGGTGCGCGGTCTGCTCGAAGCTCGAGCCGAAGCGGTGGCTGACCAGTTCGATATCGTAGCGCGTCGATTCGCAGGCGGCGAGGAAGCGGCCGTAGGGCATCAGCAGCGCGGCGGCAAAATAGTTGGCCAGCGTCACCCGCATCAGCGTCACGGCCGCCGGATCGGTCAGCCCCGCCTCGGCGACAAGCGCGCTCATGGCCGCGTCCTGCTCGAGCCGCGCCAGCAGCACGCCGGTCTGGAACCGCCGGCTCGGCTGGCTGAGCAGTTCCGACAGCATCAGCTCCTTGCGGTGCAGGTCGAAGCGGCGCAGCTGCTCGCCCATCACCTCGGCCGGCAGGATGCGGGTGCGGACGCCGTGCTCGGCCAGCCGGGTGGTGAGCGCGAGATGCGGCTCGCCGCGATGCAGCCCGAGCGTGTCGGCCAGCGCCTCGGCCGCATGGTCGAGGCTGTCGATATGGTTGCGGCGTTCGTTGAGCCAGCTGCGCACCTCCTCGACCGGGAGCGAGGCACCGGCCAGCACCTCGACCTTGTCGCGGTCGGTCATCGGATTGTCGTCGGCCAGCGGCCGCAGCAGGCTCTCGCGATAGCGGTCATGCAGGCGCACGAAGGCACTGGCGAGGCGCGGCGACGCCTGCAGGATCGCCTCGATCTCGGCGCGCGGCAGGTTCGGCATGTCCACGGTCGGATCCTTCAGCGCCGCATTGAACTCGGTCGCGAGCTGGGCGTCGGTGCTGGGGGCCAGTTCCGACACGTTCAGGTCATAGACCTCGGCCAGCCGCATCAGGAAGCGCGCCGAGGCCGGGCGCTGGTCGGATTCGATCAGGGTGATGTAGCTGGGCGAGACCCCGATCTCGGCCGCCATCTGCGCCTGCGTCAGGCCGAGCGAACGGCGCAGTACCCGCAGGCGTTGTCCGATGATGAGCTTCTCGCCGCGTGCCGCCATGTGACAATCCCTTACTCAATGACAGGGAAAACCTGACAAACGTTACAAATACACCCTTTGTTTCAAACAACATACTGCACATGCAGCGTGACATTACTAGCATGACATTACTTCGAGTCACCCGAGCACCGGAGGCAGTCATGCCCCTCGACCACCCCCCTGCCAGCCTCCCGCCCGTCATCCTGCGCACCGCCCCCGAGGTCGAACGGGTGCTGACCGCCGAGGCGATGGCCTTCGTCGCCGCGCTTCAGGAGCGGTTCGGCCAGAGGCTGAACGCGCTCATGGTCCGGCGCGCCCGGCGTCAGGAGCGGATCGACCGGGGCGAGCTGCCCGACTATCCGGCCGAGACCGTCAACATCCGCCGCGGCATCTGGGAAGCAGCGCCGGTGCCGCCCGCCCTGCGCGATCGCCGGGTCGAGATCACCGGCCCGGTCGAACGCAAGATGATGATCAACGCCCTGAACTCGGGCGCGAATGTCTTCATGGCCGATTTCGAGGATGCGACGGCGCCCGGCTTCTCGAATATCATCGCCGGCCATGCCGCCATGCTGGACCATCGCGACGGCGTGCTCGAGCATGTCGATCCCGGGACCGGGAAGAAATACCGCGTCGGCCCCGGTGCGGCGCTGATGATGGTGCGGCCACGCGGCCTGCATCTGCCCGAGGCCAATGTCCTGACCGGCGGCCAGCCGGTGTCGGCGGCGCTGTTCGACTTCGGCCTGAACGTCTTTCACTGCGGCCGCGCGCTGGCCGCGACCGGGCGCGGGCCGTTCTACTACCTGCCCAAGCTCGAGAGTCATGACGAGGCGCGGTTCTGGAACGACGTGTTCCTTTTCGCGCAGGAAGAGACCGGGCTGGCAAAGGGCACGATCAAGGCCACGGTGCTGATCGAGACCCTGCCCGCCGCCTTCGAGATGGACGAGATCGTGTGGCAGTTGCGCGACCATATCGCGGGGCTGAACTGCGGGCGCTGGGATTACATCTTCAGCTATATCAAGACCCTGCGCAATCACGGCGCCTATGTGCTGCCCGACCGGGCCGAGGTGGTGATGGATCGCGCCTTCCTCGCCGTCTATGCGGCGCGGCTGGTGAAGGTCTGCCATCGCCGCGGCATCCATGCCATGGGCGGCATGTCGGCCGCGATCCCGGTGAAGGGCGACCCCGCCGCAAACGACGAGGCTTTCGCGCAGGTCCGCGCCGACAAGCTGCGCGAGGTCGGCATGGGCCATGACGGCACCTGGGTCGCGCATCCCGATCTGGTCCCGGTGGCCCGCGAGGTCTTCGACGCCGAGATGCCGGGGCTGAACCAGATCCGCCGCCAGCGTCAGGAATCCAGGATCGAGCCGGCGATGCTGCTGCGCCCCCATACCGGCGACGTGACCGAGGCGGGGGTGCGCCTGAACCTGTCGGTCGCGATCGAATATCTCGCACAATGGCTCTCGGGGCGCGGTGCGGTGCCGATCAACAACATGATGGAGGATGCCGCCACCGCCGAGATCTCGCGCGCGCAGCTCTGGCAGTGGCAGCGCCACGGCGTGGCGGTGCGGCTCGCGGACGGCGGCGAGCGGACGCTCACCGCGGAATGGCTCGGCGATCTGGTCCAGCAGGAGATCGTCACCATCCTCGGCCGGCTGGGCGCCGGCGGCTTTCATCGCGGCCATTACGCCAGTGCCGCCCGCATCATCCACGAGGCGGTGACCGCCGAGGTGCTGCCCGACTTCATCACCCTTCCCGCCTACGAAGTGCTGAACGCGCTCGACTGACCGCCTCACCGAAAAGGACATCCCATGCCCCGCAAGAGCCATGCCGAAATTCATGCCGAAGTCTCGGCCCGCTACCCGTCCGGCCAGACGCCCGGCGGCGTCTCGGTCGATGACATCGTGCAGCTCAAGATGCAGAACAGCTACGACACCCATCTCGACATCGCCCGCGAAATGGCCGGGGTGATGCGTGCCGACATGGCCGCCTATGACGCCGACCCGTCGCGGTTCACGCAAAGCCTCGGCTGCTGGTCGGGCTTTCATGCCCAACAGATGATCAAGGCCGTGAAGCGGCAGCGCGGCACCACCAGGGGCACCTATGTCTATCTGTCCGGCTGGATGGTCGCCGGGCTGCGCAACCGCTGGGGCCACCTGCCCGACCAGTCAATGCACGAGAAAACCGCGGTCGCCGACCTGATTCAGGAAATCTACACCTCGCTCCGGCAGGCCGACGAGGTGGCGCTGAACGACCTGTTCAGGACCCTGAAAGCCGCAACCACCGAGGCCGGGCGGCGGGAGGCCATCGCCGCCATCGACGGGTTCGAGAGCCATGTGGTGCCGATCATCGCCGATATCGACGCGGGCTTCGGCAACGAACACGCCACCTATCTGCTGGCCAAGGAGCTCATCAAGGCCGGCGCCTGCTGCCTGCAGATCGAGAACCAGGTTTCCGACGCCAAGCAATGCGGCCATCAGGACGGCAAGGTGACGGTCCCGCGCGAGGATTTCATCGAGAAGCTGCGCGCCTGCCGGCTGGCGTTCGAGGAACTGGGCGTGGATGACGGCGTGATCGTCGCGCGCACCGACAGCCTCGGGGCCGGGCTGACCCAGAAGGTGCCGGTCAGCCGGTATCCGGGCGACCTTGCCTCGGAATACATCAAATGGTTGAAGACCGAGCCGATCACCCCCGAAAACCCGAGCCGTGACGGAGAGCTGGCGCTTTACCGTGACGGGCGTTTCGTCCGGCCGGTGCGGCTGGCCAACGGGCTGTTCCCGTTCACGGAAGGCTCGGGCAAGGCCCGCGTGATCGAGGATTGCATCGCCAACCTGACCGAGGGCGGCGCGGACCTGCTGTGGATCGAGACCGACACCCCGAACGTGGACGAGATCGCCGCGATGGTCGGCGAAATCCGCAAGACGGTGCCGGATGCCAAGCTGGCCTACAACAACTCGCCCAGCTTCAACTGGACCCTGAACCTGCGCCGTCAGGTGCGCGACGAATGGCTGGCCCAGGGGCGGATCACGGCGGACGACTACCCCGAGGGCAACGAGCTGATGCGGGCCGATTACGACGACACCGACCTCGGCCGCGAGGCGGATGCACGGTTGCAGCGTTTCCAGACCGACATCTCGGCACGGGCGGGCGTGTTCCACAACCTCATCACCCTGCCCACCTTCCACCTGACCGCCAAATCGGTGGACGAGCTGTCGCATGGCTATTTCGGCGCCGAAAAGATGCTGGCCTATGTGAAGACCGTGCAGCGCGAGGAGATCCGCCGCGGGGTCTCGGCGGTGAAGCACCAGCACGAGGTCGGCTCGGACCTTGGCGACACGTTCAAGGAAATGGTCGGCGGCGACCGCGCGCTGAAGGCGGGCGGCGCGGCCAACACGATGAACCAGTTCGCGGCCGAGTAACCGGCAGCACCCCTTTTCCGGGGGCGGCAGCGGGGATGGCACCCGGGCCGCCCCCGCTGTCGCCGTCACGGGGGGCCGGCCGGCGGGCGGGAAGGCACCGCACAAACCCCGTCATTGCGAGGCGGAGCCGCCGCGGCAATCCACACGCATGGCAGGGATGGATCCACCGCGCTCACGACGCCCGAAGGACCATCCCCGTCCCCACTGGCACCTCTCCCCGATCTGCGCCTATCATGATGCCGTGGCCGCCCGGAGCATGAGGGACCAGTGACACGGCGCATCTTCCTCGCCGGGCTCTATCACGAGACCCATACCTTCCTTGCCGCCCGCACCGGGCTCGATGCCTTCCGGCGCTCGATCTTCCGGCTCGGCAACGCGATCATCGCCGGGAACCGGGGTGATTCATCGCCGGCCGGCGGGTTTCTCGACGTGGCCGAGGCCCGCGGCTGGGAGGTGATCCCCGCGATCCAGATGGCGGCCGAGCCTTCCGGCCTCGTCACCGAGGAGGTGGTCGAGACCTTCGAGGCCCATCTCTACTCCACCCTCGCCGCCGTCGCCGGGCGGATCGACGGGGTGTTCCTGGTCCTGCACGGCGCCATGGTCAGCGAGCAGCGCGACGATGTCGAGGGCTCGGTCCTGGCCGGGGTGCGCGCGGTGCTGGAGATGGCCGGGGTCGATGTCCCGGTGGTCGGGGTGCTCGACCTGCACGGCAATGTCTCGCAGGCGATGATCGACAATTCCACCGCCCTCGTCGCCTATCGCGAGAATCCCCATACCGATGCGCGCGAGACCGCGGTGCGGGCGGCGGAACTGCTCGGGCGGCTCATGGACGGGATGCAGGTGGCGCAGGTCCATCGCGAGACGCCCTGGGTGCTGCCGCCGCTCGGGACCGGCTCGGCCGACAGCCCGATGCGCGAGCTTCATGCCCGCGCCCGCGCGATCGAGGCCGCCGGGGCCGGGATCGTCAACATCAACGTCATGGCCGGCTATGCCTATGCCGATATTGCCTGCTGCGGGGTCTCGTTCTCGGCGGTGACCACCGGCGACCCGGCGCTTGCCGCGGCGCGGCTGGGCGAATTGCAGGAACTGCTCGAGGCGCATGTGGCGGAAGGCTATCCGCCGGAGGACGACCTTGCCACCGCGCTTGCCCGCGCCGATGCGCTGCCGCCGGGGACCGGGCCGGTGCTGCTGATCGAGGCGGCCGACAATATCGGCGGCGGCACCCCGGGCGACGCGACCGGCACGCTGGCGCCGCTGCTGGCCAGCGGGCGCACGGGCATCGTCGCCGCGCTCTGTGATCCGGCGGCGGTGGCGCGCTGCATGGAGGCCGGGATCGGCGCCGAGGTCGATCTCATGCTCGGCGGCCATACCGACACCCATCACGGCGCGCCCGTCGCCTTCCGCGGCCGGGTGAAGCTGCTGTCGGACGGGCAGTTCCGGCTCGAGAATCCGCGCTCGCACATGGCCTCGATGCGCGGCAGCCTGATCGACATGGGGCCGAGCGCGGTGGTGGTGAACGAGCGCGCCACCATCGCTCTCAACAGCGTCAAGACCGCGCCGATGGACCTTGGCCATCTGCATTCGCTGGGGGTGCGCCCCGAGGAGGCCGAATATGTGATCGTGAAGGCGGCGGTCTCGCACCGGGCGGCCTATGACGCCATCGCCCGCGCCTCGCTGCGGATCGACGCGCCGGGGCTGGGCACCTCGAACCTCCGGCGGCTGCCTTATCGCAAGCTTGCCGGCAAGCATCTCTCGGCGCCCTGAGGCGCCCCCGTCACGCCCGGTCACGCCCCCGCGCGCCACAGCACCCGGCCGCCCACCATCGTCGCCCGGACCGCGATCGCGGCCGGATCGAGCAGCACCAGATCGGCGAGCTTGCCCGGCGCGATGCTGCCCAGATCATGCGCGCGGCCGATCACCCGGGCCGGCACCAGCGCGGCCGCATGGCCGGCGCGCACCAGATCGCCGTCGCCCATGGCCAGCCAGTTGCGCAAGCCCTCGTCCGGCCGCAGCGCGCCGCCGTTGAGCCCGCCGGCATCGTCGCGCACCGCATCGCCGGGGCGGCTGGTGACCGCATGGCCGGGCCGGGCCTCGAAGCGGATCTCGGCGCCGGTGTCGTTCACATAGGCATCGGTCTCGAGGAACACCCGCTCCGGCCCGAGCTGCGCCAGCAGCCGCACGAGGCGCGGATGGGCATGGATGCCGTCGCAGATCAGGCCGAGCGGCAGCCCGGCCTCGGCCAGCAGCGAATCGGTGAGGTTCACGACATGGACGCCGCTGCCGTCCGCCGGCTTCTGCGGCATGACGTCGAACATATGGGTCACCGCGTCGATGCCCCAGCGCACATAGTCCTCGACCCGGTGCGGGTCGGCGTCGGTATGGCCCATGTGGACCGAGACCCCGGCCGCCTTCAGCGCCCGCACGAAACCCTCGGCCCCGGGCAGTTCCGGCGCCAGCGTGGTGGCCAGCAGCCGCCCGTCCGAGGCCGCCAGCATCCGCTCGGCCAGCGCCGGCGCGGGGCGGTCGAGCGCGGCGGCGTCATGCGCGCCGGTCAGCGCGAAACACGGGCCCTCGGAATGCAGGCCCAGCACCCGGGCGCCCCGCGCCTCGGGGATCTGCGCGGCCAGGCCGGCCAGCGTGGCCTCGAGCACCCCGGGCGGCTTGCAGCCGAACGAGGGCAGGAACGCGGTGCAGCCGCAGCGCAGCATGAATGCCGACGCCTCGGCCACCAGGCCCGGGGCCATGGCGGCATAGGGCCGGGCGCCGAGCCCGTTCTGGAGCAGGTCGATCATCCCCGGAAACAGGATCCCGCCGCCGCCGTCCTCGATCCGCCAGTCCGGCCCGGCCTCGCTGCCGCGCGGCAGGAATGCGGCGATGCGCTCGCCCTCGATCAGCAGGTCGCGGGCCAGCACCGCGGTCTCGGTGACGATGCCGACATTGCGCCAGAGTTGCCGCAGGGGCATGGTGCGCTCCTTGTTATGCGGCTATCACCGTAACAGGCCGATCCGGCCCGAGCCAACCGATCCGAAGGGGAAAGCGATGTCCGGCCGCCGGGTCTGTGTCACCGGATCGACACGCGGCATCGGCCGCGCCATCGCCCGCGCCTTTGCCGAAGCCGGCGCCGCGGTGGTGGTGAACGCGCCGGGCGACGACGACGAGGGGGCGGTGGCCGAACTCTCGGCGCTGGGCGAGTGCCATTTCCTGCCGGCCGATGTCTCGACCGCCGCCGGGGCGCGCGGGCTGGTCGCGGCGGCGCGGGCGCGGCTCGGCGGGCTCGATACGCTGGTATGCAACGCCGGCACCTTCCGCGACCGCGCCTTCCTCGAGGTCGAGGAAGAGGATTTCGACGCCACCTTCGCGCTCAACGTGAAGGGGCAGATGTTCGCCGCCCAGGCCTTCGCCCGCGCGGCCGGGGCCGCAAGCGACGGGGCCTCGATCATCTGCATCGGCTCGACCAACGGCCTCCAGGCCGAGCGCGACAGCGTGATCTACGACGCCTCCAAGGGCGCGGTGCTGATGCTGGTGCGCTCGCTGGCGCTGTCGCTCGCGCCCATGGGCATCCGGGTCAACGGCATCGCCCCGGGCCTTGTCGACACGCCGCTGACCGCGCCGGCGCTGGCGGCGCCGGGCCGGCGCGAGCGCCTCGCCGGGCGCATCCCGTTGGGACGGATCGGCCGGCCGGCGGATATCGGCGCGCTGGCGGTGTTCCTCGCCTCGCCGGGGGCGGGTTACATCACCGGGCAGATGCATTACGTCGACGGCGGCATCACCGCCGAGCAGATCGCATGGGACGAGGCACCCTGAGCCCGTCCGCAGCCCCGCACCTCTCTCCTCCAGCCCCGAAAGGATTCGCATGTTCAGGCTCATCACCGGCGGCGCAAGCTCCACGCGCCCGTTCAGCCCCGGCTTCGTCGTCGGCGACGTGCTCCATATCTCCGGGCAGGCCTCGGTCGATCCCGATGGCGGCCGCATCATCCCCGACACGTTCGAGGGCGAGATGCGCCGTTCGATCGCCAATCTCGAGGCGATCCTGCGGGCGGCGGGGCTGACCCTCGACCATGTGTTCTCGGTGCGCTGCTATCTGGGCGCCGATGCGGACGGGGCCGCGCACAACCGCATCTATGCCGAGTATTTCACCCCGCCGTTCCCGGTGCGCTCCACACTGGTCAACGTGCTCGGCCAGGAGCTGAAATACGAGCTCGACGCGCTGGCGCACACCAGCCTGACCCGGGCCGAGGCCGCGCGGTCCTGACCCGCCGCCGCCCCCCTGTCCCCGCCGCGCAGGGGCTGCTAGGCTCGGCCGGTCCCGGTCATCGCAAGCGAGGTTCCCATGCTGCCCGACGCATCCCATGAGGCAAGACTGGTCGGACGGGTCTGGCGGCCCGGCATCGGCCCTTCGGTCGTGATCCTGCGCGGCGGGCGGCTGCTCGACGTCACCGCGGCGGTGGTCTCGGTCGCCGATTTCCTCGACGACGACCCGGCCGGCCGCTTCGACACGCTCGCGGGCGAGGATCTCGGCGCGCCGGAGGATTTCGTCCACGCCCCGGGAGAGATGGGCCACGAGGCCGAAAAGCCCTGCCTGCTCGCCCCCTGCGACTTCCAGGCGCTGAAGGCCTGCGGCGTCACCTTCGCGCGCTCGATGGTCGAGCGGGTGATCGACGAGCGCACCTCCGGCGACCCGGCCCGCGCGGACGAGTTGCGGCGCCGCATCGGGGCGCTGATCGGCGACAGCCTCGCCAATATCGAGGCCGGCTCGGCCAAGGCCGCCCATGTGAAGCAGGAGCTGATCGCCGAGGGGCTGTGGTCGCAATATCTCGAGGTCGGCATCGGCCCGGATGCCGAGGTCTTTACCAAGTCGCAGGTGATGTCGGCCGTGGGCCACGGCGCGCATGTGGGCGTGAACCGCATCTCGGCCTGGAACAACCCCGAGCCCGAGGTGGTGGTCGCGGTCGATTCCCGGGGCAACATCCGCGGCGCCACGCTCGGCAACGACGTGAACCTGCGCGATGTCGAGGGGCGCTCGGCGCTGCTTCTCGGCAAGGCCAAGGACAACAACGCCTCCTGCGCGATCGGGCCGTTCATCCGGCTGTTCGACGATCATTTCACCATGGCCGATCTCGAGCGCGCCGAACTGGCGATGAAGGTCACCGGCACCGACGGCTTCACCCTGGCGGGCC
>Ga0172382_10006237_pt1 | contig 17415 bp, 18 predicted proteins | sample Leawel138RmetaG_FD_122245 | JGI IMG/M metagenome (GOLD analysis project Ga0172382, IMG submission 122245) | Leachate microbial communities from a municipal landfill in Southern Ontario, Canada - Leachate well 138R metaG | ecosystem: Engineered > Solid waste > Landfill > Unclassified | place...
CTCGCCGCCGGGCCAGTTGTCGATCTCGGTGGTGGTCATCAGCTGGCCGCCCTGCTGCATGCCGGTGATGATCACCGGATTGAGGTTGGCGCGGGCGGCGTAGACGGCGGCGGTATAGCCGGCAGGACCGGAACCGAGGATCAGCAGGCGGCAATGCTTGGTTTGACTCATGTGGTAGACTCCATCGCAGTTAAATTCCTGAATTCCGTGCCCGAAATGATGCAACAGGTGGCGGATATCGGGACGGATTCGCAAACTTCAAGCCGTTAGTGCGGGCATGTTACGTAATGGTTCCCGCAGGGTAAAGGACAGCGTATGCGTATCGGCATTCCCCGTGAGGTGAAGACCCTGGAAGGTCGCGTCGGTTTGATCCCGGCGGCGGCCGCCGAACTGGTGCGGGCGGGCCACGAGGTCGCTGTCGAATGTGACGCAGGCCGCCGCAGCGGCTATGCCGACAGTGATTACACGGCGGTGGGCGTCAGCCTGCTGCCCGATGCAGCAGCCCTGTACGGCTGGGCGCAGCTGGTGGTGAAGGTGAAGGAGCCGCAGCCGCAGGAGTGGCCCCTGCTGCGCGCCGATCACCTGCTGTTCTGCTATCTGCACCTCGCCGCCGAGCCGGCGCTGACCGCGGAGCTGCTGCGCATCGGGTTGACGGCTGTGGGCTTCGAGACGGTGGAGGAGGCGGACGGCCGCCTGCCGCTGCTGGCACCCATGAGTGACATCGCCGGGCACATCGCGGTGCAGGCCGGGGCGCACCTGCTCACTGCGCCGCAGGGCGGCAAGGGGATATTGCTGGGCGGCCTGCCGGCGGCGGAGCGGGGGCATGTGGTGGTGCTGGGGGCCGGCGTGGCCGGTGGCAGTGCGGTGGCAGTGGCGGCGGCCCTGGGGGCGCGGGTGACGGTGTTCGATCGCAGCCGCGACAAGCTGGCCATGATGCGTGCCCTCGGCCCCAACGTCACCGCCCTGCACCCCTATGCCGATGCCATCGCCCGCGCGGCAGTGACGGCGGACCTGCTGGTGGGGGCGGTGCTGATCACCGGAGCCCGTGCCCCGCATCTAGTGGCGGCCGAGACGGTCCGGCGCATGGAGCCGGGCAGCGTGGTGATCGACATCTCGGTGGACCAGGGCGGCTGCATTGAGACCACCCATCCCACCACCTGGGCGGCGCCCACCTATGTATGGGAAAACGTGGTGCACTTCGGCGTCACCAACATGCCTGGCTCAGTGCCGCGCACGGCCTCGCAGGCCCTGTCGGCGGCCCTGATCCCCTACGTGCAGCGCCTCGCCCATGGCGGTTGGGAGGCCCAGGCGGCCCTGGCGCGCGGGGTGAACGTGCGCGGCGGGGCGGTTGTGCATCCGGCCCTCAAATCAGTGTAACCATGGTTGATTAATCTATATAATTACAAAGTCTTAGTCATAACACTTACAGTAAAAGGTTAGTTTCATTGGCCCAGGCAAGCAGCAAGAAACCGGATCGTTTCGTCCTTGGACAGCAGCTGCGCCGCGGCTTGCGCGAGGCGGCGCTGTACCTGTTTGGCGCCGTCGCCCTCTATCTACTGATCGCGCTCTACAGCTACCATCCCGCCGATCCGGGGTGGTCCAGCGTGGGTCGCTCTGCGAGCGTTGCCAATCTGGGTGGCCGCGTCGGCGCCTGGTTTTCCGACATCTTTCTCTACCTCTTCGGTTACATGGCCTACCTGTTTCCGGTGATGGTGGCCTACAGCGGCTGGTTGCTGTTCCGCGGCCGCAACGAGGAGGATGAGGCCCAGAACCATACCGAACTGGCCCTGCGTGGCGCCGGTTTTGTACTTACCGTGATGGCCGGTGCGGGTCTCGCCTTCCTGCATTTCGATTACAGCGCGGTGGCGCTGCCGCTCAACGCCGGCGGTATCCTCGGTGACGTGGTGGGACGCAGCCTGGTCGGCTCCTTCAGTTTCCTCGGCGCGACCCTGTTTCTGCTCGCCCTGTTTCTTACCGGTGTGACCCTGTTTACCGGCCTGTCCTGGCTGTGGGTGATGGATATGGTGGGGGCCTGGACCCTACGTCTGGGCACCTGGCTGCGCCGTCTGTTGCCGCAGCTCAATGAGTTCCTGGCCGCACGCCAGGCACGGCAGCAGCGCGAACAGGTGGTCAAGACCGAGACGGCGAAGGTGGCCAAGCGGCCGCCGCCGCGCATCGAGCCGGTGATCAAGCAGGTGCCGGTGCTATCGGAGCGGGTAGAGAAGGAAAAGCAGGTGCCTCTGTTCGAGCCCACGGCCGGCGAAGGTGGCCTGCCGCCGCTGGCCCTGCTGGATGTCGCCGAGGGGGGTGGCAACCGTATTTCGCCGGAATCACTGGCGGCGGTATCGCGCCTGGTGGAGATGAAGCTGCAGGATTTCGGTATCGAGGCCCAGGTGGTGGAGGTGCATCCCGGCCCGGTGATCACCCGCTTCGAGCTGCAGCCGGCCGCCGGCATCAAGGTCAGCCAGATCTCCAACCTCTCCAAGGACCTGGCCCGCTCGCTGTCGGCCATTTCGGTACGCGTGGTGGAGGTGATTCCGGGCAAGACCACCATTGGTCTGGAGGTGCCCAACGAGACGCGCGAGATCGTACGCCTGTCCGAGGTGCTGCGTTCGCCAGCCTACGAAAATGCCGCCTCGCACCTGACCCTGGCCCTGGGCAAGGACATCGCCGGCGTGCCGATGGTGGCCGACCTGGCCAAGATGCCGCACCTGCTGGTGGCCGGCACCACCGGCTCGGGCAAATCGGTGGCCATCAACGCCATGATCCTGAGCCTGCTGTACAACGCCACGCCGCGCGACGTGCGCATGATCATGGTCGACCCCAAGATGCTGGAGCTGTCCATCTACGAGGGCATCCCGCACCTGCTGGCGCCGGTGGTCACCGACATGAAGGATGCCGCCAACGCCCTGCGCTGGTGCGTGGCGGAAATGGAGCGGCGTTTCAAGCTGATGGCCTCCCTTGGCGTGCGCAACGTCGCCGGCTACAACCGCAAGATCAAGGACGCCATCGACGCCAAGCAGCCGCTCAAGGACCCGTTGTGGAAGCCGCTGGTGCCCGACGCGCCGGAACTGGAGGCGCAGCGCCCGGAACTCGACACCCTGCCGTATATCGTGGTCATCGTCGATGAGTTGGCCGACATGATGATGGTGGTAGGCAAGAAGGTGGAAGAGCTCATCGCCCGTCTGGCGCAGAAGGCGCGCGCCGCCGGCATCCACCTGATCCTGGCCACGCAGCGGCCGTCGGTGGACGTGATCACCGGCCTCATCAAGGCCAACATCCCGACCCGCATCGCCTTCCAGGTGTCCTCGCGCATCGACTCGCGCACCATTCTCGATCAGCAGGGGGCGGAAAGCCTGCTCGGCAACGGCGACATGCTGTATCTGCCGCCGGGGCACGGCGTGCCGGCGCGCATCCACGGCGCCTTCGTCTCGGATCAGGAGGTGCACCGCGTGGTGGAGGACCTGCGCAAGCGCGGCCGCCCCGAGTACGTCGAGGATATCCTCAAGGGCGGCGGCAGCGACAGCGCTGACGGCGGCATGGCCGGCGAGGGCGGTGGCGAGGGCTCGGAGTCGGACCCGCTGTACGACGAGGCGGTGCAGATCGTGCTGGAGAGTCGCCGCGCCTCCGTGTCGGGCATCCAGCGCCGGCTCAAGATCGGCTACAACCGCGCCGCGCGCATGGTGGAGATGATGGAGGTCGCCGGCGTGGTCGGCCCGCTGCAATCCAACGGCGCACGCGAGGTGCTGGCGCCGCCGCCGCCGGAGTGAAAATCAGATACAAGAGTCAAGATACAAGTTGCAAGTGAATGAGTGCGTTGCGCGCACGATGGTTTGAATTCAAAAACACTGCGAGCGCAGCGAGTTCATTCCCTTGTATCTTTTCACTTGTATTTTGCATCTCTGTTCTAGACAACTGAGAGAAAAATGAACCCGATCCATATGTTGGCACGAGCCTTTCTGTTGTCCCTGTTCCTTGCATTGGCCGTCCAGGCCGGCGACGGCAAGGCGCGGCTGGATGCCTTCTTCAAGGGGCTGAAGACCATGCGCGCCGAGTTCGTGCAGACCCTGGTGGATGCCGAACAGCGGGTGAAGGAGGAGAGCGAGGGCGTGCTGCTGCTGTCGCGGCCCGGCCGTTTCCGCCTCGATTACGCCAAACCCTATCGTCAGATCTACGTGGCTGACGGCACGCGTGTGTGGATGTATGACAAGGACCTGGAGCAGGTGACGGTGCGCCCGCAGGCCGAGGCCCTGGGCAGCACGCCGGCCATGCTGCTGTCGGGCAGCGAGCCGCTGGAGCGTAACTTTACCCTTACCGAACTGGGTGACCACGAAGGCTTCACCTGGATCGATCTCAAGCCGCGCGAGAAGGACGCCACCTTCGCCTACATTCGCCTGGCGCTGGAAGGCGAGGTGATCCGCGCCATGGAGATGGTGGACAACTTCGGCCAGATGACGCGGCTGTTTTTCCACACCGTGACCCGCAATCCGCAGGTGGAGGCGGGCATGTTCCGCTTCACGCCGCCGCCGGGCGTCGACGTGGTGGGGGAATGAAGGACGGCGATCGCTTCCATCCTCTGGCCGACCGCATGCGGCCGGCCGCGCTGGAGGAGTTCTTCGGCCAGACCCACCTGCTCGGCCCGGGCAAGCCGCTGCGCCTCGCCATCGAGTCGGGCAACCTGCACTCCATGGTGTTCTGGGGCCCGCCCGGTACCGGCAAGACCACCCTGGCACGCATGATAGCCGGGCGCGCCGAGGCGCAGTTTCTGGCGCTCTCCGCGGTGCTGTCCGGGGTCAAGGACATCCGCGAGGCCATCGCCCAGGCGCAGCAGGTGCGCGCGGCCTACAACCGCGGCACGGTGCTGTTCGTCGATGAGGTGCACCGCTTCAACAAGTCGCAGCAGGATGCCTTCCTGCCCTACGTGGAAGACGGCACTGTCACCTTCATCGGCGCCACCACGGAGAATCCCTCTTTCGAGCTGAACAACGCCCTGCTGTCGCGCGCCCGCGTCTATGTGCTGAAGAGCCTGACCGCCGAGGAGATCCGCGCGGTGCTGGAGCGGGCGCTGCACGATACGGAGCGCGGCCTCGGCGACCGCCCGCTGGTCATCGCCCCGGAGCTGCTCACGCGCATCGCCGAGGCCGCCGACGGCGATGCCCGCCGCGCCCTCAACCTGCTGGAGATCGCCGCCGACCTGGCCGAACGGGTGGACGGGAAGGAGGTGGTGGCGGAGGAGACGCTGCACGAGGTGCTGGCCGGTGGCGGGCGCCGCTTCGACAAGGGCGGCGAGGCCTTTTACGACCAGATCTCCGCCCTGCACAAATCGGTGCGCGGCTCTTCACCCGATGCCGCCCTGTACTGGCTGGCGCGGATGCTGGACGGCGGCTGCGATCCGCTCTACATTGCGCGCCGGGTGGTGCGCATGGCCACCGAGGACATCGGCAACGCCGACCCGCGCGCCCTGCGCATTGCCCTGGACGCCTGGGACGTGCAGGAGCGCCTCGGCAGCCCGGAGGGCGAGCTGGCCATCGCCCAGGCCGTGGTGTACATGGCCTGCGCGCCCAAGAGCAACGCCGCCTACATGGCATACAATGCGGCCATGGCTGACGTGAAGCAGCACGGCTCCTGCGAGGTGCCGATCCACCTGCGCAACGCGCCGACCAGGCTGATGAAGGAGCTGGGCTACGGCCGGGCCTACCGCTATGCCCACGATGAACCGGAGGCCTATGCGGCAGGGGAGAGCTATTTTCCCGAGGACATGCCCGAGCGCCGCTACTACCAGCCGGTGCCGCGTGGCCTGGAGCTGAAGATCGGCGAAAAGCTGGCCCACCTGCGCGAGCTGGATCGCGCAGCGCGGCAGAAGAAAAAATAGCGGTTGAGGGTAGTGATGACGCAGATACTGGCCATTGCAGGTGGCGGCGCCGTCGGGGCCCTGCTGCGCTTCTGGGTGGCGGGCTGGGTGTACGGCCTGCTCGGGCGCGGCTTTCCCTGGGGCACCCTGGCGGTGAACGTGGCCGGCTCCCTGCTGATGGGGTTCCTGTATGTGATGCTGGTGGAGCGGATGAGCGCCGCGCCGGAGTGGCGCGCCCTGCTGCTGGTGGGCTTTCTCGGCGCCTTCACCACCTTCTCCACCTTTTCGCTGGAGACGCTCAACCTGATCGAGGACGGCCAGCTGGTGCGGGCCGTGATGAACATGTTGCTCAGTGTCGTGCTGTGCGTAGCCGCGGCCTGGGGCGGGATGGTGCTGGGGAGACAGTGATGAACGGAACCGAAGTCACCGTGGTGCGCATCTACCTGAGCGAAGGGCAGGGCCAGGCGGATCATCTGCTCAAGCGCCTGCACGACTGGGAGCATGTGCGCGGCGTCACGGTGTTCCGAGGCATCGCCGGTTTCGGCGCCTCCGGCAAGATTCATACTGCCAAGCTGGTGGACCTGTCGCTGGACCTGCCGCTCATCGTCGAGTTTTTCGATACGCCGGACAAGGTGGCGGCGATCCTCGAGCACCTGAAGAACGACATCAAGCCGGGCCATATGCTGAGCTGGACGGCCCGGGTGAACGATTAGCGTCATGGTGCGCGCTGCGCACCCTGTGAATACTGAACGGAAAGGAAAAGAACATGCATGACCCCCGCCTGTTTCGGGCCGAACTGGAAGCCACCGCGCAGCAGCTGGCGCGCCGCGGTTTCGTGCTGGACACCGCCGCCATCGGCCGCCTGGAGGCCGAGCGCAAGGACATCCAGATGCGTACCCAGGAGCTGCAGGCCGAGCGCAACAGCAGCTCCAAGGCCATCGGTCAGGCCAAGGCGCGCGGCGAGGACACCGCACCGCTGCTCGCTGCCGTGGCCGACCTGGGCGACAAGTTGAAGGAGGCGGAGACGCGCCTCAACGCCATCCAGGACGAACTGAACGCCCTGCTGATGGGGGTGCCCAACATCCCGCACGAGAGCGTGCCGGCGGGCAGGGACGAAAACGACAACGTGGAGGTGCGCCGCTGGGGCACACCGCGTTCCTTCAGCTTCACGCCGAAGGATCACGTCGACGTGGGCGAGGCCCTGGGCCAGCTCGACTTCGAGACCGCCGCCAAGATCACCGGCTCGCGCTTCGCCACCATGCAGGGAGCGCTGGCGCGCATGCACCGCGCCCTGATCCAGTTCATGCTGGATCTGCACACCGGCGAGCATGGTTACACCGAGACCTACGTGCCCTACCTGGTGAACGCCGACAGCCTGCGCGGCACCGGCCAGCTGCCCAAGTTCGAGCAGGACCTGTTCGCCCTGCGCGGCGAACAGAACTACTACCTAATCCCCACCGCCGAGGTGCCGGTCACCAACATCGTACGCGACACCATCGTCGAGGCCGAGCGCCTGCCGCTGAAGTTCGTCTGTCACACGCCCTGCTTCCGCAGCGAGGCCGGCGCCTACGGCAAGGACACCCGCGGCATGATCCGCCAGCACCAGTTCGAGAAGGTGGAACTGGTGCAGGTGGTGCGGCCGGAGGATTCCTGGCAGGCGCTGGAGGAGCTCACCGGCCACGCCGAGGAGGTGCTGAAACGCCTGGAGCTGCCGTACCGCACCATGGCCCTGTGCGCCGGCGACATGGGCTTTTCCGCCGCCAAGACCTACGATCTGGAGGTGTGGCTGCCGGGGCAGGACAAGTACCGCGAGATCTCTTCCTGTTCCAATTTTCAGGACTTCCAGGCCCGGCGCATGCAGGCGCGCTGGCGCAATCCCGAGACCAAGAAGCCTGAGCTGGTGCACACCCTGAACGGTTCCGGCCTCGCCGTCGGCCGCACCCTGGTGGCGATCCTGGAGAACTACCAGCAGGCGGACGGCAGCGTCGCCGTGCCCGCCGCGCTGCAGCCGTACATGGGGGGGCTCGCCGTCATCAACGCCCGCTAGGGCAGGAGTTGCAGGCAATGAAGATGAAACACTGGATCGGTCTGGCTGTGCTGCTGCTGGCGTTTGCGCAGCCTTCGCAGGCGGCATTCTGGGATGACGTCAAATCCGGTGCCCGTGATGTGAAGGAGGGCGTCAAGGAAGGCGCCAGGGACCTGAAGGACGGCGTCAAGGCCGGGGCGAAAGAGGCCAAGAAGGAAGTGAAGAAAGGGGCCAAGGAGGTCAAAAACGAGTCCAAGGGATTCTGGGCAGGTTTCAAAGGTGGCATGAAGGACGGCTGGGCCAGCTTCAAGCGGGGCTGGCACGAGTTCTGGAATTGATATCATGCGCGCACATGTCGCTGCATCTTGTGACAGCCGGGAATTGCAGCGCTGTCTGAAGAGGCCCGCGACAAACCGGTGACGCCGCTGAGCAAGGACGGTGTCCGCACGGCCAGTGCCGACAAGATGCAGTGTGACTCCGCACAGCAGGCCTCTGCCCCGACCCTGCGCCGCCCGTAGGGGCTCGCTGCGGGAATTCCGGTTCTGCTCCCGAACCCGTGTTGTCTTCGGCGCAGGAGCCCCCCATATCGGCTGGACCCGGATTTCGCGCCCGGTGGCCGCGGCCAGCCCGCAACGGCGCAATGCTGGGGAGAGCGGTACGGGCTAGGTTAAGCTTGTGCTTCGCGGTAAACTAACCGACCTTTTTTGCCCGGCAGGGCGATATTACGAGTAGTAAGCCAATGGATTTATTGCCGATTTTCATGAATGTGCGTGGCCGTCGCGCCCTGGTGGTAGGCGGTGGCGAAGTGGCGGCGCGCAAGGTCGGGTTGCTGCTGGAGGCGGGGGCGGCGGTCAGCGTGGTCAGCCCGGAGCTGGTGCCCGCCCTGCAGACACAGGCAGAGGACGGCACCATTATCCATCGCCGCGCGGCCTTTGACCCTGCCGATCTGGAGGGGGTAACGCTGGTGGTCGCCGCCACCGACGACGAGGCCGTCAACCGTCAGGTATCCGAGCTGGCCCAGGCGCGCCAGCTCCCGGTCAATGTGGTGGATAACCCGGCGCTGTGCAGTTTCCTGATGCCGTCGATCATCGACCGTTCGCCGGTGCAGATCGCGGTCTCTACCGGCGGTGCCTCGCCGGTGCTGGCGCGCCTGCTGCGCGCCCGCCTGGAGTCGGCCATCCCGGCCGGCTATGGCCGCCTGGCGCAGCTGGTGGAAAGTTTCCGCGACAAGGTGAAGGCGCGCTTTAGCAACGTCAATGCCCGGCGCAATTTTTGGGAAAAGGTGTTGCAGGGCGAGATCGCCGAGCTGGTATTCGCTGGCAAGGACGAGCAGGCCCAGGCCGCCCTGGAGGCCGCAGTGGCGGCGGGCAAGGATGAGCCGGTGGGTGAGGTCTATCTGGTCGGCGGTGGCCCCGGTGACCCGGACCTGCTGACCTTCCGCGCCCTGCGCCTGATGCAGCAGGCCGACGTCATCGTCCACGACCGTCTCATCTCCAAGCAGGTGCTGGACCTGTGCCGCCGCGATGCCGAGCGCATCTACGTCGGCAAGGAGCGCGACAATCACGCCCTGCCGCAGGACGACATCAACATGCTGCTGGTGAAGCTGGCCAAGCAGGGCAAGCGTGTCTGCCGTCTGAAGGGCGGCGACCCGTTCATCTTCGGCCGCGGCGGCGAAGAGATAGAAACCCTGGCGGCGGAAGGCGTCAACTTCCAGGTGGTGCCGGGCATTACCGCGGCCATCGGCATGTCATCCTATGCCGGCATCCCGCTGACCCATCGCGATTACTCGCAGTCGGTCACCTTCGTCACCGGCCATCTCAAGGATGGCAGTATGAACCTCAACTGGTCGGCGCTGGCGCAGCCCAATCAGACCGTGGTGTTCTACATGGGCCTGAAGGGCCTGTCGGTGATCTGCGACAACCTGATCAAGCACGGCCGCTCGCCGGACACGCCGATGGCCCTGGTACAGCAGGCGACCACGCCGCGGCAGAAGGAGTTCATTGGTACCCTCGGCACCATGACCAAGGTCATCGCCAACGAGGAGATCAAGCCGCCGACCCTGATCGTGGTCGGCGAGGTGGTGCAGATGCACAAGCAGTTCAGCTGGTTCGAACCGCAGGGGTATTACGGTTAACGGCAGTTACAAGTAACAAGTTGCAAGTTACAAGGTAACAGGGGAGTCGATTACGTTGGTTTGCGCTGTTCCGGCTTTAGCTTGGTGGTGAAGTAGTCCTCGCCGGTGTCTTCATCGACGGGGTTGTTGTTGCCGTCGAGCATGGGCTGTTCGAACTCGAACCAGCCGCGCATGCCGGTCTTGAGCGAATAGACGTGCTTGAATCCCATGCGTTGCATGGTGTGGGCGGCGAGGACGCTGCGGTAGCCCGAGCGGCAGATGACGACGATTTCACGTTCGCGGCCGGCGGCGAGTTCCGGTACGGTTTCCTCGTAGTCCCACTCGCAGGCGGATTCCAGCACACCGCGCGGCACGTTGATGGCGCCGTCAATGTGCATGGCGGCAAACTCATAGGGCTCACGCACATCGACGAGCAGCAGGTCCGGCGTGCTGGTGAGCTTTTCCTCCAGGTCCCAGGGAAACAACTCGTCCACGTCGGACAGGCATTCGGCGACCAGATCGGTGTAATGCTTCATGGCGACTACCTTGCAGGTTCAGCGCTAACACGGGTGAGGCAGAAGGCAGCAATATTACTGCTTTGAGCGGCAGACTCAAAGCACCGCAATGATGCAGAGAGGCAGAATCATGGCCGTGGAAAAATTCATCCCCATCAAGAACGAGCAGCAGCCAGAGCCGGAAGACGAGCGCCTGGCGGCATTCTCCAGTCCCTGTGAGGGAAATGAACCCTATGCGCTGATGGTGCTGGGCGACAGCATGCTGCCGGAATTCAACGAGGGCGATGTCATCATCATCTATCCGAAGAATGTGGTGAAGGACGGTTCCTACGTGGTGGCCCAGCACAACGGTGAATACACCTTCCGTCAGTATGTGGTGGTGGAGGGCCGCAGCTATCTGAAGGCGCTGAATACGGCCTATCCCATGGAGGAAGTGCCCGGCGTCGAGGTGGTGAAGGGGGTGATCGTGCAGAAGAAGGGGAAGGGCGGCGGGCGCAAGAACATCAAGCACTACGCGTGAGCCGGATACAAGTTACAAGCAGCAATATACGGGGAAAGGAATTCGCTGCGCTCATGCAGCAGATGTGCCGGTCGGGTTAGCCCCTGGGGCGTAACCCGACCCGCATCTATCAATGCTGATGACCGCCGGCGCCGTGCACGTGGCCGTGATCCAGCTCTTCCGCGGTGGCATCGCGCACCTCGACGATGGTCACGTCGAAGTTCAGGTTCTGGCCGGCCAGGGGATGGTTGGCATCGACGGTGATGGTTTCCGGCGAGGTCTCCACCACGGTGACCACCATGGGCTGGCCATTTTCGGTCATGGTATGGAACTGCATGCCGACCTGGATCTCTTCCGGGGTCTCGAACATCTGACGCGGCACGGCCTGCATCATGCTGGCGTCGCGTTCGCCATAGCCGTCCTGCGGTGCGACGGCAACCTTGAGCGCATCGCCGGCCTTCTTGCCTTCCAGTGCGGATTCCAGTCCGGGAATGATGTTGCCGATGCCGTGGATGTAGGCCAGCGGATCGCCGCCCTTGGAGCTGTCGATGACGTTGCCCTGATCATCGGTGAGGGTATAGTCGATGGTGACGACCTTGTGAACGGAAATCTGCATGGTACGGCCCTTGGTTGAAGTGTTCGCAGGGCATTGTATGGCCTTTGCCGGCCCGTTCCAAGCAAAAAAAAGCGGCCCGAAGGCCGCTATAAAAGTCCACAGTTGCAGGGGTGCGACTGGTGGAATTCAGTGACAGGCACTGCCTTCTGGTACACCGGCCTTCTTCAGCATGAAGGCCAGGGGGCAGAAACTGGTGATGCCGCTCTGGGCCAGATTGAGGCCGACGAAGGCGGTCAGCCAAATCCAGTCCGGGTGATGCATGTTGGCCAGCAGCAGGCTGAGCAGAACCATCATTCCTGCCATCAGATGTACGACGCGATCGACAGTCATTGCATTACTCCCTTGTTAATTGCGGTAGCTGATCTGCAGGTTGAGCACGTTTTGCTCGAGCTCGATCTTCTGGCCGGTGCTGTTCGCGATTTCGTTGTTGAAGGCGCGTACGTAGGACAGGCTGACCGAGGCCTTGCTTGTCATCTGGCGCGTCATGCCCAGCGACAGATGATGTTCGGTTACCGCCAGCGAACCGTAGTTGTTGACCACGTCGTCCTTGTCGATGGGCGAGGCACCGTAGTTGTAGCCGACGCGTACCGTGGTCTTGTCGTTGACCTTCTTCTGCATGGCAATGGCAAATACCGTCTGATCGTCCCAGCCGAAATTCATCACTTGGTTGCCGCCCGGCGTCTTCAGCGTCACCTTGTCCAGCACGTCGCTGAACTGGATCTGCTTGATATCGGCCTCGACCAGCAGGTCGGGATTGGGCATGTAGGCCAGGCCGAACTGCAGCGTCTGCGGTGCGTCCATGGTCATCTCGTAGCGGCCACCCGGCATTGCCGTGGGGTCGTCGCCGTCACTGGCGATATTCCACTTGAAGGCACTCATGTTCTGTTCGCTGATATAGGCGACACCAAAGCGCAGCGTGTCGCTGATCTGGTAGGTCAATCCCAGGGAGGCACCGAAGCCGTAGACCTGGTTTTGCGGCAATGACATGTTGGCGTTGTAGATCGACAGGCTCTGATAATCGATATTCAATGCGGCACCGATATTCAGGCGGTCATTGACCTTGTAGGCAAAGCCGGGCGCAATTTTGTAGAACTGCTTGGTTGTGACGACGGGCTGAAAGCCCGGTGCGGCGGCCATGATATCTGCAAAATCCACGCCCATGCCGGACAGTCCGGCCATGCCCATGCCCAGGGTCAGTTGCTCGTCGATGCGGAAGGCGAGGGCGCCGGACGGGATCATGTACAGATCGGAGTCGCTGTCGGCACCATTGGCCTTGCGCGGCGGGTTGAGAAAGCCGAAGCCCATATCGGCGCGAAATTCATCCATTTCCAGCGTGGCGAGGCCGGCCGGATTGGACAGCACCGTGCCGGCGTCCTGCGGTGCCGCAACGACGGCGCCGGCCATGCCCCATTGCGTCGCGGTGACGCCGAGCATCTGATCGCCGTTGGTGGCGTGGACCAGGCCGCTCAGACTGCACAAGGCCGTCAAGGTTGCTGCTTTTCTTATGGTGTTTGCAGACATAGTGATTCCCCTCCCTCCAGTTACAGGTGTGCGCCGCTAGGTTTTATTTTTTCGGCGCTACGTTGGGCGATATGCCCGGTTGACCACGGAAATGGTTGTGGCAGGCCACGCAGCCCTGGGCGATCGGACCGAGATAGCCAGCGGCCTTGGCCATGTTGCCTTCTTTGGCTGCCTCGGCCAGGCGCAGGGTGTTGCCTTCCACCATGTCTTGGAAGCCGAGCAGGGCATCAACGCTTTCATTGCTGATTTTGTCGAGCGGCATATAAGGCAACAGGCCGCCGCGCGGCAGACGATGATGGGCCAGGTTGTGTGCGGCATCTATCGCCATGTCGGCATTGTCGACGGCAATGGCGGTTGCCATGCGCTGGTAGTCGGAAAGGATCTCCTGCATCACCTGCACCATGGTCAGGGTATCGCTGCGGCGATCATGCAGGCTTTGCAGGCGCGCCATGGTCTGCTTGCTTTGCGGCGACAGAGACTGGATCTTCTTTTGCAGCTCCGGCGTCATGATCGACATCATCTGCTGCATCATTTTCTGCATCTCGGCCTGATTGGCCGGCGCGTCGCTGGGCGCGGCGTGTACGGACGCGCTGAGTGCCAGTGACAGCGCCAGAGCGGCAGCACGAAGTTTGCTGTTGTGCGCAAAGTGGAGCATATAATTCCCCTCGTTATGTTTGGACTTCGGGAGTCAGATTGACCGGCGGGTATTGCCGGGGAATGTCGCGGTTGTAACAAGATGTAACAGAGTGTTGCTGCGTGATATCGGCAGCTGGAGGAAAGATGCTAAATGGCAAAGAACACGTGCTGGTGGTGGACGATGACGCCGCGCTGCGCGGCTTGCTCACGCGCTATTTGACGGAAAACGGTTTCGCCGTTACCGCCGTCGCCGACGGCGTGGCCATGACCGGCGCCCTGGCCGAGCAGCGGCCCGAGCTGGTGATCCTGGATCTGATGTTGCCCGGTGAGGACGGTTTTTCCCTGGCGCGGCGCCTGCGCAGCGGCGGCGACATCCCCATCGTGATGTTGTCGGCACGGGGCGAGGAGGTGGACCGCATCGTTGGCCTGGAGATCGGTGCCGATGACTATCTGCCCAAGCCCTTCAATCCGCGCGAGTTGCTGGCACGGATTCGCGCCGTGTTGCGCCGGCAGCGGCCGCCGCCGGTAACCCCCGCTGACACCGCCATCTGCTTTGGCCCCTATCGGCTCGAACTGGGGCGTCACCGTTTGCTGCGTGAGGGGACCGAGGTCTTGCTGACGACCGGAGAGTTTTCTCTGCTGCGGGTATTCGCCGAACACCCCAATCGGGTGCTGGAACGGGATGCCTTGCTGGAGCGGCTGAAAGGCTATGAACGCAACCCCTTCGACCGCAGCATTGATGTACGGGTCAATCGTCTGCGCCGCAAGATTGAGATTGATCCGGCCAGTCCGCAGTACATCCGCACGGTATGGGGCGAGGGCTACATGTTTTGCCCGGAGGCGTGACGCTCATGTCGATTCCGGCCCTGCGTACACTGTTCAGTCGTATCCTCTTCACCATCGCTGTGGTATCGGTGGTGTTTCAGCTGTTTACCGCCTGGGTCATCGGTCAGTTGCTGCTGCTGCCGGTGGGGCAGCGTTCGGCGGCCGACCTTGCTGCCCTGATGGTGCAGACCGCAGACAACTGGCAACAACGGCCGGCCGCCGAGCGGGAGCGCTATGCCGGCGAGGTGTGGCACCTGCACCTGCTGCACGTGGGCCCGGCGGAGCAGACCTTGCCCTATTCCACCAGCCTGCTGCCGTATGTGTATTTCCTGGAGAGCGAACTGCAGACCCTGTCCGGTCAGACGATTTCGCTGCGCATGAGCCAGATGGGAGAGGAGGAGTGGTTCTGGGCCGACCTGCAGATGCGCGGCGAAGTGGTGCGACTCGGTTTCAGCCGTGGCCGCATCGGTGTGCATCCGCCCTTTGCCCTGTTTCTGGTGCTCAGTGTCGGCGGTGTGGTGATCCTCGGCACGGCCGTATTGTTGGCGCGGCGCCTCAGTCGGCCGCTGGAAAATCTGGCGGCCGCGGCGCAGCACATCGGCACCGGCCACTGGCCGGCGCCGCTACCCGAATTGGGCCCGCAGGAACTGGCGGCACTGGCGCGCAGCTTCAACCACATGGGGCAACAGGTGCGCGAACTGCTGGCCAACCGTACCACACTGCTGGCCGGCATCTCGCATGATTTGCGCACGCCGCTGGCACGCATTCAACTGGCCCTGGCGATGCTGCCGGAACATGTGGAGCCGGAGCTGGTGCAGGGGATGCAGAATGATCTGGAGGAGATGAACCGCCTTATCGGTCAGTTTATGGAGATCAGCCGCGGCCTCGGCGAGGCCAAGCTGGAGTGGGTGGATGTGCGGGAGGCGGTACGGGAACTGACCGACAACGCGCGTCGTGGCGGTGCCGTGGTGACCTGGCGCGACGCCGGGCCGTGTCGGATCCAGCTGCACAAGCTGGCGCTGTGCCGCATCGTCGCCAATCTGCTGGACAATGCCGTGCGCTACGGTGCGGCAGAGCCGGTGGAGCTGGCCTATGTCTGGGATGCGGATGGCCTGACCCTGACCATCATGGACCGCGGTCCCGGCATCCCGGCCGAGGCGCGGGAGGCCGTGTTCCGTCCATTCTATCGTCTGGAGCAGTCGCGCAGTGCCCAGACCGGCGGCAGCGGCCTGGGGCTGGCCATTGCGCGCCAGCTGGCCGAGGCCAATCACTGGACCATCGAGCTGTTGCCGCGTCCCGGCGGCGGTACCATCGCGCAGGTGCAGATACCTTTCGCCAGTCGCGCACCGGCTTGAGCAACGTCAGCGGTGTGCCAGGTGCGCAGGCGGCACCCTTCCCGATCGTGTGTTGCCGCAGGCGGGGATGACGACGGTAAAGGTGCCTGCACGCCTTACTGGTGGCGCCCGCCCGAGCGATGCTGGGACGGCTGCCTGTTGCCGCCCTGGCCGCCGCTGCGGCACGCCGGCTTCTGCGCCGGACGGTTGCCGCCCGGACGCTGACCGCCACGACCACCACCGCCGGCCCGCGGTCCGCGGCCGTTCTGGATCGGTTCCGGCTTGGCGTTCAGGTCCGGCTCGAAGCCGGGGACGATCTCCTTGGGCAGCTCGCGCTTGATCAGCCGTTCGATGCCTTTCAGCAGCTGATGTTCGTCCACACACACCAGTGACACAGCCTCACCCTCGGCGCCGGCACGGCCGGTGCGGCCGATGCGGTGCACATAGTCTTCGGCCACGTTGGGCAGCTCGAAATTGACCACGTGGGGCAGTTCGCTGATATCGATGCCGCGGGCGGCGATATCGGTGGCGACCAGCACCTGCAGATCACCTTTCTTGAATTCGCTCAGGGCATGGGTGCGGGCCGACTGGCTCTTGTTGCCGTGGATGGCGAGGGCCGGGATGCCGCCCTTGCTGAGCTGTTCGGCCAGGCGGTTGGCGCCGTGCTTGGTGCGGGTGAATACCAGCACCTGGTGCCAGTTGTTTTCGCCGATCAGGTGCGCCAGCAGCTCGCGTTTCTTCTCCCGATCCACCAGATAGACCTTCCGCGCCACGGTGTCGGCGGTGGCGTTGCGGCGCGCCACCTCGATCAGGGCGGGCTTGTCCAGCAGGCCGTCGGCCAGGGCCTTGATCTCGTCGGAGAAGGTGGCGGAGAACAGCAGGTTCTGGCGCTGCTTGGGCAGCAGGGCGAGGAGCTTCTTGATGTCGCGGATGAAACCCATGTCGAGCATGCGGTCGGCCTCGTCCAGCACCAGGATCTCGACGTGCGACAGGTCGACGGTGCGCTGCTGCACGTGGTCGAGCAGGCGGCCGGGCGTGGCCACCAGGATGTCGACGCGCTTCTTCAGCTTGTCGATCTGCGGGTTGATGCCGACGCCGCCGAACATCACCATCGAGGTCAGTTTCTGGTACTTGCCGTAGTGGCGCACGCTTTCCTCCACCTGGGCCGCCAGTTCGCGGGTGGGGGTGAGGATCAGGGCGCGCACCGGCGGGAAGCCGCGTGGCTGGCTCTTGGCCGGGGTGTCGGTAAGGCGCTGCAGGATGGGCAGCACGAAACCGGCGGTCTTGCCAGTGCCGGTCTGGGCGCCGGCGAGCAGGTCGCCGCCGGACAGCACGGCGGGGATCGCCTGCTTCTGGATCGGGGTGGCTTCGGTATAGCCGCGCTCGGTGACGGCACGGACAATGGCTTCGGACAGGCCGAGGGTGGTAAAGGACATTGCAACTCCAAAGGGTAAACATCGGCCTGTCGCCGCCGGAAAA
>Ga0172382_10006238_pt1 | contig 17415 bp, 11 predicted proteins | sample Leawel138RmetaG_FD_122245 | JGI IMG/M metagenome (GOLD analysis project Ga0172382, IMG submission 122245) | Leachate microbial communities from a municipal landfill in Southern Ontario, Canada - Leachate well 138R metaG | ecosystem: Engineered > Solid waste > Landfill > Unclassified | place...
ACGGGCAGCCTTCGCGCAGACGGCCCCACCGACGTCATGGGTTCGCGCAAGGCGGTCAGCAGCATCGTGGGCAACGTGGGGTTCCAGATGGCGGTGTTCGCCAGCGCGGGCATCTTCCTGGCGCTCACGGTGCGAGAGGCGTTCCTCCCCGTCATGCTCGAGCAGCTCGGCATGTCGGCCACGCTCATCGGCACGCTGGTCAGCATCGGTTCGCTCACGGCGGTGCTCATCCGCCTGGTCATGCCTCAGGTCGTGAGGCTGCTCGGCGGCACCGGCCGCACCCTCATCTGGACCATGGCCGCAGTTGCGCTGGGTATCGGCGTGCTGGGGCTGGCCAAGAGCGTGACCGCGTTCGTGGTGCTGGCCGTGGTGGTCGGCTTCGGCACCGGCATCGGCTTCCCGCTAAGCATCGTGGCGGTAGCTACACACGTTCCCGCCCGGCAGCGCGGCATGGCGCTGGGCCTCAGGCTGTCGGCCAGTCACCTTGTCGAGACCCTGGTTCCGGCCCTCGCCGGTTTACTGGTGGCGGTCACCAGCTTCGGGGTGGGCTTCGCCACGGCGGGCGTCATTCTCGGGGTGCTGACGCTGCTCTCGCTCAGGCGGCTGCCGCGCTTCGAGGCCATGGAGCGCGAGACCGAAGTGGTGGCTCGCACCGCTGAAGCCGACTGAGCTTAGGCGCCAGCGAAGCTCACGTCGTCAACGGCCAGGCTCGGCACCTTGGCTACGCCCGTCCAGCCCGCGATCCACTCCGCGTCGTCGCCGACCTCCTCGACCCGCTCGAGCAGGTTGAAGAGGTTGAACGAGATGGCGAAGTCGTCGACCGGCACCTGCTCGCCGCCTACCAGTTCGAGGCCCATGCCCTGCACGCTGACGTCGCCGGTGATCGGGTTGGCGCCCGCATGCACGCCCATCAGGTCGGTGACCAGCAGGCCGCTACCGTACGTGACGCCGCTGCCGGGCAGCAGCAGCAGGTTGCTGGTGCCCACGTCGAGCGTGCCCCTGTAGCTGCGCGCGGCGTGGCCCGTGTTGGCCTGCTGCGTGCGCGCCGCCGTGTCGGAGTTGTGGATGAAGGAGCGCAGCACCCCGTCCTCCACGATCACCAGGCGCCGCGCGGCCGTGCCTTCGGAGTCGAACGGGCGGCTGCCGAGGCCGTCGGGCAGCGTGGCGTCGTCGACAATGGTCACCAGCTCGGACGCCACCTTGGTGCCCAGCTTGCCGTCCAGGCGACTGCGCTTCTCGGCAAGCGTCTTGCCCGACACCGCGTAGGTGAACAGCGCCAGCAGCGTGCTAACAACGTCGGGTTCGAAGATGGCGCGGCGCCGCCCGGTCTTGAGCGGTTTGGCGCCCAGGTGGCGGCCCAGCTTGCGCAGGGTTTCCTGCGCGGTGCGGCCCGGATCCAGCTGGTGGAACTCGCGCTTGGCGTCCTGCTCGTAACCCTGCTTAACGCTCTCGCCCTCGCGCATGACCAGGGCGCCGAACAGGGAAGCGTGACCCACGTGGTAGGCGCCGTCGGCGCCCCGGGTGGAGCCGATCTCGACCTCGGACCTGCGCTCCGTGTAGCCGGCGTTCTGCATGGTCTGCACGCGCGGGTCGGCGGAGAGCTGCCGCTCGAGCTGAATGGTGGCGGCCTTCTTCTCCTGCAGCGCCGCCGAGAGCCCCTCGTCTACCAGCTCGTGGCGCCCGAGAGCGGTGCCGGCAGGCAGAGCCGCGCTGCCCTGCTCCTGCAGGTCGGCGTTGCCGATGGCCTCGTCCAGCGTCCAGCCCAGCGCCTCCTCGGTGAGTTCCTCAGAATAGGCGTAGCCCACGCGGCCGTCCTTGATGACCCGCAGGCCTATTCCGCCACTCGTGGCCATGCCCACGTCGGAGGTAGCGCCGTCACGCGCCTGGATCGTGAGCTTGCTCTGGCTGGTGGCCAGCACCTCCAGGTCCACGCCGCGGCGGCCGGCCTCCGCCAGCAGCCATTTCTTGGCTTCAGTGACCTTCATGCCTCGCCTCCCACCACGATGTCGCTCACGAGCAGGTGCGGCTGGCCCACCTCAACGGGCAGGGAGCCCGAGAGCGAACCGCACATGCCGGGCTCGTTGGCCTCGTCGTCGGACACGGCCACGATCTTCTTGATCGAGTCGGGGCCCTTGCCCAGTAGCATGGCGCCGCGCACGGGCTCGGCCACCTCGCCGTTACGGATCATGTAGCCCTCGCGCACCGCGAAGTTGTACTCGCCCGAACCGGGCCGCACCTGACCGCCGCCCAGGGTCTTGGCGTACAGGCCCAGCTCGATGCCGTCGAACAGCTTCTCCTTGGGTGTGTCGCCGGCGGTAACGAACGTGTTGCGCATGCGGGAGGTGGGCGCGTAGGTGTAGTCCTGGCGCCGGCCGGAGCCGGTTGGGCGGTAGCCGGTCTTGAGGGCGCCCCAGCGGTCCACCATGTAGCTCTCGAGCACGCCCTTGTTGATGAGCACGGTGCGCTCCGTGGGCGCCGCCTCGTCGTCGAAGCGCGAGGAGCCCCAGCCGTTGGCGGTGGTGCCGTCGTCGACGTAGGTAACCACCGGGCTGGCTATCTGCTGCCCGATCATGCCCGTGAGCGCCGAGGCGTTGCGCGCCACGCCGGTGGTCTCCAGCAGGTGGCCCAGCGCCTCGTGGAAGATGACCCCGCCGAAGCCGTTACCGAGCACAACGGGCATCGTGCCCGCCGGTGCGGGCTTGGCGCGCAGGTTGGTGAGCGCCATCTCGGCGGCGCGCTTGCCTACGGCGGCGGGCTGGTGCTTGTCGAGCAGTTCGAGGCCCATGGAGAGGCCGGGGCCCGAGCTGCCCGTCTGGGTTTCCGTGCCGTCGGAGGCGATGGCCTGCGCCACCAGGCGCGTGCGCACGCGGCGGTCCTCCACGTAGGCGCCCTCGCTGTTGGCTACCCACACGTCCTGCTCCCACTCGAGCAGGGTGGCCTCCACCTGCTTGATGTGAGGCGAGATGCGGGCGCCCGCGTCGAGCTCGCGCAGCCGCTCCAGGCGCCAGAGCTTGTCGTGCCGCTCGAACGGCACGGTGGGGGCGTGGATATCGGGCCCCGCGTCGAGCTTGCGCAGGTCGATGCCGCCACGGCCCGCCTGGTCTGGGCGGCCCGCAGCGTCGCCCTTCAGGCCGGCGAGGTTGGCGATGAGCTCGCCGAGGGCGGCGTCCGAAAGGTCGTTGGTGTAGCCGTAGATGACGTCCTCGCCGAAGAAGAGCCTTACGCCGGCTCCGAGCTGGATGCCGCTGGTCGCTTCCTCCACCCGGCCGTCGATGGTGCGCAGCGCCCGGCGGCGCCACCTTTCCACGTAGACCTCGGCGAAGTCGGCACCCGCGGCGCGGCCCTGATCTAGCAGGGCGCTATAGCTGTAGGTACTGAGCATGGAACGATGCTAACAGGCCGAAGGCACCGGCGTGTCCGCATATTTCGGCGTCTGCCTATGAAGTGCGTTGCAGACGCGTTCGGCTTGGCAGAGCCGGTTTCGGAAACGCCCGCTTTTCGGCGCGCCGCCGTAGCATGAGGCATGCGCATCAGGCAGCCCGCCAGCCCCGAACCGCAAGGTCTGGAGTTCACGCACGGCGTGGACGACCTGACCGCACTCATGCGCGGCCGCACCACCTGCGTGCTCAGCGGCGCCGGCCTGAGCACCGAGTCGGGCATCCCCGACTACCGCGGCGCCGGCAGGCAGGGGCCGGTACGCACGCCGATCAACTACCAGCAGTTCGTGGGCGACGCCGCCATGCGCCAGCGCTACTGGGCGCGCAGCACCGTGGGCTGGCTGAACATGGACGCGCGCCAGCCCAACGCCGGCCACCGCGCGGTGGCGCGGCTGGAGCGCGCCGGGTTGGTGGCGGGCGTCGTTACCCAGAACGTGGACGGCCTGCATCAGGCCGCTGGCAGCCAGATGGTGGTCGAGCTGCACGGCTCACTGGCGCAGGCGGTGTGCCTCAGGTGCGGGCGTCCCGAGCGGCGCGACTCGCTGCAGGTGCGGCTGGAGGGTCTCAACCCGGACCTGTCGCAGGCGGAGGTGAAGCTCCTGCCGGACGGCGACGCTGACCTGCCCGACGCGCTGGTGGCGGGGTTCAGGGTGCCCGACTGCCTGTACTGCGGCGGCATGCTCAAGGCCGACGTGGTGTTCTTCGGCGAGAACGTGCCGCGGCCGCGCGCAGCGCGCGCCTTCGAGCTGGTGCGCGGCGCCGACGTGCTGCTGGTCCTGGGGTCGTCGCTGGCCGTGCGCTCGGGGTACCGCTTCGTGGTCGCCGCCAAGGAGGCCGGCAAGAGCGTGGCCATCGTGAACCAGGGCCCCACCCGCGGCGACGCCGACGCGGACGTGCGGGTGGAGGGGCGGCTGGGTGAGGTGCTTACTCAGTTAGCGCGCGAGCTTACTGGTTGACCCCGATTCTCACCGTGTTGCTCACCACCGTCATGTCGCCCTCGTGCGCCGGCACGGCGGTGACGGGCCTGGCCGTCAGCAGCGCGGCGCCGTCCTGCGGCAGGCCGGGCGTCTGGTCGTTGATGGTCAGGTCGAACTCCCTGCCGGGCGCCAGCTGCAGCGTGAGCTCGAGGCCATCGCAGGAGCGGCCGGTGCACATGAAGGTGTCGTAGCTAGCGTTCGAGGTGATCGGGTAGCTGAGTGAGCGGTCGGCGGCAGGCACGTCGATGTTGGTGAGGCCCATGTCGCGCGGCACGGCCAGCACCATCTGTTCGGCCCCGCGCGGCGAGGCCAGGCGCACGGTCAGCAGGCGCTGACTGCCGACCAAGGTGTCGGAAACGACCTCGAGCGTCGGGCTCTCGAGCGCCAGGTCTGGCGCCGGCGCCGCCTGTAAAGGCCCCGCGTAGCCTGGCACGCTTACAGCCGAGCCGCTGAAGCCGGCCTGGACCAGAGGAGCGGGCACGCGTGCGTGGTCACTGGTGCTGAGCCCCCAGTCGCTGCTGGTAACTGCGTCAACGGTGGTTTGCAGGTAGTACATGCTGAGGTGCTGCGGCTTCTCGGCGCTGTAGTGCGGCACGCGCGTGGCCCACACCACTCCGCCCGCCACCACCAGCAACGCAACCAGCAGCACCGCGCCGCGCGCCGGGCCGCCGCCCGCGGGTACCGCCAGCAGCGGCGCCAGCGAGGTTGCCGCCAGCGCCACCAGCAGGCTGATCGCCATGCTCATGCCGAACCCGAGACCCAGCTCGACGATGAACGCCAGCGTGATCACCAAGTAGGCCGTGGCGAACACGCTCACCAGGCTCACAAGCACAGGCAGCCAGCCGATGGTGGTTCCGCGGCGCGTGGGTGCGCCCACGCCGAACAGCACCAGCAGCGCGTAAACCAGGCTGGCGACGAGGGTCGGCAGCAGGGGCGAAACGCTGGCGCCCGGCAGCAGCAGCGCCGCCGCCAGGGAGATGCCCGACCACCACAGCCACACGGCTGCCGCCATGCCCCAGAAGCCGGCGCGCCGGGCCGCCAGCGACGCGAAGAACAGGAAGCCGAGGATGCCGGCGGCCCACACGGCCACGCGCGTAGGCACGGGTTGGGCGAACCACGGCTCGCTGGACCCGGTCAGCATGGTGATGAGCTCGGTTACGCCGTACCCCAGCGCCACCGCCGCGACCAGGCCTAACAGCGTGGTGAACAGCGCCAGCAGCAGGCCGCCGGCGGTGATGGCGCCGGAGCCGAGGAGGGCCACCACGATGAGGAGCCACAGCACCAGCGCGCCGCCAGCCAGCCACAGGGCCCAGCTTTGCGGCGCCTGCACCACCACGCCGGGGTACACGTCCTGGTAGATGGCGTTGCCGGCAGGCATGGCGCTGAGGTTGGCGTTACCGAACGCCCGCACCGCGGCCAGCACGTTCTCGCCCTGATGCTGGAAGGAAGCCAGGTCGAGGTGCTGCAGGTCGTCGTTGGGGGTGTGGTAACGCTGCACGTGCTCTACGTAAGCGAAGTTGATGCCCGCCATGCCGGCGTCTAAGTAGACGCTCAGGTCCGTGTCGTTAGGTAGCAGGCGGTAGATCTCGTAAAGCAGCGAGCTGGTGGCGGCCCGCGGCGCCGCCTGCGCGTAGCGCTCGACGAGCCAGGCGTTGCCGGGGCTCGTTTGGAACATCAGGCTCTGGCCGCCCGTGCCGCGCGCCTCGTAGTTGGCTATCAGGCCGACCTCACCTATATACGGGTGGTTCAGGAACGCCTCGGCGCCGACCAGCCCCTCCTCCTCGGCGTCGGTGATAACGAACAGCACGTCGTTGAGTAGCTGCGGCTCGCCGCGCAGCATGCGCGCCACCTCGATGATGGCCGCCACGGCGACCATGTCGTCGGACACGCCCGGACCGGCGCCCACCGAGTCGTAGTGCGCCGAGAGCATGAGCGCAGGACCCGCGCCGCTGCCCGGCAGGCGCGCCATGACGTTGGTCACGTTGGCGCACACCGCGTACTGCTCACGGCAGGCCCAGGCGGTCTGCGTCTCGACCTCGTACCCCAGAGCCTGGAACTCGCTTATGACCCTCTCCCGCGCGGCTTCGCCGGCTGCGGTATCGACCCGGTGCGGCGCGCCGTCGTCGACCAGGCGCACCAGCAGCGGCCACGCGCGCTCCGCTGAGAAGAGGCGCGCGTCGGCGCTGGCGGGGACCACCGGCGACGGCACCATGAGCGAGCGCGACAGCCAGAATCCGGCGCCCAGCACGAGAACGCCGAGGATGATGGCCAACGTGGGAGCGGGGCGGGCTGACAAGCGGCGTAACGGTTCGTTCGGGTTGAGGTACATGAGTGTCTAAGGCCTCCCGTTCGAAAGGCGCTCACGCCTGTGGCCCGGCGCCCACCTGTGTTCGTGGTGCCAGTATAGCTACCGCAGTTTCGAGCGGGGGGCTTCCTTCTCGGCGTAGCGCTGCAACGCAGCCCACGAGGTGAACTCGCGGAGCTCGCCGGTGCGCAGGTCCTGGATCCGGATCACGGGCCCCTTCCCGCTGCGCGTGACGCGCATGACCAGGAGCAAAGTGGCGTCCGAGTTGCTCATAAGGGCAGCTTAGCGGCGCGGTGTTACGCCGCCGTTACGGGCTCGCCCGTTAGTCCTCGAAGTGCTGGCGGATGCGCAGCACGTCGTCCTTGTGGCTGGCCTCCAGGGCTGCGGGGTCGAGCTCAGCCACCAGCTCCAGCGCCGAGCGGCGCAGGGCGTCGTCGCCGTGATCGAAGAGGCTCGTGGCGGCTGAAACGCGCGCCACCGGGAACTCGCTGCGGTGCGCATGCTCCAAGGTGCCGGCCAGCGCCTCGCGCATGGCGCCCTCGTCGCCACTGCGGGCGCTAAGCGTCACGAGGCGCGCCCACGCCAGCACGCGGATGGTCGGGTCCTCAACGTCCAGGTTCGCACGGCAGTGCTGCGCCGCTTCGTCGAGTCGCCCCAGTTCCATGAGCATGCTGGCCAGGTTGTTGCGCAGCACGCTGGTGCCGTCCACCTCCCCCAGCGCAAGGGCCTCCTCGGCCACGCTCAGCGCCTCGTCGTGGCGCTTCAGGATGCGGTAGCACTCCAGCAGGTTGAGAGCCACGTTCACGAACTGGTGGCGCGCGCCCAGCGAGCGCGCGATGTCGAGCGCCTCAACGTGCGCGGGCAGCGCCTCCTGGCTGCGCTCAAGGACGTCGAGGATGGCGCCCTGGCTCGTGAGCTGCGAGGCCAGAGCCAACGGAAGGTCCTCGCTGCGCAGCGAGCGCACGTTGGCCTCCACAATCTCGAGCGCTTCGGTCAGGCGCCCCAGGTAGTAGGCGGCTTCCGCCACGGCGGTGGAGGCGTTGATGGCCAGCACCCGGTCGCCGTGCCTGGTGGCCAGGTCCATGGCGGCGCGGGCCGCTGCCAGCGCCTCGTCAAGCCGGCCGGAGCGCAGGAGCAGCTTGGCGTGCGCCTCGAGCGCCTCGGCCCGCAGCTCGGGTGGGAGAGTGGCCCGCAGGGCCTCGTCGAGCAGGGGCGCCGCCTTGTCGAGCTCACCCAACATGATCAGGTTGCGCACCAGGCCGATCTTCACGTGCGTTACGGCCGCGTGATCGCTCGGCAAGCCGGCGTCGTCGCCGTGCTCGCCGCGCTGGAGGCGCTGCAGCGTGCGCCCCAGCACGGTGGAAGCCTGCGTGACCAGACCAGCTTCCTGCAGGTCGGTGGCGGCGCGCGTCAGGGTGCGCGCGCCGGCGGCGGGGTCGCCCGCCGCCAGTTGATGCTCGCCGACCACGATGAGGCTCTCGCTTTCAGCCAGCGAGCGGGTTCGCGGCGTCAGCGCCTCGGCGGCGCGCGCGTGCAGCAGGCGCCTGCGCCCCTGAGTCAGCGAGCCGTAGACCGACTGCCGTATGAGGTCGTGGCGGAACTCGTGCCCCAGCAGCATGCCGCCGCGCTCGAGCTCCTCCAGCAGGTCCTGCGCCGCCAACTCGGAGCAGTCGAGCATGGCAGCCAGCAGCGTGGGCGTGATGCCGGCGCCCAGCACTGCTGCCGCGTGCGCGGCGCGCACGCCCTCGGCGCTGAGGCGACTCAGGCGCCTGCCCACCACGTCGGCGATGGCGCGCGGCGCCTCGAGCTCGCTGTAGTCGCGGGTAATGGCGTCCAGCTCGCTGCGCCAGCCGTCGTTGCCTTCGGCCAGTACGCCGTTCTCGAACAGCGACTTGAGGGTCTCCAGCGCGAACATGACGTTGCCGGCGCTGCTGCCGTGAAGCCACTTGGCGAACCTCTCCGGGCCCTGGGGCGCGCCAATAAGCGTGGCCAGCAGGTCCCTCACCTGCTCCTCGCTGAGCGGCTCCAGGCTCACCAGCGTCAGCAGCCCCGCCGTGTGCAGGCCCGACAGGAACCGCTCTAGCCGCTCGGTGGTCTCGTAGCGCCGGAACGCCCCGAGCACCCGCAGCCGCCCCCGGTGCGCCAGGAGCGTGAGCAGCTCGAGGGTGTCGTCGTCGGCCCACTGCAGGTCGTCGATGGTGAGGTGAAAGCCCGCGCCAGCCCCTGGCGCCCCCGAGCCGTATGCGCTTTCGAGGCAGCGCGCCAGTGCCTCCAGCAAGCGTGAGCGCAGGGTCAGCGGCTCGGCTGGCGGAGCGTTCGTGCCCGGCAGCGTCTCCGGCACCAAGCGCGCCAGGTCCTCACGGTAGTCGCCCAGCTGTTCGGGGCTCCAGCCGCCCCGCAACGCGCCGCGCACCAGGTCGACCACGCTCTGGAACGGTACGGACTGCAGGCCTTCCAGGCAGCGCGCCGCGGCCCGCCGCTCCGTTAGCTCCTCCATGAGGCGCGTCTTGCCCACGCCCGCCTCGCCGCTGAGCAGCACCACGTTGGTGGGGGCGGCGATCACCTGAGCCAGGGAGCTGTCGCGGCCCACCAGGCGCGGCGGCCGCTGCACCTGCAGCGGGGCCGCGGGCGCCCTGCGCGCGGGGGCGCCCGCCAGCGGGGCGGCGCTCGTGATGGTCTCGAGCAGGCTGCGGGTTTCGGGTAGGGGCTCCAGCCCGACCTCGTGAGCCAGCTGCTGCGCGAAGCGCTCGTACGCCTGCACCGCGTGGGAGCGCTGGCCAGCCAGGTACGCGTTGCGCATGAACGCCTGCAGCAGTTCCTCGTCTAGTTCATCGCCCGCTAGCAGGGGTTCCAGCACGGCGGCGGCGGCCGCGTGGTCGGTTTGGGCCTCCAGCTCCTCCGCGCGCCGCCCCACGGCGCGCCGGTACACGTTGCGCAGGTTCTCGCGTTCCAGGTCGAGCCACGCCCCGAAGCTGGCGTTGGCTTCAGCGGGCCTGCCCGCCAGCAGGTCGCCGCTGTACAGCGCTATGACCTGGTCCCACTGTTGCCGCCCCACGGCGCGGCGCAGTTGCGCCACGTCGCTGCTCACGGGCCAGCGCAGCTGCGTTGACTCCACCTCGAGCGCGGTCGTTAGCTTGAGGGACTTGGTGCGGTTAAGGAGCTGGCGCAGGTTGCGGCGCGCTCCGGCCTCGTCGGTGTCGGGCCAGAACATGAACGCCACCTGCTCGCGCGGGAGCCAGTCGTCGGCGTACGCCAGGTAGGCGAGTAGCGCGCCGCGCAGGTCGGGCGGCAGCCGCTCGCCACCGGCGCCCGTGCCGAGGAGCTGGACGGTCTGTGCCACAGTCTGGGCCATTGTAGCGGCGTCTTGCTGGCGCCGAGCAGAAGAATCTCTCGGCGCGCGCGGGTTCGCGGGTTAGAAGCAGCGCGAGCTGCGTGCCAGCATTACCGGTAGACCTTCGACGTACAGCGTGCCGCCGGCCTCCAGCAGACCCAGGTAGGTCTCGATGCCGCCAGTGTTGGCGTGCAGCACCAGCACGGGCCCGAGCAGGCCCGACTCCATGACCCAGCGGCCCTGTTCCTCATCGGACGAACTGCTGAGGCCGCTCATGCTGGCACCGTCTTGTGAGCTCACGCTTACTCCCACGTTGGAACTGGCCGTGTAGGCGTAGGCGCCGTCCGAGCAGAGGTCGAGCTGGATGGAGGAGGAGTCCATGATGCCCGTGCCGCTGCTGGAGTGAGAGCGCGACAGGTGCGCGCCAGCCAGTTGCCCGGCCATGGTGGTGGCGCTGGCGCGCGTGGGCGTGAACAGCGTGGCGCTTGCCGCCACGCGCTCCACCAGCTCTTGCACCACGGCCTGTTCTGAAGGTCCGCCGAGTCCTGCGACGATGAACACGTTGCCCGCCTGGCCCGCAACCCCCATCACGTACAGGGGCAGTGCGCCGTTGGGCATGTAGACGGCGAAGCTGGCCCGGGCCACGTTGCCGGTTATCTGCGCCTGGCCTTGTGGCACCACCGTTACCTCGCTGCTGGCCTGGAACGACTGACCGAGCTGCGCCACCGCGCTGTCTAAGTCGATGTTGGAGAGCGCCTCTACTATCAGCAGGCCGGGTTGCGTGTCGGAGATGACCATGAACGCGTTCTCTTGCGGGTTGTAGCCAGCGTAGTAGGCGGGCGGCACCACGAACGCCACGCCGGCGTCGACCGACCCGACCACGCTGCCGGCCTCGTAGCGGCGGCCTACCTCGGCGGTCTGCATGCCGGTCGGTGGCGTGCTGGTGCCCGTTGCTTGCCCGCCTGTTGTTTGCCCGCTGGGTGACCGGGTGGGCGGCCAGGTGGTGGGCGGTGTGCTGGTGGGCGGTGGAGCCGCGGTCGGCGGCTGGGGCTGCGTTACGGGTGGCACGGGCCTGGGTTGTGGATCGGAGTTCTGGAAGTAGTACTCGCCAGCGGTGGCGGGATCCGGCGCGCCGGTGTTGGGGTCTATCTGCGCGATGATCATGTAGAGGTAGTTGCTCTGCATTTCGGCTTCGAAGTAGAGCTCCACTTGCCCCGTCCAGATGGTCCCGTAGATGCCGATGTCGTCCAGTTGGCCCTCGACCTTGTAGGGCTGGCCGTCCAGGATCAGGTATCCAGTGACGTTGGCGCCCTCCTGCTTGAGTTGCAGTTCGATCTGGCCCTCTTCGGTCATCAGCGTGTAGATGCCGCTATAACCGGTGCCGCCCTGAGCGGTGGCGTTGGTCGGGAGGAGCAGCGCGAGCAGCGTGCTGGCGCTGGCGAGCAGTGTGGCCAGGCGTGGCCGCCCGTAACGTGTGCGGTGTGGGGTGCGTGGGTGTGCCATTTGCCGACCTCCTGCCCTGGTGGCCGCGTGGCGGCGGGGGCGTTGACGGTGCTCTTCGTTCGGTTCAGCTTAGGGGCGGCTGCGTTACGGCTCCGTTACGGACTTCCCTTGCGTTAGCGCTGCCCCTGAGGGTGGGGCTAAGAGAGCGGCACCGCAGCCTGGCGCTAAGGCCCTGCTGCGGTGCCGCTGGCGGGTTCCCCCGAACCCTTGTTGGTTGCCGCCCCGCCTAACTGGCCGGACGACCTCTCTTTGACCCACATGACGCGAATAACGCTGCGGCGCCGGCGTTCGCCTGGCGCGGCAGCGGTATCAGCGCGACGACCAGCCGCTCGGCTCGTCGTCAGCGGTCATGCCGATGCCTGCGGAAGGGAGGCGCCCACGCGGCGCCCCGCCTTCCGTTCTGCGCGTGAGCGCAGCCACGCTCGCTTCCGAACGCAGCTCGGGTGCGGGTCTTGCGATCCCGAACCCTTGCACGTGGCTGATGCCAAGTGCCGCTAACTCCGCACATGCGTTCGGATCTTCTATGCCTTCGGCCACTACTATCTCGAAGCGGTGCACGACCTCCTGCACGAACTTGTGCGCCTGCTTGGGGCTCACGCCCGCAACGTCGTGGCCTAGTAGGGCCAGGACCACGGTGCGGTCGATCTTGACCCCGTCGACGGGCGCCTGGAAGCGCGTGCGGGTGGCCAGGTCGGCGGGCGTAACGTCGTCGAGCAGCACCACGCCGCAGCGCTGCTTGAGGAGCAGGAGCCGCTCGGCGATCGCGCCGCCGTCGGCGTGAAGCTGCTCGGTTAGTTCGATATGCAGCCGGCACCGCACGGCGGGCAGCATGCCCTCCAGGGTGGTGAGGGTACCCGGTAGCAGCACCTGTGAGGGGCTGAGGTTGACGGACACTTTGGAGGTCGGGTTGGCTACGGCCGCGCGGCCAGCGCGCTCGAGCGTGAAGCGCGTGAACTCTTCGAGCCGGTTGGGCGCGAGCCAGTAGGGCAGGATGTCGAGCGGGCCGCGAACGGTGCCGTCGTTGAGCTGCCAGCGCACCAGCGCTTCGGACCAGCCTTCGCCCTTGCCAAGCGGAACGACCGGTTGGAACAGGTGCCGTAACTGGTCGAGCCGAGGCGGGCGTGACTTTGTGTCGTGGTGAGTCTGATGCATTCGGGGGAGATGCCTCAGGAGCGTCTGCGGCGCGGAGCTGTGGTTACAAGCTGCGCGCTTAGCCGACGTCCCATTCGTTGTACTGGCCGCTGGTGTCGGCGAGTTGGATGAGGGTGGGGGTGGTGGTGGAGCCGACGTCCCATTCGTTGTACTGGCCGCTGGTGTCGGCGAGTTGGTTGAGGGTGGGGGTGGTGGTGGAGCCGACGTCCCATTCGTTGTATTGGCCGCTGGTGTCGGCGAGTTGGCTGTGGGTGCCCTGGTTGAGGGTGCCGAGGTTGCCGAACGCGAAGGCGCTGAGGGCCAGGGTGAGGATGCTGTAGGTAGCGATTCTGCGAACGGTTTTCATGGTCGGCGACCACCTCCAGATGGCGTTGTCTGGAAGGTACGGTTCGGGGCGCTTCACACCCGCTTCATGACTGCGCTGTGACGGCGAAGCGCACGTGAAGCGCCGGGCCGCCTACTCTGCCACTCGACCGGCCGGACAGGCCCAGGAGGGGACCATGAACAGGGAGCAAGCACGCCGCGTACTGGAGCAGACCAGCCACTTCACCTTCGTAGGTGGGCGCGTACTGATAACTGATCGCCAGGTTCTCGCCGCAGTGGCCAAGTTGCGTGAAGAGCAGGCCGCGCCGCACCTGCCACGCCCGGTGCCCGCACCGGCGCCGAGCGCCGCCCAGACTTCCGCCTAGACTTCCGCCTAGCCAAGCCACCTGGCACGCTGGCCGCACGGCTATCCTTATGCCGTGTGGCTGCCGCGTCATGTCGAGGCCATTGAGGCCTCTCCCGAGCCCACCCTCCTGTGGGGCGGTGAGGAGTACGGCGCCCCGTTCCTTGTAGACGCCCTTAGGAACAGGGGTCGAGTGGCCTGGTTCGAGTTCGGGCCGCGCACGCTACACGACCCGGTAGCGCAGGGCAACGAACTGGCCCGCGCGGTCAACGCCACCCTGCCCACGCCGCTGCTGGGCCGGGCCCTGCCGCTCGGCACGCACCTTGCCGCGCTCAGGCACTACCGCAGCGAGCTCCTGCCGCTCAGGCTGGCTGTTACCACCTTCGGCGCGCCCGAGGAGCTGCTCGGGGAGCTGCTCGACCTCAGGCACCACGGCTACAAGGTGCTCGTAGACCTGCGCCACGACCAACCGCCGCCACTGTCGCTGGCTGAGCGCACGCGCGTGCTCGGCCCGCCCGAGTTGCGCCTGGCGCAGAACGAAGCGTCCGACATCCTGCCGCGCGCGCTCTCGCAGGACGACGCGCTTAGGTTGTGGCAGCAGACGAACGGCCGCTTCCTGTCGCTCCTGTCAGAGGCCCACGCGGCCTTGGGCCTGGGCCCCGTGGTGGTGCCGTCAGCGCTTGGCGAGCGGGTGCCCGAGCAGGACGCAGCGCTGGTAGAGCCCGCCCTGGCGGTGCGCGCCCTAAGGCAGCAGGGCGAACTGATCGACGCCCTGGAAGTAGCCGTAATGGGCGCCCCCGAGCTGGTGAACGACCTCATCAGGCAGGCCGGTCCGCGCTACCAGGAGGAGGGGCTCCTGCGGCGCCTGCACCTGCTGCTCACGTCGTTGCCGGAAGAGTACGCGCAGTCCGAGCGGGTTCTCGAGTGGCGCCTGGTGGCGGGCTTCGCGGCGGGCGACTTGGGTCAGGTACTGCCGGAGGTCGACGCCTACCTCGCTGTGCACAAAGCGCCGGCGCTGCGGGCGCGCCGCGCGGGCGCCATGCGGCGCGAGCTGGGCTTCGCCATGGCGCGGCAGGCGCTGGACGCGCAGCGCAGCCCGTTGACGCTGTGGCAGTACGGCCGCCTGCACCCGGACGCCGCTGCGGGCATCGACCTGCTGCGCCAGTCCGTGCGGGCAGCCGAGGAGACCAGTAGCCGCTACGACGTGGTGCGTAACGCCGGCGCACTGGTGGCGCGACTCAGCCAGGAGGGCGAGTACACCGAGGCGGCCAGCTGGGCGCGGTGGACGCTCGACATGTTCGACCGCGGCGAGTTCAGCGAGGGCAACCGGCGCCTGACGGTCGTAAACGACCTCGGGGTGGCCCGCATCATGACGGGCGACCTGGTGGGCCTCAGGCGCGTGCTGGAAGACGCCCAGGTCATGGTTGAGGGCAGCCTGCCGACCCAGGCGGCGCTCCTGCGCAGCACGCTGGCGTGGCTGGAGCTAGCCGAACAGCGGCCGCGCGCCGCGCTCGAGCTCATCGGCTCTACCTATCAGGCCAGCGGCCGCGGCTGGCGTGCCCGCCAGGGTTACCAGCTGGTGCGCTGCCTGCTGGAGCTCGGCCAGACGGCAGAGGCCGAGCGGGTGGCCGGCGACGTGAGCCGCCTGGCCGCCGCCGACACGCCTTACGAGCAGGCGCTGGCCGCGCTGGCGCGCGGCATGGTCGGCGCGGTGCTGGGCGCGCCCGGCGCGGCCGACGACCTGCAGCTAGTGCTGCACACCCCTGAACTGGTCGCCGAGCAGCGGCTCATGGCGGCCCTGTACTTCCTGCTCGCCACCGACGGCGGTGCACCGCGGCTGCCCGCCCGTACCGCGGCCCAGCTCGGGCAGTTGCACCCGACCGCACTGCGGGTCCTCAGCGGACCCGAGAGCCTGTTCGCACCCTTATGGTCCACGCTCGGCGGGCACGGCGCCGGGCTCACGCTGCGCTTCCTCGGCCCCGATGTGAGCGTGGTGCACGAAGGGACCGAGAGCAAGCTGCCGCAGCGCGTGGCCGAGGTCGCGCTGGCACTGGCGCTGAACCCTGACGGCATCGGCCGCGACGCCCTCAACGACTTCCTCACGCCCGATGGGCAGGCGCCGTTCACAGCTGGCGGGGTGCGCGGCATGCTCACGCGCGTGCGCCGCCACCTGCCCGTGAGCGAGGTGCCGTACCGCCTCACCGTGGCCGCCGCCGCCGACGTGCTGGAGCTGCGCGGCTACCTCGCGCAGCGGCGCGTGAGGGAGGCGGTGTCCTTGTACCGCCAGCCGCTGCTGCCGCTCAGCGACGCTCCCGGCGTGGTTGAGGAACGCGAGCGGCTGGAGGAGGAACTGCGCCAGGCGGTGCTCATGTCGCGCGATCCCGACGCGCTCTGCGAGCTGGCCGAGCGCCTCGGCGACGACCTGCAACTGTGGTCCGCCGCCGCCGACGTGCTGGGGGCGGGCGACCCGCGCCTGGCGGTGGCGCGGGCGCGGGTACTGCACCTGGAGCAGGCCTACGCCCAGCGCGACCGCGGCTGACCGGAGGCCCGACTCAGAACGACTGGGCCATGTGCAGGGTGCGGTACAGGCCCTGCGCCGCCAGCAGCTCGTCGTGACTGCCCTGCTCCGCGATGCCGCTCTCGTCGACCACCACGATCCTGTCGGCGTTCCGCACGGTAGCCAGGCGGTGCGCTATCACCAGGGTGGTGCGCCCCTCCGACAGCTCCATTAGCGACTGCTGGATGGCGCGCTCCGTCTGGGTGTCCAGCGCCGAGGTGGCTTCGTCGAGGATCAGGATTGGCGGGTTCTTAAGGAAGATCCGCGCGATAGCGAGGCGCTGCTTCTGGCCGCCCGAGAGCTTGACCCCGCGCTCGCCGATGACCGTGTCGAGGCCGTGCGGCAGGTCGTCGATGACCTCCGTGAGGCGCGAGCGGCGCGCCGCCTCCAAGATGTCGGCCTCGCTGGCTCCCAGGCGGCCGTACTCGATGTTCTCACGCACCGTGCCAGCGAAGAGGAACACGTCCTGCTGCACGATGCCGATCTGGCTGCGCAGGCTGGTGAGGGTCATGTCGCGCACGTCGATTCCGTCGATGGTGATGCGTCCGGCGCCCACCTCGTAGAAGCGCGGCAGTAGCGAACAGATGGTGGTCTTGCCGGCGCCCGACGGGCCCACGAACGCTACCGTCTGGCCCGCCTGGATGCTCAGGTTGACCCCCGACAGTACGGGCTTGTTGGCGCGGTAGCCGAAGGTCACGTCCTCGTACTCGATGTGGCCCCGCAAGCCGCTCACGGCCACGGCGCCGGGCGCGTCGGCGATGTCGGGACGCGTGTCCAGCAGCTCTGTGTAACGCTTGAAGCCCGCGATGCCCTTGGGGTATGTCTCGATGACCGAGTTGATCTTCTCAATGGGCCTGAAGAACACGCCCACCAGCAGCAGGAACGCCACGAACTCGCCGTTGCTCAGCGCCCCGCGGATCACGAAGTAGCTGCCGGCCACCATGACCACGAGCTGCGTGAAGCGCATGCTGAGGTACGAGAGCGAGTGCGTGGCCGCCATGATGCGGTACGCCTCCAGCTTGGTCTCGCGGTAGGCGCGGTTGTCCTTGTCGAACAGTCGCCGCTCGTGATCCTCGTTGGCGAACGCCTGCACCACCCTGATGCCGCCCACGTTCTCCTCGATGCGGGCGTTGAACGCCCCCACGCGGTCGTAGATGGCGCGCCAGTTGCGCGTCATGCGGCCGCCGTAACGAACCGTGAACCACGCGGTGAACGGCACCACCGCCAGCGTAATCAGCGCCAGGTTCACGTTCACGGCGAACATGAGCACGAAGGCGCCCAGCAGGGTCATGACGGCGATGAAGGCGTCCTCGGGCCCGTGGTGCGCCACCTCGCCTATCTCCTCCAGGTCCTTGGTGAGACGCCCCACCAGGTGACCGGTCTTCTGCTCGTCGTAATAGCCGAACGAAAGCTTCTGCAGGTGATCGAAGGCGCGCTTGCGCATGTCGGTCTCGATGTTGATGCCCAGCATGTGGCCCCAGTAAGT